>Ga0172366_10003560_pt1 | contig 12269 bp, 14 predicted proteins | sample LakKivSesite69cm_FD_114533 | JGI IMG/M metagenome (GOLD analysis project Ga0172366, IMG submission 114533) | Sediment microbial communities from Lake Kivu, Rwanda - Sediment site 69cm | ecosystem: Environmental > Aquatic > Freshwater > Lake > Sediment | place: Rwanda: Western Province, Lake... | reverse complement strand
CGCATCAACAACGTGCTCTCCGCCCATCGTCTCTTTATCAAATATGGCTTTTGACTTGAATATTCTTTTATCTGCAAGATTTGAAAGAATTTTTAATCTTACTTTTCCGCCAGTTACTTCTTCTAGTACTGGTGCCAACGCCTCACACATCGTATTAACAGCATTTGCACCCATTGCATCACGTACATCGACAATCAAATGAACAACTATCATTTTGCCAATGGGGCTATCAAGTATTCTAACTTCAAGATCTTTTGCCCCTCCGCCCAAATCTACTAGAATTTTATCTTGAGCATTTGCAAGTTTTAAAATTTCTTTTTTGTGTTCCATGACTTTTTGTGCAGCACCAGCAACGTCTTTTGCATCCAAAATTTGAATTTGACCGATCATTAAAGGTTTCGAGCATTCAGTTTTAAAACCGCCTTTTATTCTGGCAACTTTTGCCGCATTGCTTGCGGCAGCTACAACGCTCGACTCTTCAGTTGCCATAGGTATAAGATAATCTTTTCCATTGATGAGAAAATTAACTGCAATGCCCAAAGGTAACTCAAAAGTTCCCAAAACATTCTCTATCATCCTATCTGCAACTTCTACATTAAGGCAAGATGAAAACAATTTCGATTCTTCCTCATTTAAATCTGAGAATTGTTTTACAAATTCTATTCTTTCACTAATTGGCAGTTTATAGAAACCAGAAACCTTGGATGATTTTTCTTTTGGCATAATATGCTCCTCCGCTCTTTTTAGCTTCTTAGAGAACTGTTCATTGTTTTTAAAACTGTGCTAAAAGAATTCGTCTATCGTCGAAAAATAAAACTAAGAGCATCTAAACTACAGGCTCTCTAATCTTCACAGCAATGCCATAATCAAAAGACAACATTTCATCTTTTGTTAACAATGTTCTACCTGCTGCTAAAAGATTATCTTTTTCATCTACAACAATACATTCATCAAAAGGTCTAAGGTCTGCGTCACAGTCTTTTACAAATTTAGCAAAAACGCTTTTTCCATCTTTTATAAAAGGTGCCGCATCATCTTTTACTGTTACTCTCAATTTTGGATATTTTAAAAAACTATGAAGACGGCGCGCTCCATCTATTTTTAAGGTAAAAAAACCGTCTTCAGCACGCATAGACAATATGTGATGCCCATCAACAAGAATATTGCGTATTTTATCTGTATTTTTTGATTTGATGATCTTCACTTTGCCATTTAAAAATGCCTTTGAGGCCCCCTTTCCAAATTGCATATTTGCAACGGCAGAGATTCTAATTAAATCCGCATCAAATTGTTTTTTATATTTTGGCTTATTCACTTTTTGTAAAGTTTTGTTACCCTTCCAAAATATTATTTTTTTATTTTTTGTAAAGTCGCTAAATATTTTATCAATTTCCCCCAAAGTTTCTTTATCTATATTCTCAGGCAACACAGACTGGGCAAAAGGATACATTTCATCAAGTTCGATTGGAACAGGACCTAAGTAGGAATTCACAAAAAAACTCACATTTTTCTTTTCAAGTATTTTCTTTATTTTATCTGAATATTGTTTTGAATACGGCTTCTTTCCTTCTGGAAAAACAACAAATGTATCAAACAAAGATTCATATCGGCTCAATAATCTTTTATGACATCTGTAAATGAGCGGCCTGTGAATGGTGTGGCCTCCAGTGTAAAACAATGCTTTGTTTTTGCTGGTGGGTTCAAATCGTTCTAGCCACTCTTTATTTTCTTTTTTTCTCAGTTCTCTTAAAGCATCAAGCAGATAAGGATTTGAATTTGCTTTCCTTTCAACAAGTTCCCAGAGAGTTCCTTCAACAATGGCGCTTCTAATCTTCTTAATCTCAGCAAAGCTAACGTATAAATTATGTTTTGCCAGCTCTAGAGTGCTTTCGTTTTTTTCCATTTTTTTAAGCTCAGATGCAGTAAATTTACTACAAACAGGACAGCAGCAAGGAAGTTCCTCTAAATCCTCCAGCTTTTCTGTACCTTCCGGTAAAATCATTCTTCCGTCGTCGGCATATTTTGCGTATGCTGAAGAATCAAAGAAATCACAACCAAGTGCAACGGCCAAAGGAAATACCACTGGATGACCCGCCCCGAATAAATGAACAGGTTTAGATGGATCTAGTCCTCGTTTGGCTGAGATGATGCATTTTACAAGATCTGTGTATCTTTGATTTTCCATAAGAGGTACTACGCCACCAATTGGAAAAAAATCTGCATCAATTTTGCTAAGTTCTTTAGCGCAAAACTCTCTTAAATCTGAGTAGATTGAACCTTGGACGGTGCAGGCAAGCATCATGTCCTTTTTTACAGGTATGCTTTTTTTTGCCCGTTTGATCGTTTCTTTCATTCCCTGTTCTGCTTCTTTTTTAGTTTGATCGGGGGTTCCGAATACATCTAAAATTGTTCCTATATCGCTTCCAATATCTCTTTGGAATTTTACAATTTCTACAGGGTCAACATTTACCTTCCCATAGACATAAGATTGAAAAGTTCCAGAATCTGTCATGATCGGTCCATCAAAATCTATCAGCTTATGAACTCCGTTTTTCAGTGCTTTTTCTCTGAGTTTTTCGTCTTTGTTGATTATATATGAATTTGTGATAACTATCTCAGTGCCGAAGAGTTTTTTCATTTCATTTGGCGTAATAGGCATCTTGTTTGGGTTAATTACTGGCATCAGATTTGGTGTTGTAACTACTCCATGCTTTGTCGAAAATTTGCATATTCGTCCAGCGGCGTCTCTATCTTTAATTTCAAATGTCATTCTGAGAAAGTAAATAATGAGGGATATTTAGCTTTTAGTTGTCGTAAAAGACCATTTTTCTCAAAGTTTTTGATATTTAAATATATCTTTTATCTTTACACATTTACAAAGTTGCTGTTTAGCATTTATTTATGCTATTTGTATCGGGTCAACAATTTTTCTTAATACAGCAATGGCCGACAGAGATGCCATATAACTTGACTGAGGATTATTTAGATTTGGCATGTTTTCTACTTCTGCTCTGAGTCGACCGAATTTCCCGTGAGCCAATATCTTGTGGCTAATCCTAGTTTCTACAGGATCGGCAACAATTTCTACTTTTGTCTCATCAAAACCTACTCCCGCAAGTGAAAGACATGCAGCAACATTGATGTTTTTTGGGAATTGTTTAACTGCTTCACGTGCGCTTCCTTCAAAGATGACTGTTCTTTCATCTACTTTTTTACCAAGGGCGGCAGGTGGTTTTGTTGTTACGAGGGTGACACTGTCTAGTTTTTCAGTACTAGCTGCAAGTACACCGTCAATTCCACAGACTGCTCCAGAGGGCAAATATACTTTACATCGATTTTTTTGTGCCGTATTCTTCAACCTTTTCAGCAAGTCATCATCAAATAAACTACCTATGCTCATAATCACTAAATTTTTTCCAGATTCCAAGACTTTCATCCCATATTGAACGACTGCTTGTTGTGATGCCGCTTCAAAAACAACATCGGCATCTTCTAAAAATTCTTCTACAGGTTTTATTTCAGCTTTTTTAAGAACCTTGTAAAGTTTATCTAAAGCTGCCTTGTTTTTATCAAAAAGGTAGATTTTTTCTATTTCTTTCATTAAGTCTGCGGCTTTTGCTACATCTGTTCCAATGGCACCACAACCAATAATACCAAGATTCATAATTCTCCCAAAACCTTAAAACAGGCAGTACTATAAAAAATATCGTTATGGATGATATCGATAAATATTTGTTAGAGGATCTAGATAAAAAAGGAGACATAACTTCTGATTCTTTGTTTACTGATCAAGTGGCTCAGGCGTACATTATTTCAAAAGATGAATGTGTCGTCGCTGGACTTGAAGAGGCAAAAATAGTATTTGGAAAGACAGGAGCTAAAGTCAATTTGAAAGTTAATGACGGTGATTTTGTAAACGGAAAAACGGTTGTTGCTGAAATTGCAGGTCCTGCAAGATCCATTCTCAAAGCAGAAAGATTGGCTCTCAATTTTATTTGTAGAATGAGCGGTATTGCAACTGAAACAAAGAAGCTTGTTGATAAATGTAGACTTGTAAATCCAAAAGTAAAGATAGCTGCCACAAGAAAAACGACGCCAGGTTTCCGCAATTATGAAAAAAAGGCTGTCGTGCTTGGCGGAGGAGAATCGCATAGATTTGGTTTGTACGATGCCGTCCTAATTAAAGACAATCATATCAAATGTGTCGGTTCTGTTGAAGAGGCAATTAAAAGAGTAAAAAAGAAAGTTAGTAACACTGTCATAGAAGTTGAGGTTGAAAACCTAGAAGATGCAATTATTGCGGCAAAAATGAAAGTTGATGTGATAATGCTTGATAACTTTAATCCAGAGCTTGCTAAAAATGTTGCAAAGAAAGTTAGAGAAATAGATAAGGATGTTCTTATCGAGATATCTGGTGGAGTTAATCCGGACAACATAATTGATTATGCAACTTTTGCAGACCGTATTTCTTTGGGTTATTTAACTCATAGCATCAAAAACAAGGATTTTTCTTTGGAGATTATTTAGTATTTTTTTGGAAATATTTAATAATTGCAATTCCTTTACAATATTGCAAAAAATATAATAATAATCACAATAGTGGGGTTTATTGTTGTGAGGGCATAGTGATTTAGATGAAGAAGATTATAGAAGAAGTTGTTGCTAATGAGGATAAAAAAAAGAGAGAAAAGAAAGTTAAAAGTTCTGATGATACGACGGATGTTTTGAATGATTCGCTCACCAGAGATTCAATCAGCAGAGGCATCAAAGATAAGGAACTCGAAGAGGTACTAGCCGGTCTTGTCACTAAAATAAAGGTTATTGGTTGTGGTGGCGCTGGAACAAATACTATTTCCAGATGTATAGAGGCAAATATAGATGGAGCTGAACTAATTGCTCTTAACACCGATGCCCAACATCTTCTGCTATCTACAGCGCCACATAAAGTGCTAATCGGTCGTCATCTCACCCGTGGTCTTGGTGCAGGCTCTCTTCCCCAGGTTGGTGAAGAGGCTGCAATGGAAAGCGAGGATGATATACGTAATGCGATTGCGCCTGCAGACATGGTTTTTGTAACTTGTGGACTTGGAGGCGGTACTGGAACAGGTTCTGCTCCAATTGTTGCTGAGCTTGCCAGGGAGGCTGGCGCTCTCACAATAGGTGTTGTTACTCTTCCTTTCAAGGTCGAAGGTATGGTACGTTTGGATAATGCAGAAACAGGTTTGAAGCGTTTGAGAGATGCCTGTGATACAGTTATTGTTATACCAAACGACAAATTGCTTGACATTGTTCCAAATCTTGCACTCAATTCTGCATTCAAGGTTGCAGATGAAGTACTTATGAGGTCTATTAAGGGAATAACCGAGATGATTACAAAGCCAGGTTTGGTAAATCTAGATTTTGCTGATCTAAAGACAATCATGAAACGTGGTGGTGTTGCTATGATTGGTCTTGGTGAAGCAGAAGGCGAAAACAAAGCAGTGAATGCAGTTATAGAAGCGCTTAACTCGCCTTTACTTGAGGTCGATATATCTGGAGCTACAGGCGCTCTTGTTAATGTAACTGGTGGCGAAGATATGACTATCGGAGAAGCCGAACGAGTCGTCGAAGAAGTATATTCGAGAGTTGATCCAAATGCACGTATTATTTGGGGAACTACAATTGATCAAGAGCTAAAGAAAAACATTCGTGCAATGTTGGTCATAACCGGTGTTAAATCAAAGCAGATTCTAGGTCCTACGCAGAGATCATATGAAAATAAAGAATACGGTATTGACTTTGTAGCATAGAACTCATTAACCATATGAAACCGCTTCAATTTCAAAAGATGTGGCTTGACTACTTTATTGAAATAAAGTCAGCCAAATTCTTTATATATACCTATTTATTTGACGATTAACACTCTTTCGAGGTGTAAATATTGAAGTTATTTAAAAGAAGTGATAAAAAATTCATTGACAGAGCTCGAGATTTACAAGATAGGCTAGAAGCAAAACAAAAAGGATTTGGAAAAGGTAAATATGGTAGAGTCTTAAAGATGGCTCGTAAACCTACTAATGAAGAGTATAAGAAAACTTCTATGATAACGGGTTTGGGGATCTTGGCCATAGGCGGATTAGGTTTTCTTATTTTTTATATAGTTACGGAAATTGCACCTTGGATAGGCAGAGCTCTTGGATTGATGACGTAGTGTGATAATATGGAGAATACAGGTTCTGAAGCTACTAACGAAGAAAAAACAAAAATATTTGCTATAAAAACCCAAGTTGGTAAGAGCAAAACACAGCTGATCTTATCAACAGTAGGGCAGATAAATCAAAGATAAATATCCCATCTATTCTTGTAACACCGGAACTTAGAGGTTACATATTTGTAGAAAGTTATGACATAGAGCGCATAAAAGATATGATTAAAACAGTTTCTTATGCCAGGAATATGCTTGAAGGTGACACTCCAGTAGAGCAAATAGAACATTTTCTGGTGCCAGCATCTGCAGTTGCAAAGATTGCAGAGGGCGACGTCGTTGAAATGGTTGCAGGTCCATTCAGAGGAGAAACTGCAAAGGTTACACATATTGATGACACTAAAGAAGAAATAACAGTGGAACTTTTTGAGTCGGTTGTTCCTATACCAATTACCGTTCGTGGTGAACAAGTAAGAGTAATCAAAAGAAAAGAAGAAGAAAAAAAGAAAGAAGAAGGAGCGTAAACATCTATGCCAGAAACAATAAAAGCACTTGTTGACGGAGGAAAAGCATCTGCAGGTCCGCCACTTGGTCCAGCACTTGGGCCGATGGGCGTAAACATAATGCAGATTGTGAATGCAATAAACGATAAAACCAAGCAATTTGAGGGAATGAAAGTTCCAGTTAAAGTTATTGTTGATCCAAAGACAAAAAAATTTGAAATAGAGGTAGGGACACCTCCAGCATCATCATTGATTTTAAACGAACTAAAATTGGAAAAAGGATCGGGTGTGCCTTCCACTAAAAAAGTTGGGAATCTCACTGTAGATCAAGCGATAAAAGTTGCTAAGATGAAGCACAGCAATCTTCTTGGCAAAAATCTAAAGAAGAAAACGAAGGAAGTTATAGGAACCTGCGTATCAATGGGTATAACTGTAGAAGGTAAAAAACCACAAGAGATTCAAAAAGCTATAGATGAAGGGGCTTACGATTCTAAATTCCAATCCTAATTTCCTCATCTAATTTTTTCTTTACTTCCTCACTTTTTTGTTGGGTATTCTCTAGCATTCTCCTTTGCATGCGTTCTTTAGCTCTCCCTGATAAAATATCTTCGCGTATCATTCTTTGTTCTTTTTCTATCGCTTTAAGTCTCTCTTCCATTGCTATAAGTTTTTCTTTCAAATTTTCGACAAGTTCGGTATCGTTCATTAAAAAAACATATCGCGTAATGAGTTTTAAATGTTCTTCTCTATATTAAAAATCAAATTCTTTTAAAACCACGTTGGAAAAACTGTTTAATTGCTTTCAGCATGCGATCGCGTCTTACTTGCAACGGTATCGTTGTCCCATCGCCCCACGTATTTTTCTTAATTATTTCTGATAAAATAGAATCAATATCAATGTCTGTTGACTCTATAGTTGTATAACCATATCCTGCATATGATGGATCATGCGCATCACTGCCGCCTGTTCCACCGAGGTCGAATTCTTTTGCAACTTTTGCTGTTTTGATATTTGTTTCCGGTAGGCTACAGCCATTGAATACCTCCATTGCAGGGATTTTTTTGTAGATAGTTTCTAGTTTTTCTTTTTTTATGCCTGACATTTTTCTAAAAAGGTGCGGCACAATAGCCATCCCACCAGCGTCAATGATTTTATCTACAGTCTCTTCTACAGATAGGTCTCTAGGGATATTTTCTTTTATACCTAATGCTATGAGGTGTCCATCAGCAGTTGAAATTTCGATGCCCGGGATTATTACAAAATCTTTTGGTTTAAGTTTCAAAGCCTCTAAAGAGCCTTTTATGGAATTATGGTCTGTGATTGCCATCCCGTTAAGTCCTTTTTTCTTTAGAAACTCCATTATCTCTTTAGGTGAGCCAGATGCATCCTCTGAATATTGTGAATGAACGTGTAAATCCAGTTTTAACATTTCATGCTCCCGCATATTAATAAAAATGCGGGCGCCGGGATTTGGACCCGAGTTTTAAGCTTGGCAAGCTTAAGTGATACCAGACTACACTACACCCGCATGATAAATTTAGAAACCAAGAAGCAAAAACCCCTTAAAAAGACTTATGGTTTCATTCGCTTTAGTGGTTTACTCAAATGTCGTCGTGCACATATAGGTACTTCATAAAAACCTAGGTTAACCTTGCGTTTAAATTCTTTAAATAAGGGTTTACCACTTTTTATACCACATTTGATACATTTGTAGCCTTGTCCAGTGCCCTTTGACTTCATATGTTTACCACATATGATACAAACTGGATTTTCTACTTTTTTGTTTTGTTTTTTTAACCGGTTTACCTTGAGTTTTTCTAGGTTAACCGTTAAAGGCTTCTCTCTCACACCACCATAGACTTCAACAGCATCTCCAACTGTCAAATTTCTTACGATATTTCTAAACTGTTTGGTGGGTTCGTATGCTGCACAGTCAATGCTACCAGATAAATCCTTTATTTTGAAAAAGACATGTCCCCCTTTAATCGTATAAGGTGATTTACAAACATCTCCCTTAGCAACTACGGACTGATATGGTTGTATTTTGCTAATGGCCTTTTTTTGTAGGTGATCATCAGTCCCTTGATTACTCTCAAAAATAAGCCACCGATCGACCCGCTCCGATTTAATCATGGAACTAGCAAGAATCAAATCATTGGCTTTGTCACCTCTTATGCCATATAATACGGGACAGGGAGAACTTGGTACAAGTCTGTTATGCTTATTTTTATAATCATAGTTATCAAAAGTTGAAGGATGTTTTTTATCCATTTTCTTAACAGAATCATCATCTACAAAACGTTCTGTACCCCACTTTTCTTCCTCCCTGTAAGCAATTAATTCATATGTTTTATCACGAATTGGAGACCAAGCAATAGAAGCGGTTGCGCCTATTAAACCGCGTCCGTTCTTATAGCCTTTATAAAATGCGCCCAATGATTTCAGTAGTATCTTGGTATCTTTCAAAGAAACAATTTCTTTTACTGTTTTATCATATACGCTGAAACTCGGTTTCTTACTTAGTATTACAAAACCCGGATTTGTTTTAGGATCATCAAGTCTGATGTATTTCTCCAACACTTTTTCGACGATTTTTTCAATCTTTTTAACATCATAATCCTTGAAAGAGCCCTTAGCGTAACAGGATATGTTTTTATTGTCTATATCTCCTATCCTTGTTTTTTTACCAATGCCCTTTCCAAACTGAATTGAGACCGCACCATTGCCACGCGTTTTCCAGGGTATGTTCGGGTTCAGCCTTACCAATCTTGGATAACCTATAACATCATAGCCGCCTCTGGCCAATTCTCTGATTATGGCCTGGGCCACATAAGTTGTGCATCCGCCCTTGACTGAATCCGTATCATCTATTCCTATCCAGATGTTTTCACTCCCGATATCATTATATATTAAATCCTACTTTAACTCTGTCTACATATGGATAGAACAGAGTTAATTGGCGGCATCAGAGAGACACTTACTAAAGCAGGGTTCTGCGTGTCCGATCTCTGTATTATACGTCCTATAGGATTTGACTTAGTTGCAAGAAGGGACAATTCGTTACTGATAATTAAAGTTTTGACAAATATCGATGCTTTATCAGAAGATGTTGCCAAGGAACTAAGAGTTTTATCTATATTGCTAAGAGGCTCTCCATTATTAATTGGAGAAAGAAGTGGAATAGGTTTTCTTGAAGATGATGTAGTTTATGATCGTTTTGGAATTCAAACAATTACAGCGGCTACACTAGAGGATTATCTCCTTGACGGAATGTCTTTAAAAGCATATGCTGCACCTGGCGGTCTATATGTTAATCTGGACAGAGAAAAACTTAAGAAACTTCGACAGGAACAGAACATATCTTTAGGTTCATTTGCTCGATATGTACGTGTATCACGTAGAACAGCAAGTATGTATGAAGACGGCATGAATGCACGTGTTGATGTTGTTTCACGAATTGAAGAATTGCTTGGTAGCCAAGTGGCTGTGCCCATAGACATTCTAAAACCCATGCATTCCGATAAAAAAGAGACAACTTCAATCCATGGAGAAACAGAGCATCTTAGAGAATTTCAAATAGAGATATTCTCGATATTAAAAAATGTCGGATACAGAATAATTCCAATGGAAAGGGCACCTTTTGAGGCGTTAAGCAAAGACAAAGAAAGGATACTATTGACTTGCGTTCACAAATATGATAAAAAGATAGTTAAAAAAGCACAAATCGTCAGTAGCATATCTAAAATAACGGAGAGATATGCCGTTCTTTTTACAGACAAAGAGGTTAGTAAAAAGAACATAGAGGGTACACCTCTTATTGTTAAAAAAGAGTTGAAAAAGATTAGGGAACCTGAAGAAATACTTGATTTAATAATAGAACGAATAAACGATTAATTGGGCATACCAAACTTTTATAAATAGGCTTATCATTCCCGAAGACTACATTCTCCGTACTCTTAAGGAGAAAATGGCATATAAAAACACTCGATGATGTCTATGACAGACAAAAAAACTGTAGAAGTAGTTAGCAAAATCTTAGATGAATCTAAGAAACTTGAAAGAAAATTCAAACAAAATGTAGATTTAGTTATAAATCTAAAAAACATAGATTTGAATAATCCTAAGAATCGTGTTGAGGAAGAGATAATTCTACCTCATGGCCGAGGAACTCAGGCAAAAATCGCTCTTTTTGCAAGTGGTGAACTTGCCGTTAAATCAAAAAGTCATGTTGACTTACTTATTAAACCTGAAGAGATAGAAGATCTTTCCAAGGATAAAAAGAAATTCAAAAAGATAGCCGAATCTCACGATTTTTTCATAGCAGAAGCACCTTTAATGCCAACGATTGGTAAAACACTGGGTACAGTTTTGGGCCCAAGAGGGAAAATGCCCCGACCCGTACCACCAAATGCTGATATATCCAGTTTAGTTAAAAATCTCCGTAATACAGTAAAGATAAGAGCAAAAACCAAGACTTTTCATACTATCGTGGGCAACGAAGAAATGCCCAAAGAAAACATTGCCGATAATGTAGATGCAATTATTAAACGACTTGAACAAAAATTGGAAAAAGGAAAAATGAACATAGGCTCTATACACATCAAAACTACGATGGGGCCATCGGAACGAATAATTTAGGGGGATATTTGTGTCAGCTCACGTTTCAGAATGGAAGCACGGGGAAGTAAAGGAAATTACTCATCTTCTTACAAATAAAAAGGTAATCGGAATTGTTGAAATTGGCGGCATTCCCTCTCCTCAAATGCAAAGGATGAGGAAGAATCTTAATGAGACTGAAACAGTAATTCGTTCTGCAAAAAATACCTTACTTCTAAGATCACTTGATGAAGCTGAAAAAAAGGTAAAAGGCATCAGCGAATTGAAAAATATGATAAAAGGTCAGGCTGCAATTATTGCGACTGATATGAATCCTTTTAAACTATTTGGCCAAGTAAAGGCCACAAGAACAATGGCGCCTGCAAAAGGCGGAGAAACCGCAGCACATGATATTGAGATAAAAGCAGGAGAAACACCATTTAAACCAGGACCCATTGTAGGAGAATTGCAAAAAGCAGGCATTCCTGCTGCAATTCAAGAGGGAAAAGTAGTAATTAAAACCGATAAAGTGTTGGTTCCTGCTGGGCAAAAGATACCTGCAGATATGGCGCAGATGCTCACCAGACTTGAGATTTATCCGATTGAAATAGGCATGACTCTTCACGGGGTTTATGAGAACGGGAGCATCTTCAAATCAGATGTTCTTGACATTAATATGGACGAATTCAAAGCAAGAATGCACCAGGCATCAAGCTATGCATTCAACCTTGCAATGGAATCTGCATGGGCTAATAATTTGACTATTAAACCACTGTTGCAAAAGGCGCATCGCAATGCATTCGCTCTTGCAATGGATAGAGGCATCGTAACGAAAGAAACGGTTAAAAATCTAATATCAAAGGCACATGTAAACATGTTAGCCTTGGCATCGAGTGCAAAGGATGCATTAGATGAAGATTAAAAGAAAATGATAACATAACAGGAGGAAAAAGAAATGGAATATATATACAGCGCAATGCTTCTT
>Ga0172366_10003559_pt1 | contig 12272 bp, 20 predicted proteins | sample LakKivSesite69cm_FD_114533 | JGI IMG/M metagenome (GOLD analysis project Ga0172366, IMG submission 114533) | Sediment microbial communities from Lake Kivu, Rwanda - Sediment site 69cm | ecosystem: Environmental > Aquatic > Freshwater > Lake > Sediment | place: Rwanda: Western Province, Lake... | reverse complement strand
GATATACCTCGCACTCCTCATCTTTAATCCCTTTCTCTCCGCATTTTTTCTGGCAAAGATAACACTTAACCCCGCCGTCTATAAGCTCAAAAACAAATCCGCAACAATCGTCAAATTGCTTTTTGTCTTCGGTCATTTTTCCTCATCCTTTTTGATATCCAAAATCTCCTCTAAAATCTCTATGGACTCGTCAATCTCCCCCCATACATTACCAATTAACTCTCCAATCCATCTCTCCTCAAATTCAAACGCTCCCCATTCTTTGTCTATGTTGTTAGAGGCTGTTTTAAGATTTTTGTAAATCTTATGGAGTTTATCAAGGTTTATTTCTTTCATTGTTTCCCCCTTTTAATCCTCAACCACTCTCTCCTTATCTTTATCCCTACCAATATCACCGATATCGCCAACACCACAACCCATAAAATCACCGCCGCCCACGTTAACACACACACCCACACCATATCGCTCATTCTATCGCCTCCCCACCATCATCATCCACAAATAACTTTAACTGCCTCTCATACGGCCCAAATCTCACATAACACTTTCTCAATCTCGCAATCCTCCGCAATATTCCATAAAACTTCTTCTTCAGATATGTTTCGGCAATATCCACATCCTCCCTATTCGCCGCCAAATATAAACCATCCTCACATCCGCATATCCCCCGATAACTGTTAGCATATATTCTCCTCATCTCCACATCCGTTACCTCCTGCCACCTCTTCAACTCATCTCTCTCCAACACGCTCCTCATCTGTTTATTTACCCACCCCAACACCACTCTCCTCGGTATAGCGTTTGCTCTCCCCACCGCCGCCGGTCTATTCCCATCACCCAGCGTCAAGAATACCCAAATCCATCTCAGTATCAATTCATCCCTTTTCATCCCTTAACCTCCTTATCCTCTTTATATCTCGGCACCCTCACCTTCCCTATCTTTATCTTCTCAAATCCCGCCTCTCTCATCAGCTCCTTTATCGCCATCTTTATCTCCATCTCTAAAACCACATCTCTCTCCCTCTCCCTTATCTCCTTATCACTCAATCCCGATATTATAAATATCGCCCTCCACAACGCCTCTCGCTCTTTCCTCCTCATCTCTTATCTCCTTTCGGCACCCTTAACTCAACCCCTTTTTTTAACTGCTCTTTCTCTATCTCCCTCATCTCCTCCTCCTTTTCTCTCTCCCACTCCTCATCACTTAAAAACTCCATCCACGCCACCTCACTCGCCTCAAAAATAAACCTCCTCCCCGATAACCTTATTACCTCTCTCCAATTCTCCTCAACTCCTTTCTTGCCAACCCTTTTAATATCTCTCATATCATCTCCCCTCACCACAATCCCGTTTCCACTCTTAAATCCTATCTTAATCATATTTTCCTCCTTTAATTACCAAATAAATCAATCAACACATCCCAGATATCATCCCTCACATACACCCCCTTCATCTCTCTTAACCTCATATTTATTTTTATAACCCCCTTATCCACATATCCCATATAAATCATCTCACTCTTATTTACCAGATAATAAATCCTATCCACAATCCTATTCCTCTCTTTCATCCCAATCACCAACAACACCACATCTCCCCCTCCCCACGGCACCCTCGCAAATCTCTCCGCCCTCTTCCCAATCATCCTCCCAAGGCTCGCCTGAACCCACACGGTCGGGGATAAACTTTTTTTCGCCACCAAATCCACACACCCAAATATATCTTTATCTCCACCCCACCTACCGCCGATTATCTGATTGTGAACCACCCACCCATTCTCCTCCATCCGCCTCTTCAACCTCCTCTGATATGCCAGCCCCCTCTCCCTTTTTCTACTCATTATTCTTTCCCTCTTTACCATACGCATATCCACACAAGAATATCCTTGCCTCTCTCGCTCCCGTCGCTATAAATATCGGCCCCTCTACATCCATCTCTCCCCGATAAAACTTATACCTCATCCGAGTATCTCCGGGGCTTTTCGCCTCACACTTTAATCCCAGCTCTTCCGCCCTTTTTATTATTTTTTTTCTCATCGTTTCAGGTTTCGCTTTCATCTCTTATCTCCTTTATATGGATTGTTTTTTTCCCACTCCTTTAATTTTTCCTCAACCTCCTTCTCATCCTTTATATGTTTTCTTATCTCCCTCTCCACCGTCGCCCGCCAACTCTTCCACTCCTCTAAATCCCACATCCTTTTTTCTCCCTCTCCAACCCTTTTCTCTTTAACACTCCCAACCATCTCCACCTCATTTACATAGTCCTCAAATCTCGCCTCCGCAAATATCGTCGCCGGTCTTATATACTTTCTCATCTTCTCATCCTTCCCCCATTGTCCCAATTTATATCTTATTACTCTCTCAACCACCTCCATCTTATAGCCCCTCTTTAATATCTTTGATATCAATCTCCTACTCTCAACCGTTACCTCCCTCCTCTGTCCTGTTATCTCATTCCATCTCTTTATCGCCTCCTTTACCATATCAACCTCGCCATCCTTTTTCCCCTCCTCCTCCTCTATCGTCAACAACCTCGCTTGCCTCTCCATCTTCGGGATTGACGGCCTCCCCTCCCTGTCCGGATATAACCTCGGTTGCTTGTCCTTAAAATCCGGCACGGTTAAATACCTCTCTCCCTTTACCTCATATCTTATAATCAATCCCACTCTCTCTAAATCCCTCAAATACCCCTCAATCTCCTCCGCCCCCTTCCCCAACCTTGTAAATATTAAACTATTCACAATCACTGGATCTCCATAAAAATTCCCGTTGATATCCAAATGTGGTATCAACCAACTATACAACAATCTCGCTCCATCACTTTTAAGGTTGGCAAGTTTCCTTGATTGAGATATACTCTTTAAGATAAATCTACCAGCCGGCATATCAAATCTCCTTTCATCGCAACCAGAAAGGGGGGGCAAATACCCAACCCCCCCCACCAGCATCTCTCCCAACATCATTCAACTCCCATCCTCTCCACCTTGTGAACCCAATACACCACCTCTCTCCCAAATTTCCTCTTTATCTCCTCCGGCACCTCATACCTCATCTGTTTTCTCTCCTTCGCCGTCACCACATAATTCCCAACAATCGCATTTTTCCCATACAATATCCCCGGCTTTCCGCTCCCTCCAATCAACCTGTTTTTCAACTCATCATACTCTTTAACCATCTCCTCCAACTCAACCATCCTGCCCAACATCTCCTCCACCTTTTTATCCTCAATTAACTTCACTCCCTCACCATAACTCTCGTCTGGAAAACATAACGTGTCCTTAAAATCACATTTACCACACAACTCGCACCACCTCGCCTCCGGCAACTCCTTTCTCTCAACCCATTTATTCGCCTCCTCCGCCAACCTTAACAATCCCTCTCCATACTCGTAATCCAACTTTAATACCCAGAACAACACCTCTCCGCTATCCTTACACATAAACGCCCACACTCCATACTCCTCTCCAAATAACAGCTCATAAATCGTCAACTGCCCAGCCCACTTTCTTAAAAGTGGATTATCCGCCCTCGTCAACGGCTCTCCCCTCTCCTTTAATCTCTTTATCTGATTAAACGTCCCCACCCCACACGTCTTAACCTCAACCGGGATGACCCTTTTCTTCCCATCCAGCTCCACCTCCAACTTCCCGTCAATCCTCCCCTTTATCTGATATGCCTTCCACTCATAAAACACCGAGGATGGATCTTGATAAACCTTAAATCCCGCCTCTCTTAATAAATTTATCACCGGCCCCTCTAAAACCGTGCCAACATAAAACCTTCTCGCCAATCCCAACTCTACCTTTTTTCTTAACTCTCCCCTTAATCTCCTCCCCACTTGAAACCTCACGCACTCCCAGCCCAATTCCGAAGCGGTATTAAATCCCGATGACGTAGGAGGCAACTGCTTTCTCAACAGCTCCTCTTTAACTCTCTCATCCAACAAATGCTCTAAATCTTTATAATCCATCGTCCTCTCACTCCTCTCCCGGCATTTCCACTTTTACAATCTCTCTCATATTCGTATAAACCTTCCTCACCCAACCATCCGTCGTAATCTCCGCCAGCCTCTTTACTCCCCTCTCCTTACCATCTTTGCCGGTAAACTTTGAGCAACTATACACAACATCCTCTTTCTTCAATCCCGCCAGCTCCAACCTATTTAACCACACCTCCATCTTACTCAACATTTTTTTCTCCGCCTCTCCAAATTCCGCCTGTTTCACCTTTTGTTTTACCGCCCCCGCTTTACCCTTTATCTCTCTCTCCTTTATTTTTTCAACACTCAATCCCGCCGCTTTCAACTCCTCCCAAGTTATCCCCTTCAGCCCAACCAACGCCTTTATCAACCTTTGCCTCAAATTCGTCACCGCCGCCTTTATAACGCTCCCCTCATCCACCATACTCAACGGTTTTATATCCCCATCTGCTCTACCAAAAAACTCATCTCTCTGTGTACATATCCCCATATCCTCCACATACGCTTTCAATACCTTTGAGTAAGCCTTCCCGAAAGCCTTTATAAGGTAATAATCACCCAACTCATCCCTGCTCCACTCCTTCTCAACCCTTATGTCAAATAAATCAATCCCCCAAATCCTCGCCACCGCTTTCGCTCCATCATCCAACAGGTAAGGCTGTCCGTGGTGGTTTATCCAATCCATCTCCGTTGTCGCCCTCAAAGACACCGCCCGAATTTTTTTATAAATCTCTACCCTTCTCTCCGCTTGCTCTATCGCCTCCGCAACCGAAACCTCCTCCGCCCTCGCCACCAAAACCTCCTTCTCCACCGGCACTACCTCCCTCTCTGCCATATGCTCATCCTTCTCCATCACAACTCCTTCTCTGACCTTTTTCGGCACCTCATACCCAATACCACCAGCCTCCCGGCTGTCCTTACTTGATTTATTCATCTTAACCTCCTTAATAAAATTTTATTTTTTATTTTAATTTACCATTCCCTTATATGTCAAGTTTTTATTTTTTCCCACCTCATCTATTATCTTAATCATCTCCTCCACCACCGCCAATATATAATCCCAATCTCCCGCCACCAATATCCTCCCCACTCCATCCTCCAACCATCCCTCCTCCACAATCCTCACAGGATATACGTAATATTTCATTATAAATCCCATCATTATCTCCCACGCCTTATCTCTCACACTCATCATCTTAATCCTCCTTTTATTTTATAATAGATTGCCCTGTATATCCCCACTCCCTTACCCTCCTCCATACAACTATTCATCTCCACACACCTCTTCAACTCCTCCGGTTTCAACAAATATATTCTCTTAACCAACATCTCCCCATCCGTCGTCACCATCTCAACATCATCCGCCGAAAACATCACCGGCACCCTCATCGCCACACAACACCCATTCTCCACAATCTCCACCACCCTTTTATCATCCCCCCAGAATAACTCAATCTTTGTCCCGCCTCTTACGGTCGCCCTCCCCACCAGCGGTCGGTATAAACTCATCTCCTCCTCTCCCATCCTCACCCTTACATCATAAATCAAATCGTATAACGCCTCTCTCCCCACTTTCATCCTTATTCTTTTATCTTTAATCTCTACAACAAACTCCCTCTCCGGCCACGGCTTCATCTCAAATACCCTTCCTCCCTCAACCCACAACTCCGTAAATCCGATAAATCCCATACCTTTACCAGATATCTCATATCCTCTTATCGCCCAAAAATCATTGACAAAAACAACCATCTCTACTCTCCCGCCTTAAATACCCAAATCGGTTTTTCGCCCCTACCCGTTACCCTTACTCTCTCCGCTCTAAAATGTTTTTTCAACATCTCTGCTTTCTCTCTCCCCGCCACTCTCCTGTATAGCTTAATCATCTGGCTCACAAACGCTCCGTTGTGCCAATTTTCTAACCCCGCCAATATGTGTGCCAGCTCGTGGCATATCACCACCTCATTCCTTGCCCACCTTGGCAACTCCACTCTATACCTCTCTCCCATCACCCTCCTCGCTCTCGCCCAGAACCTGTCCCCATTCTTAAATTTTACCTCTACCTTTAATCCGCTCCTCCCCACCAGTCTCCGGATCAATTTTTTTACCTCATCATCTCTCAATATATAATTACATCCAATCTCATCTCTGAACTTTCTCTCCGCCCTATATACCTTTTCTCTCTGTCTATCTCTGCCAACCCTTTTCCACATATTAATCCTCCCAATCCGCCAGACCTACAATCTTATTCCACATATCTCTCAACTCGCCCTCCCATCCATCCTCAATCTCTATATAATCAACTACATCCTCCAATGCCTCAATCATAAAATCCGGCTCCAACATCAGCCACCTCTTCGCAATTATGTCTCCGCCAACCATCTCAACATCCTCCACTCTCACCAACACCGGCACCATTATGTTACCCTCGCCATCCGCCCAGAGCGTCTTTTTCCTGCCATCTTCCCATCCATCTAAATGTCCACATCCCTCAATCTGGACATAGTTTCTTAAATGTTTACAAGGCTCTCCACCAGTCCTTACAAATAACTCAACGGCCTGTCTTCTTGGATCAGTTTCCATCACAACCGCCGTTGTCCCCTTCTGAAACTTTCTCTTCATCACTCTATATCTCGTGTCCGTATACGGGGCGTAAACCTCTCCGTATTCTTCAACTTTTACCCGTTTTAACGCCCACATCCAACACCCAACCACTTTCTCTGACCTGTAATAAATTTTTTCACTCACAATCCTCAGGCACATCTTTACCTCCTTTACAATATTTAATATGTAAATCACCCTTTATCGCCGCCCTCTCATATCTGCGGTTAAAAGGATATTCTCCCCCACACACATCACACACAATCACGCTCTCCTCATCATACCAGCTCCGCCCCCACACTTTGCCATCTCTCACTTTTTCAGCCTTAAACTTTTTCATATCCTCCCCTCCTTCCCCACTCTCTTAATCTCACCATCCACACTCTCTTTAATCTTCGGCTCATAAATCAACGCCAGCTCCAACGCTCTCAGGTATCCCTCCACATCCCCTCTCTCTCCATACCACCATCTTAAATCTCTTATCACTTTCGGCTCTACTTTTTTCTTCATCATCATCCTCCCTACTTATTAATATTCTTATACATCATCAGCAAATCCTCTATCTCGTGTTTCATCATCACCAGCCACACTCTACCATCTCCCTCCCTCGTTGCCTCTAACCTTCTTTCTAAATATGCCCTTACCCATCTCCAATCCTCAACATCCTCATCCAACCGCTCTTCCATAAACCTCCTCATAACTCTACTTACCACCCTCTGTGCCGGAGTTAAATCCATCCTATTCTCGGCACTCTTGTAAAACCTGATTGTCTCTTTAATTCTCTTTCTTGTGTCTCTCATTTTAACCTCCTTCTCAATCCTTGTTATCTTCATCTTAACCTCCTTACACCATCATCGTATAATTCTTTATTTTTTATGTCAAGTCTTTTTTTAATTTTTATTAATATTTTCTCGTCCCACAACTTGTTTATTTATAACAGGATATATCTTGGCTATAAAATTTTTTTATTTTTTTTATTAAATCCCACAAAAATACGCACTTCACCCACACCGTTTTTTCAATTATCTCCCCCACCCTCCGGCAGGCTTACTTTTTACTTTTAATCTCTACAACCCAATCCCAATTATACAGGATCGGCAACCTCAATCTTCCAACTCTCCATACTCACCGTTTCCGCACTGCTAACACTCATCTCCACACAAGTCGTCACCGCCAGCAACTCGCTATTCCCATCATCCACAATAGCAATGTGATTTATGCTCCCCGTTACACCTATCTCAATCCCCTCCTCCGCCGCCACCGTTAACTTTCTTCCGCTCACATCACCATCCGCCGGCCCGCTAAAATCTCCGCTATTAACATCTACACTCGCCAACTTTTTACCACCGCTCCCCTTCTCCGTTGTCGCCTCCGCATATGAGGCTGGCTGTCCCTCACAAAAACAAATCTTCGTCGCATTATTTTTTATCTCACTCAACGCCAAATCCAACAAATCATCGCTCATCCATTTACTCATCTTAATTCCTCCTTAATACTTAAATCTTATTATTACCTTTCCCAATGCCCCCGCCCCTCCCATATACTCCTCCTCACTCGTTGATTTACCACCTCCGCCTCCACCTCCACCCGGTTGCTCTCCACCACATCCATCGGTTTCCTTCTCTCCACCTTCTCCACCATCACCTCCGCCCGCCGGGGCCACCGCTCCATATATTCCACTCGCACTCACTCCATCGCTACTCACTCCCGCACTGCTCCCACCTCCCCCACCATTATATCCACTCAAATAATAATATCCATTCCCTCCACCATAAACCACATCACCCACACATCCCGCCGCACTGCCACCACCTCCCGCCGCACCTCCCGCACCCGAAGCCCCCGCCGTTGCCACCGCCACCACATCAGAATTCTTCTTCACCATCGCACTCAATCCATATTGTAAATTGATATACAGCTTATCTCCATCCTCCACACTTATCGTCTTTAACGCATACGCTCCGCCACCGCCTCCTCCACCTCTCTTTATATAATTCCCATCTCCACCATTACCTCCACTCCCCCACAATTGTATTCTCGCCCCGCTCGCCCCACTCGGCACATCCAAATCAGTCCAGCTCTGAACCGTCGTATATTCATACTCTCTCCCCCACATCACCACATCCTCCATATCAATCGCCATATCCAAATTCCTCGCCACCACCACACCTTCTTTAATAATATCAGCCATCTCCATCTCCACACCAACACCCACATTCTCCACGCTCAACCGCGGCGGACTTACCACCTCACAACTCAACCTCATCATCATATTATTAATATTCCATCCACTCACTCTTACAAATTTATCAACCTCCAACCCACTTATCAATTTTATTTGTAATCTATATACATCTCCCACCTCCACCGGCAACCCACAATATCCACAATCCAACTCAATCCACCAACACGGATCCGAGTATAACTCTCCATAAACCTCCGCCATCTCCTCCGCACTCTCCACCGATTGGAATAATATATTATTTATCCTCCACGCCTTCTCTCCATAATTACTCACACTCTCCTCATCCACATATTCGCCCTCATACCTCAATCTCCTTACACTCTTCGGGGCCACATCCTCCACCATCATCTCCTCGCCCTCAATCACAACTCTGTTTTTTATACCATTTATATCCTGCCAGATTTTTACTCCACTCATATCAACGCTACATAGCTCGCCGCTCTCCCCCTTCCATCTCTCATACGGCTTAAATACCGGCCTCCCATCCGCCGAAAAATAAAACCTATAATTCACCCTCTCGCATATCCTCCTTATCGCCTCCAACCCGCTCACACCATCGTCAAAATATACTCTCCCCACACTCACCCCCGGCTCCTCAAATATCATATCCTCCAACGCCTCCGCCCTGTCTTCATACAACCCAGCCCTCACCAACAAATCCGCCAACACATCACTCAACGCCATCTCTTTATAATAATATATTAATAACTCCTTACCCCCCGGTATATACATATCTTCCGAAAAATAAAACGCCTTGCCATCTGGATCATAATGCCATCCGCCCTTACCTCCCTCATCTCCCATCGCCACCGCCTCTCCATCCAGCTCCACCCAATATACTCCCTCACAATCCTCCGGCATATTATACCTTGTCCAACTCGTGCTATCGTATAGCTTTACACTTATATTATCTAAATAAAACTCCTCCCCTTCCGCATAGTTAATCCCATATAAATATAACTTTATTTTTAACGCCACATCGCTAACCGGCTTAATCTTCTTCTGATAACTCTGCCACATATCATTCAACGCATTTAATATGTTTAACTCAATCTCATCTATCCTATTATCGCTCCCATCATAAAATATAAGCTTTCCTTGATATGTCCCGCCCTTTAATACATTCATAAAATCTACTTTAATCACATACTCAACGCCACCAGATAAATTCACAATCCCCTCATTCTCACAACCCATCGTTCTAAACGCACCGCTCTCGGTTGTTGTCAATTTAATCGCATAATTGCTATTATTACCACCATCCACCGCATTTAAACTCGCTCTCGCATTCACCGCCACCCAATCTCCAACCGATTTAACCTCCGCCTCTCCAATCCTACACGCATCACTCTCCTCATATTGCTCCGCTCCCGCCACACCCGGACTTTCAACGCTCTCAAATTCTGCCACATCACCCCAGCTCGCCTCCTTGCCACTCAACACACAATCCGCCAACCTCTGCGTATAATCCATCCCCCCTATCTCAATCTTCCCTCCCCCCACATCATACCTCGGCTCATCCATCACCCCGCTCATTATCAACCACTCATACTCCTCCTCTCCAATCTTCAACACCTCGCTTATCCTTACACCCCTCCCCATCTCAATCAACCTCTCTGCCTCTGGATTTAAGGGGTTAAACCTATTCTCCTCATCCCATATCTCTATCCTCCATCTCCCCGCCACCGGCTCCACCCCCCTCCCATTCTCTCTCACCTCCACACTTACATTTATCACATAATCGCTTATATCCACCCAACCTCTCTCCCCCAACACCTCAACCTTATATCTCCCCCTCACCACAGGAGAGAAAAAATCCCTCACTCCAACTCCCTGTAAATCCATCATCTCACACACTCCTCCAATACCATCTCCACTCTGTATCTCTTTATTCCCATACCAATCACATTCTCAACGCTCATATACTTAAACTCCACCACCACCACATCCCTCCATCCACTCTCTCCTCTATTACTCTTAAATCTTAATATCCCCTTTTTACTTGCCAATCCTTTTATCTTCTCTAACCCATCCCCATCCAGCCAATCCCATCTCAACTCCCACCTCCTCCCCATCTTCTCCCTCACATACGCCCTGCTCCTCCCATCTATTAATTTTATTTTCTCCACCTCTTTATCTACACTTATCCCCACCTCTCCCTCTCCTCCGCTCATCCAATTTATCGCCGGCAACAGCACCTCTTCCCCCTCCTCTCCCAACCACATATCTCCACCAATACCATCTCCACCCCCTCTCACCCTTACTCCCTCCTTCCCCATAAATCCACCACACCACATATCTCTCCCCACCACAACCTTTTCCCCTCCACCTCCGCCCCCATCTCCCCTCATTACCGTTACCTCTCCCAACAATCTCGCCTCAATCCTCATATTATCAATTCTTAATTCTTTACTCGCCAACTCATCCCATACAATCCCATCCGCATCCACCCAGAACCGTTTTTTCATCTCCCCCCATCCATACTCCGGCCACACCTCCGCCACAACATAATACCTCTCTCCACTCTCCGCCGTTATATTTATTTTTATCTCCTCCCATTCATCCTTACTCTCATTCCCCTTTTCTCCCACCACCACTCCATCTCCCCTACACACTGCCACTCTCCCCAATCCCACATCATCCGCCTTTACATTTATCGTTATCTCTCTCTCTCCAACATCCAATCTTCCTTCATCACCTATCCATCTCTCCAATCTCCTCCCGCTAAATAACACCACACCCCCCTCTCCCTCCTCTACCACCCTCACACTCGGCATCCTCTCTCCCATCATACATCCATAAGGTTTTTCGCTATACTCCACCTCTAAATAGAAGCCAACATACTCCGCCATCAGTCCATCCTCACCAGAGATACAAATCCTACGCCATCCATAACAACAAGCCAGCTTGTCCCCTCTACATTGAGAATATCTCCATTTGAAATAGCAACGTCTCCACAGAACCCAGAAAAAACACCATCCAGAATACCGAACGCCAGCCAAGGCGTTTGATAATCACCAACAACACTCTCAATCACATAATATGTATTTGCTGTCGTTTTTAGTGGCCACCAGCCATAAGCGTGATAAGTGTAAGTAGAACTGATAGTATCAGTTGTCCCCATCGGCATACAACCCTTATTCACCCCGCCAGCACTATCGTAAAGAACACCCCAATGAAGACCCTGGCCACCCCAATAGCTACCATAAAGACCATTTTTCCCACTTAAGGGGTTGTAGTTATAATGATTTCCCGAGGTATAAGAGGTATGTCCCACAAATATCGGCTGGACTCTGTTTGTGTCAAATCTCTTCGGATGTCCTATATAATATCCCCACCCATTACCCTTTAATATAAAAACAAAGCAATTATCAGTTAATCTCAACCCCCAACTTGTAATTGTTTTTCTAATTCTCAGCGTATAATTGCTACCAACAGCTTTTAACGCATT
>Ga0172366_10003557_pt1 | contig 12277 bp, 6 predicted proteins | sample LakKivSesite69cm_FD_114533 | JGI IMG/M metagenome (GOLD analysis project Ga0172366, IMG submission 114533) | Sediment microbial communities from Lake Kivu, Rwanda - Sediment site 69cm | ecosystem: Environmental > Aquatic > Freshwater > Lake > Sediment | place: Rwanda: Western Province, Lake Kivu... | reverse complement strand
GACGTACAGCATAGTGGCAGGTCCCGGTGGCTCGTCGTTCAACTCCAGCAGCCGCACGTTCGCCTGGACGCCGGGCTACAACTTCGTCGCGCCGCCGCAGAGTTACCGGGACACGCTGATGATCTTCAGCGTCACCGACGGCTTGGCCACCGTCAGGGATACCGTCAACATCCGCATCAACAACATCAACCGTCCGCCGGTCTGGCAGCCGGTGGTAGGGGACGCATGCGTGCCCGGCCACCGAGTGAGCTTCATCGTCTCCGCATACGATGCCGATGATGACTCGTTGAGTTACCGCGTGCTGGAAAAACCCTTTGGCGCGGCGTTTGACACGACACACATTTTCACGTGGATGCGGCGGTCGTGGCAAGACTCTGACACGGTGGCGGTTTTCCGCGTGAAGGACGGCTCCGACTCGACAGACACGCGCATCGCTCTCCATGCGGGGAAAGCCAACACGCCGCCGGCTCTGACGTGGCCTGTGCCGCCCGACACCGTATCGTGGAATTCGACGTTCACAGTGAATGTGGCGGATACGGCAGATGGTGATCCGGCGAACGTGCGTGCGTTCTGTGAGCTTGGCGACGGGTGGATGCCGCTTGCGCTTTCCGGCGACACGTCCTTCTCGACGGAGAGCACCCGGAAGGTCATCTGGCATTCCGCCGAAAACCTGGAGCCGAAGTCCTACGTCCCGTCGCTGAGATTGAAGCTCGTCCCGGTTGATGTGGAAGAGGGTCGCCCGGTGCCCGGCACGCTCTGCGTGATGAACCTGTTGAGCGACCTGGACCGCAACGGCTTCCTTTCCCTCGCCGATTTCGATTCCCTGCAACGCGGATGGAGCACGCAAAGCGCGGCGTGCGATATCGGACCGTACGATGTTCTGGCTGGGGATAGCATCCCCAACATCGTCCCACGAAAGGACGGGAAGATTGACTTCGAAGACCTCATGGCGTTCGCGATGCTCACCAACTGGGCATGGAAGCATGGGAGGGTGATGGAGACAACATTCGCGGACGCAAGCCTCGCTCGCCTGGCAAAACAGGAGGCGCACGCCATAACCCTTCGCCAGACACCCAACACCTCCTCGTCTGCTGATCTGGTCCTCGACGGGCAGATCGAACCGACTGTCGTGGCGCTGGGCGTGAGAGTGCCGAAGGCAATGGCGCAGGCTATCCGCTTTGAAATAGGATCATCTTGCGCGCCGAGCACGTGGTGGTTGAGCTTCAGCGACACATCGCGCGGCACAGTCGAGCTATGGATTGCGCCGGTGTGGAACGACGAGCGCCGCATCATTGGCACGCTCCATCTTCCAAGCGGGGTGAAGGAAGCCGACATAGAGGTTGCGTACGAAGTCAGGCGTGCTGCCGGGGAACCACTCATTGGGGCGTTTCGCCAGAGCGTCTGCCTCATTCCCCTCCCCAGGCAGTGGCGACTGAGCACAGCACCGAACCCGTTCAACCCGATAACAACGATCCACTACGACGTGCTATCGCCCGGAAGAGTGACGTTGGCGGTGTACGACGTGCTCGGGCAACGGGTGGCAGTCCTTGTAGATCGGGAGCATGAATCAGGGCGCTACACCACCGCGTGGGATGGGAGGGACTCGAACGGGAGAGCCGTCGGGAGCGGCCTCTACATCGTCCGGCTGGCAGCAAGCGGCGTCACACTGACGCACCGGGTGATGCTCGTGCGGTAGACCAGAAGGCGGTGTGACCTCGTGACCCCTAGGCACGTAGGGAATTTCTCCTGTTCCGTCGCTGAACACGACACGTCTGGCACAGGCGATCTCTCTGGTTGTAGGGACCAGCGAACCCCACATCTACTGAACGACAATGCGCACCACTGCCCCCTCGCCGAGTGCGCCAGCGATATCCTTCTGGTAGTGCTCTTCAACCCACGATGCGACGAACTGATCCGGTGCGGCTATCGTCCACGTGCCCCCCTCACGTGAGATCGGCACAAGCTGCGATATCCACACCCTAAAGGTGGTTGGAAAGAGCTTTCCCTTCAGTCGAGCGAGTGCATTTTCCCATTCCCGCTGCAACGTAGGGGCAAGCTCCCTCTGCCCGGATGGTAGCACAGGTGCCTCCATTCCCTTTTGGCTCGGTTTCAGATATTTTACCTCCTGCTCAATGATGTGCTCTGCGGCATCTCGCGCCGCAGGATCTCCAATCCGAGCGACACTGGCACGCAGTTCCCCGATATGACGTGCAATGGCTTCGCACCGCTCCATTGAATCGCTCAACTCGCGGCGGAGCATTCCCTCTTCAGAGGACGAGAGCAGCGATAGACCTACAACTTCACGTGCCCATGTGTTACACGGGTTCTGGAGCACTGCCCGCACTGCTCCCGGCAGCGCTTTAATACGGGCCGCTTCCCTCGACTGCACCGCCTCCTCAATTACCTTCGCGCGCTGCGCTTGACGGAGCGCACGCACCCGACTCATTGCCCGCTCGTGCGCCTCGATCTCCAGGAGGTGCTCGCAGTAGAACCGCCAGAGACCAACGCTCCGCGGCTTTCGTCGGCGCGATGAGCACTCATAGTAGCTCCAGAGCAGGTCCCACGCCCTCCGACAGACCTTGCGGGGGAACTGTTCAAGTACGCTGGCAGCGATAGCGCATTCCCGTACAAGAAACGTGCAGTTGAGTCGGTACCTCGGCGTGCTGGCCCTTTCGTGGAAGCACCTTACAACTGCACTGGTCTCGCTCCTGGTCTGAGAGATAGGCGAGGGGGTTGCCCTTCGCGGGCTATGCCCGGCGAAGGGTTGGGTACACCCTACTTTTAAAACCGTGGGATGTACCGCGCGTGCGCGATCTGTACACCGATTGCTGGGAAAGGGTGACACTGTTGTCTTATTTTCGCTCGATCCGCCCCATTGCTCGATGAGGAGATGGATGAAGCCGCTCTTGCCTCGTCCACAGCCGGTGGTATACGAGAGGATGCCAAGCATGTCGAGTCTGCGGAGGCTCCTGACAACAGTGCGCTTGCACTGTCCTGTGGTGAGGATGAGCCACGCTGCGGAATCAAGCGCGACAGCTGCTGTTGCCTTGTCGCAGAGCTGGATGAGTTGGGTGAGCACGCGGTGGTCGGTGGAGGTGAACTCAGCCGTGCGTCTGTCGCGTCGAAGCCGGATGAGTGCGCCGAGGGGAGTGAGGCGGCGGCTGGCCGGTCGGCCTTGTTCAGAGGTACCGGGAGCCTTCTCGTGCGGGGACAAGGAGACGCGTGTCGAAATGTGCGCGACAACTTGCTTTTTTGTCGTCATCTTCCTATCCTTTACACTGAGAGGGAGGAGTGATCTTGTGGGGACACACCTTCCCGCTTTGGTTTGCCAGTCGCAAAGAGGCGGCAAACCAGGTGTAGCTATGCTATGTGGTGACGCTCTGTGATGTGGCGATTCTGGGGCGCACCAAGCATCTAAGCTGCTGCGAACATGACCCGTCTCCGTTTTGTGGGCGGAGGCGGGTTCATTCGTTTTGGCGCACGCGGGGTGCCACCAGGGCAGTCACCGCTCCAATATTGCCCGTAATGTTATGGGTATGCCAACGCCTTTTTCCTCCGATTTTTCGATTTTGGTACGCCAGCGCGTAAATCGGTGCCTTTTGCTTCCATCTATGCCAGTCAGGACTTGACGCCGCACGCAAAAAGCGCTATTATAGCAACAACGGTGTTGAGATGCGAGATGAGACATCCCTGTGGCTAAGATGCCCTTGTGGTGTTGAGTTCTCCCCTCTCGATGCTTTTTGCCGCCGCAGTCGCCTTGACCCGCTAAGATCGAAGGCCCTGCGGCTTCTTTTTTGCCTCCTATTGCCTATGTGCTCAATCTCTCACGAAGGAATGTGATCTTCTTCTCTGCCCGGTCGAGTTCAGCCAGTAGCTTCGCCCGCGTCGCGTGTTTCCAGCGCGACACGTCCACGGTGTCTAGGAACTCGGCGATCCGAGCAACGCGGCTGAAGACGCGCTTCGGCGGCGGCGGCCTGGCATTTGAGTGATTGGCTCCCGCGCGCGCCGGTGCCGTAGTGTCCTTGGCGCGCGCCGTCAGGAGTACCCACGCGCGCAGCTGTTCTATCTCATTGAGCGTAGATAGCTTTTTCATCTTATACTTGGGTGCAATTTCGCGATTGAGAAACCATTCCGCCTGTATCTTCTCAACAAGGCGCAGCAGGCCGAGCGTCTCGGAGACGTAGACATTTGACTTGCCGATCCGGGCGCCCAGTTCTTCCTGCGTAAGCCCCGCCTGCAAGAGCTCGTCGAATGCACGCGCCTCTTCGAGCGGGTGAAGGTCTTCGCGCTGGAGGTTCTCGATGAGTGATACTTCCAGCGGGGCATGGTTTGGCTCCAGGATGAGCGCCGGGATCGAGGACATGCCTGCCATCTTACACGCCCGATAGCGGCGGTCGCCGGCGACGATGCGATACTTGCCGTCGGCATGTTCCACGATGATTGGGTTGAGCAGGCCGACGCGCGCGATGCTGTCGGCAAGGTCTTGAAGCGCCCGCTCGTCGAAATGCCTGCGCGGCTGAGCCGGGTTCGGCAGGATATCCTCGATGGGGATGCGCCGATACGTGCGGGCGTAGTGCTCGGAGCGCTGGGAGCTTTGCGCGATCGCTTTCCCGAGAGCTTCAGCCTTTCGCAACATGGAACACCGTCTCCGCGGCGAGCTCCGCGTAATCCTGTGCGCCGTAGCTCTTTGGCGCCATGTCCTTCACCGGCAGACGCAGGGTCATGGACTCGTTAATGCTCGTGTTCCGCCGGATGACGGTCCTGAACACGAGGTCACCAAAGATGTCGTTGAGCTTCGTCTTCACCGCGCTGTCCATCGCATTTCGCTGATCGTACATTGTGAGACCGATGCCAATCATCTCAGCCTTCAGGTTGAACTCGGAATTCACGCGGTTGATCATCTCGTTGAGGTTGTAGACGCCGTTGATCGCAAACGACGCCGCCTGCACGGGCACGAAGACACCGTTGGAGGTGCACAGGGCCATGTGCTGGTAGATGCCGAGCGAGGGCGGCGTGTCTATAATGATGATCTGGTAGTCGTCGAGCGCAACGAGGGCATTTCGCAGCGCGAGGAGACCCTCCGGACGCGGCATGAGCATGTCCATCTCGAGGCGTGAGAAAGAAACGTGCGACGGAAGCACATCAAACTGTTTTGCCGGGATGATGAGGTCGGAGAGCGGGACACCGTCTACGATGTGGTTGAGGAACGACCGGTCGTCAGGGTTGTCCACGGTTGCCTCAGTGGCGTTAGCTTGCGGGTCGAAATCCACGAGGAGAACGCTGTAGGTTTCTGCAAGCTCTCGTGCTAAGTTTATTGCAGTAGCGGTCTTACCGACGCCGCCCTTGTTGTTCGAGAGACTGAGCACGTATTTCGTGATCGGGCGATAGTTCGGCACCTTCACGCGGAGGATCGCCGCGACGTGATCTTCAGTGAAAGCGTGCTGGCCAGTCTCGTCTTTTTCGGCGGCGAGCTTGCCGTCAGCGATCCACCGGCGGATGGTCCGTCCTGAGAGTCCGGTACGGAGGGCGATGTCTTTGACGCGCATCGGCATACCATGGTCCCTCTCTCTAGACGGGGAATATCGGGTACCCATGCTGATATGTCAATCCCTCGGTACAAATATTTCATGCCTTATGACGTTTGGGTTGTAGGACCGCCGAGAACGCAGTGTCTTTCTGATCGTGGGGCGGAGCTATCGTGTCTCTGAAGCGCGCTCTTCCACCCACGCGACCAGGTCGCCGAACGGACTGCCGGTCAGGGCATCGTAGAAACGCCGGTCGGCAGTGATCATCCGCCCGTCGAGGAGCACGGCGAGGGCGAGGTAGAGGCAGTCGTAGAGACTTCGCTGCGTCTCGACGGCCATTCGAAAGGCCAGATCGAGAAGCGGAGTGGAGGGGTGCATCTGAACGGGTAACAGGCGAAACACCGCACGCACCTCGCCGCCTTCGCGATCGCTGATCTCCCCGCGACGGATGCGCGTGCAGAGGATATTATCGAATTCCAACAGCAGGAAGTCCGGCGCGTGGAGCCGATTCCGCTCGTCGAGGATACGCCGGGCCGCCTTGGTGTGGGGTTCGTCGAAGAACCATTTGAACGCGACGCTCGCGTCCACGATGAAGATGCTCATCGGTCGCGCTCTTCGCGGATGAGGTCGGCGCTATCAGAGAAGGTTCGTCCGGCGAAACGACGCCGGATTTCGTCGGTGAGGGCGCGGGCGGCTTCCATGTCCACGCGCGCTGCGTCTTCGAGGATCGTCTTCACTTCCGACTGGAGCGACCGGCCGCCCCGACGGGCGCGCGCCTTGAGCCGCTCGACCACCTGTTTGTCGAGGTCCCGAATGAGGATCTGCGCCATGACATTCCCTCCATCTCCCTGTGTGATAGCATAACGATAGCGAGCCGAGGGTCGTGTGACAATCCCCACCCCGACGTTGTCGCACGGGGATGACCGTGCCTGTCCTTCGCAGGTCGGCCAGGTCGTTTTCATAGGCGCGTCGAGCCATACGTGCACTCTGCTGACTGTGCTCTCACTCCCTCTATGAAAAGTCTTCCCATCCACATTCTAAGGGGAGAGGGATGCGACTCGTGAAAGTACCGCACCCACGTTGCGGCGCAACGGCCCACCGTGGATCTTCAAGCGCGGCGTCGATCTCTGCCCCAATGAGCAGGCCTTTCCTCTGACTCTCTGTCACCAAAGAAGCGAAATACCTAAGTTCGCTGAGCATATCCTCAGAGCAGTCCGGATAGCCCCCTAGCCGTTCAAGAACTTTCTGGAGCCTACCTGCGCTCCGTATATCGCGTGCCATCTGGCCATGGAGAAGCTCATTGAGGTCTAATGCGGTAGGGTCCACGCACACAAGATAGCGCCCCAGTTCACGCGTCAATCGAATTCGGGCACCCTCTATCTGGCGTGTCAGTGCGGCACGTTGTCGCTCCATCGCACGCTTTTCCACCGCCTCAACCATGTCTTTGGCCCTGCGCTTCGCTTTCTGCGCTGCCCGCAACCAGATTTGTGGGTCAGGGTATTCGCCCGACCACGCACAAATCCTTGTTCGTAAGTCTTCAAATCCCTTGATAGGGTGCTCTCTGCCACCAACGACCCAATATGCGACCGAAGAACGGAAGCTATTTCTTTCGAACGAGCCTATAGCAAGAGGTAGGTTCTCACCGGGTCGAGAAAGTGTCTCGGCAATCTCTTTCAGCTGGATGTCGAATGGCGAGAGCGGGAGCACTGTAGGGTCGCTCTCAAGCGCAGCAGTCCGTGATGAGAACACGGCCTTGTCAGACCGGCCACCGGAAAGCTCAAGGTGTGCCTTTGTCTTGTCGGATTTCGTTCGTGGGCCGAAGCTACCGTCCAAGTGCATGAGCGCGTCTTCAATGTCCTTACGAGTTAGAAGAAATGAGGGCTCTTGAGTGCCGCCGAGCTCCTTCTCCAGATAGGTTTCGACAGCCAACGGGTTCTGTTCCACCTCGTCAGCAGTCCGTTCGAGGGCTTGGATGTCCAGGTCTTCCTGTCCCATGAGCATACGTCGTGCTTTCGCTAGAACGGGCTGCATCTTGCCAACAAATAACTCGAAGAGCCTACACCGCCTTCGCAGTGCACCGTACACCTTCTCGTCAACGCTGTTCCTGAGGAATAGGTTGACAATCTTGATCTGGGCACATTTTTGCCCAATACGGTCAATACGACCGATCCTCTGTTCGACTTTGCTTGGGTTCCACGGCAGATCATAGTTGATGAGCGCGCCTGCGGCCTGCAAGTTCAATCCTTCGCTCGCCGCGTCTGTACAGACAAGCACATGAAGTTGGCGATTCTCTAGCGAACGCGTGATTACATCCTTAGTAACCCAATTCCATCCGTTCACGTCCCAGATCTGTCCACCAGCCCCACTGAAACAGCCAAGTCCCTTCCCGTAGTGTTCTACAAGGCTGTCCCTGAGGTATTCCAGAGTGTCCGCGTACTCCGTGAACACCAGCACCGATCGCCCGTCGTCCGTAAGCTGCTTCAGCACCTCGAAGAAAAGGTCCCGCTTGGTGTCTCGCCCGCCGAGTGTTCGGTGTTGCGCCAAGAGATTCTCGGCCTCCTGCAACTCGCTCTGTACTGCTCGCGGGTCTTGAGGGACAGAGGCCGGCACTTTCAGCGTGGCTTCTTCCTCCGGCAAATCGTCGTCATCGAGCCTCTCCGGTACGTCCGGCGGTTCAAGGTACTCGAAACTGGCGCGCTCTTGGACGACATTCCGCAGGAGCGCGCACCGCCGCTTCAAGCTCCGCTCGAGAGCAAGGGGTGAACTGCTTGTGCGTCGCCGATAGATGGTCATTACAAAGCCCTTACCCCTCTTTTCACTTTCGAGTTCGCGGTACCGGCTTTCAATGTACTGGGCAACACTGTTGTAGACCCGTCGTTCCGCGGGGTCGTTGAAGTCGAAAACCTTGTCATCTACGTGGCGGTTCGGAAGTCTGTGCGGAAGAAGTCCCTTTTCGTAGTAGCGCCTTAGCGTTTCCCGCGTGTTCCGGTGCATCCTTCGTACAAGCGGCGACCCACTGCGCAGCCACCGAGCGATGTCTTGTCGCCTGCTTGCAGGCACGTAGGTGAGTCTTTCCGCTAGCGCGCACATGTCGTGATGCTTGCCTGCACCATCGTCGGGGAGAGGTGGAAACTCTGGATCACCAGCGATGAGCGCAGCGACTTCTCTGGCAGTCCTATTGTCGCACTCCCCTCTCCTCACTGCATCAATTGCGTAGTAGAAATCCTTCACCACAGAAAATTCAGACAGCCATCTCCCGCCCTCGCCAAGCACTGCGAGAAGGTCCCACGGCTCCCACGGATGCGTCTGCATCGGCGTTGCGCTGAGGAACAGAAATCCCCGCGCCCGACTGTGAAGCTGAAGTTTCCTCACAAGGTCGAGCAGCAGTGTCCCACTGTTGAACTCGCCTTCCTCCTGTCTCCGCCGCCTTGCGGCGTGCGCCTCGTCGAGCACGACGAGGTCCCATGGCGGCGCAGAGAGTACAATTTCCGCATTCGCGGCCGTTCGTGCTGTTTCGCGGCTCACGAGCAGGAGATCTTCCTTAAGCGCCTCCGCGAGGCCAGATACCGTCTTCTCTCTGCCGTCGGGCCACACAAGCTTGGTCAGGCCGTCAAGGCGCGGGAAAATCATCCCGCCCTTTTCGCGCAACTCGGACTGCCACTGCTTGAGCAATCCGGCCGGTAACAGGATGAGGACACGTTTCACCCCGCGCCCCGCCATGAGGCGCCTGATCACGAGCATCGCCTCGATGGTCTTGCCCATCCCGACTTCATCGCACAGGAGACGACCTTCGGGCCATGCTTCGGCTACTTCTTCGACCACTCGGCGCTGGTGCGGCCAGAGGTCAACGAGCGCCGTCGCATCACATGCAGTGCCGCCGTTCGGCAAATACGGCGCTTCGACGATGAACTGCCACATCATCGCCGCCTTCTGTCGTTCGAGGGCATTGGACGGCTCTCGTATCGGCGCTTCTTTCGGTGCGAACCTGATCAACCTCAGGCGGAGGGCTTCGGGCAGCGTCACCGTGTGAACATCGGGGTGAGTATCCGTCCAGAGCTTGCCAAATTCGCTCGAAAACCACTGGTGCCGTTCCTTATCCTGCCATGACGTGGTCACCTCAAGCTGCTCGTAGTTGCCCAGCAGACCGAGCGCTGACTCATTGCCACTCCCGTTGAACACGACAGCGTCGCCCACCTCGTCCGTCGCCACGCCGAACTTCGAGTGGACGATCCCCTCGCCGTGGCGCATGACGCCAACGCGCACCTCGAGGAAATTGTGCTTTACGAGCCAGCCGAGCATCTTGAGACGTTGCTTTTCAAGCAGGTCTTTCGGCGTCTTGAACCGCCGCTCAAGCTGTCTCTCCAAGCGAGAGAGATCACCTCGCTCCGTCATCGCCCGGACATCGTCTCTCGACAACTCTTCGTTGACAACGAGGCGCACCGCCGGTCGTGGCGCTCTCTCACCCATCGCCTGAAGCCGCTCGATGAGCTGTCCAAACCCCCGCGCAGTAGCCGAAAGCACGCTGCTCGAGAAGTACGCGCAACACCGGTCATACCGGATCGCCTCGGAGAGCATCGGCACGTAGAGCTTTTCGAGGAGCGCTGGGTCAGGACCCTGCAAGAATCGCTGCCACGTCCGCGCCCGCAGACTACTGGGCTTCACCTCACAAGCCACGCTCACGACTCCTCCTCACTTTCCTCCTCCCTATCCGTTACTTCAGCTTCTTCTTCCTCCGGCTCCCCCCTGTGCTTGAGATCGAGCGCGATCTGCTCAGGTTCCCGCTCCGTCCAGTCCGGCGGCTCGATCCCGAAGAGCGGCTCGAGGAGCGCGTGCCATGCGCGGAACTCCGGGAACTTCGCGGCGACCGACTGCGCGCCCCTCTCCCGGCGAACTGCCTTCGGCGCGGCTTTCACGAGCGCTTCCATGAGCCGCGCGACGTTCGAGTCTTTCCCCCAGTTCTGCTGACGGGCAAGCGATCGGGCAGCCCCAATGTCGCCCCCTTCGCTGCCATCGGCCTTGATGCAACGCAGCGCGAGCGCGTGACATCCGTCGAGTGCGGTTCGGAACTGCGGATCGTTGGGGTGCACCTTCAGCACGTCTTTCTTCGTGCGTCTCTTCGTGGCAACCGTTTGCCCGAACAGCGTGTCCACGATCTCATTCTGTTCAAGCGCACGCTCGCGCCTGCGCTCCTTCGCCGAGAGCATGAATATCTTCTCGCCGTCTTTCCTCACGAGACCAGCTCCGATGAGCTGGTCCACGTCCATGCCGACCGCGTTGCCGAGGAGCTTCGCCTCGTTGAAGCGGAATTCCGCCGCGCCAAGCACGTCCCAGCACAACAGCGCGAACCGTCCCTCCGGTTCGACGTGATCAAGCCCACGCGCGGCAAGCTGCTCGATGCGCCACGCGCTCACCGCGTCGGCAGCTGCGTCAATCGCCTCGCCGACGCCCACGACCCGCCCCGTGTCGGTCCGTACCCCGTCGTATCGGCTGTACACCTCCATCGCTGGGCCGAAGGAGCCGACGAGTTGGTCAACGGGATTCAGTCCTTCGTCCTTGAGCCGCTCCGCCGTCCCACGGGCCTTCTCGCGGATTTCCCGCTCCATCGCCGCGTCGAAGTAGCCAACGCCCGCCCCCGCCGAGCGCTTCCGCGCCACGAGGATCACCGTGCTCTGCGCGGCGTTCTTCCTTGCCTGATGGAGGCTGTGCTCGCTCTCCGTCTTCACCGGCCACGTCGCCGTGATCGTGAACCCCGCCTCGATGAGCGAACGGAAGAGCGCCTCCCACGCCTCCTGCTTCTTGTGGGTGAACATGACCGTGAGCGGGCCGTCGTCCCGCAGGATGCGGCGGCACTCGCGGAACACCTCGGTCATGAGCTTCTGATAGAACGCGTGCGCCTTCTCCTTCGCTTCCTTCGTCTTGTTCGTGCCATCCCGGTAGCGGCTGACGTTCACTACTGCCTCCTCGGAGCGATCGCAGAGGTAATTCATGAACCAGTCGGGGTGCCGATGCCCCTGCGTGCGCTTGAGCCAGACGTAGAAGAAGTCCGCAAGCTCGCTGTACTGCACGTTGTCCGTGTAGGGCGGATCAACGACGACCGCCGTTACGCTCCCGTCGCCGATCTGGGGCAAGCTCGTCGCCGAACCGAGCGTGATCTCAACTGGCTGCGCGGATTCGTGACGGGGAAGCTTCGCAAGGTGCTCGTACGCCTCAAGGGTATTGTCAAGCGCCCAGTCCAATCCCATCCCCGCGTTGCACGCTGCCATTTCCGCGAACGTGGGCTTGAACGCGAAGTCGTGACGGTCGAAGACGCTACGTATCACTGAACGCGGCGCGTTCCACGAGGCCAGGAACGCATCGTAGTTAGCAAACTTGTCAATCACCAGGGCCAGCAGATGCACGACCGCCTCGCCGAGTTCTTCCCCTTCGGCTCCGACGATCTCTGGCCTCAGCTTCTGGAGTTCTTCGACGAGCACGCCCATGCAGAGAAGCTGCCGCGGGCTGAACATGTCGGCCCATCGGGGCATACCATAGAGCCGGGGTCGCTCATCGCTTGAGACGGCGGGGTACTCCTCCGTCGGGATGATATTCTTCCGTTCCCAGTCGGGCCTGAGGCGGGCAAGCTCACGCTCGGCCTCTTCAAGGGCCTTCAGGTCTTCGTCAACCGGCGGCTGGAAGGTGAGTCCCTGCGGCGTCTTCACGACGACGGCGTAGAGGTGGCTCTTCATCTTCCCCGATTGCGCCATGGCCTTGAT
>Ga0172366_10003548_pt1 | contig 12289 bp, 12 predicted proteins | sample LakKivSesite69cm_FD_114533 | JGI IMG/M metagenome (GOLD analysis project Ga0172366, IMG submission 114533) | Sediment microbial communities from Lake Kivu, Rwanda - Sediment site 69cm | ecosystem: Environmental > Aquatic > Freshwater > Lake > Sediment | place: Rwanda: Western Province, Lake... | reverse complement strand
TGGTCGTGGCCGATCCGTTGCTCCTCAGTTTTTCTAACCTGACTCAGCTCTTAAAATCATCTCTTCAGGCCTTACGTTCCGGTCAGGCCAAGATGGCAACAGTCTCAGTTTAGTTCAAAAAAATCGGCTCGAGAAAAGATGTGAGCTGGAGGAGTTTTGACAGTCTCCGGGTTTCGAAGAAAAACCGTCTCTCTTTTGCCTGGGCTATTCCTGAAATTGCCGAAAACAACATGATTTTCCTTTCGCCGGCCATGTGACAAAGGCCAATATCCCTTCTTTAAAGCGGCGCACCTCATCTCCCTCCCCTTCAGACCTCCCAAAACTGGGAGAGGGCAAGGAAAAAAAATTCTTGACAAAATGTCTGCTTTTGTCTATTATAAAATTAAGACTATAGAACCATTTTGGTCGAAATGCTTAATAGAGAATATTTGTGATGGAAAAAAAGAAGAAAGAAATCATTATCAAAGCTGCTCAAGAACTATTTGGTCGGTTTGGCTTTTTGAAAACTACAGTTCAAGAGATCGCCAGCGCTGCGCGCATAGGAAAGGCGACTATTTATTATTATTTTAAGGGGAAGGAAGAGATTTTTAAAGAGGTTATAGAGAAGGAAAGCAAAATTTTGGACGAGAAGATTAAAGAGACGATTGGAAAGGAAGAGACTCCGCAAGAAAAATTAAAAGCTTTTGTTCTAGCAAGAATGAAGTATTTTAATGAATTAGCGAATATCTATACTGCCTTAAGGGACGAATTTTTGACTCACTATGCTTTTATCGAAAAAACCAGAGAAAAGTATTTAAACAGGGAAATAGAAATTGTAAAGAAGATTCTAAAGGAGGGCATCGGTCAAGGGGCTTTTGTAATTCATGATCTAAAATTGACTTCTTATGCTATTATCAGCGCACTTAAAGGTCTCGAGTATCAGTGGTCAATAAACGCACCTTTGCCTGAAGTTGAACGAAATACGAGCAAATTGATTGAAATACTTTTTAACGGAATTGTAAAAAGATAGGATATATTTTTTTTGAATGATTGGACCATAAAACTAATTTGGTCGAAATGTTGAATAATAAAGAGGGTTTATTCGGCGAGATAAGGGAAATCGTGAGCAAGACTATAGGTGTTGATGAATCAGAGATAAATCCAGATTCTGATCTAATCCGTGATTTGAGTGCTGACTCTTTAGAATTAATTCTATTGATAATGGGCCTGAAAGAGAAATACGATATTAAGATTTCTGATGAGGATGCCATGAAAATTGTCACTGTTTGTGATGCGGCTAATGCCGTAAAAGAACGGATTAAAAATAGAAGATGGTCTAATGGTAAATAAATTAATGTCGGTAGGAATTGCAGGTACCGGTTTTTATGTGCCTAAAAAAGTTATTACTAATTCTGATTTGGAGAAAATGATTAATACAACTGCTGAATGGATAAGAGTCAGAACAGGGGTCAAGCAGCGAAGGATTGCTGATGATCATGAGGCGACATCTGATCTGGCAGTAAAGGCAGCACGGAAGGCCTTAGAAGATGCTCGAATTAGCCCTTTAGAAATCGACTTAATTATTGTGGCAACGCTTTCTCCTGACTATTTATTCCCATCAACTGCTTGCTTGGTGCAGAATAAACTTGGAATAAGGGATGCTTGGGCTTTTGACATCGAAGCGGCTTGTGCCGGATTCATTTATGCCTTATCTGTGGCAGAGGCATTTATTAATAGTGGCACACGTAAAACGGCCATCGTCATTGGAGCAGAGGTATTTTCCAGAATAGTTGATTGGAATGATAGAAACACCTGTATCCTGATGGGCGATGGGGCCGGGGCCGTGGTATTAAGAGAAGTGGAAAATGGCAAAGGAATTCTTTCCACACATCTGGGTGCCGACGGTTCAGGGGCGGATTTATTGAAACAACCTGCTTGCGGTTCTCGTCTTCCAGCAGCCGAGGAGACAGTCAGGCAACGGCTGCATTATTTCAAGATGGAGGGTAACGAGGTATTCAAAATTGCAGTAAGGATTATGAGTAAATCAGTAATAACAGCTCTCAGAAAAGCAGGTTTATCAAATAAAGAAATAAATTTAATCATACCTCATCAGGCCAATACTCGTATCTTGAAGGCTATGGCCAAAAAGTTATTTTTACCGATGGAAAAGGTTATGGTCAATATAGATAAATACGGGAATACTAGCGCTGCCTCCGTTCCTATTGCTTTGGCTGAGGCGGTGAAAACGGGGAGAATAAAAGAAGGAGATATCGTTGTTCTGGTAGCATTTGGAGCCGGTCTGACATGGGGTTCCAGTGTCATCAGATATTGAGAATGAATAATTGAGATGTTACGGAAATGATCGTCTTGTTAAAAGAATCAGTTGTGGCTAAAGGATAATTTATTAAACTTAGTCGGACAAAAAACCATATTGTTTTAAAGGTATAAAGCATGAAAATGAATCAACCAAAGATAGGATTGGCTCTGGGATGCGGTTCAGCTAGAGGCCTCGCTCACATAGGGGTTTTAAAAGTTTTGGAAAAATATCAGATACCAGTGGACATAGTGGCCGGCAGCAGCATGGGGGCCTTCGTGGGAGGTGCGTATGCTTCAGGAGTATGTGCGAGTGAAATGGAGAAGATCGCCTTAAATGCCGATTGGAAGCTAACTGCAATGATGTTTCTTCCTACGATTTCTCATGCGGGTTTTGTCAACGGAAAAAGGATAAAAGAATTCTTAAAAGAAGTTGTTGGAAATAGAAACATTGAAAACTTGGATAGAAAGTTTGCCTGCGTAGCAACCAATATTCTCACTGGAGAGGAAGTAGTGATCGACCGCGGCCCGCTTATAGAAGCGATAAGAGCCAGCATTTCCATTCCTACGATCTTCACCCCTGTTTATTATGAAAATAGATTCCTAACGGACGGGGGGGTAGTAAACCCGGTTCCAGTTGATTTAGCGAGAAGGATGGGAGCGGATATTGTTATTGCGGTAAACGTAATTCCACTGAATGCATCACCCCAAGCAAAAGAAAAAATGAAAAAAGAAGGAAAAGAAAAATATTTCTCTCCAAATTTCATTAATATCACTTTAAATACAGTAAATACATTTGAGAGGGAGATTATCAAGTTAAGATTGGAAAAAGATAAGCCAGATTTTTTAATCGAACCAGACACGTCAAGCTCAAGCCTTAAAGGATTTTATAAAGGAGAAGAAGCTATCCGGGCTGGGGAAAGCGCAGCAGAAGATATTATTTCCAGAATTAAAATATTTATCAAGAGGAGACAAGAATGAATCCAAAAAGAATCCTTCTCAGGAGCCCTTTTAAAGAGATTACGGCTGGGATTCTTTATTACGATTTTCCTCGAATGTTAACGGTAAATGTTATAGAAAAAAGGATCCACAGGAAATTATCAAAAAGCGACACCGATAAATTCCCGAGAAAAATGCAGGATGATAAGTTCTGCATGGTGCGAAGCTTGATGAGAGCGATCGATGACGGAGTAAAAAATGGGCAAATTTCAAGACAAGTATGGACTAGATTTCTGAATTCATTTTTAAGAATCTACCTTAAAAAACATAATAAAGCAAAATTTTTCCAAAAAAAATATGGCTTTAGCCCGCCTGGCTTCGTGACGATCAGTCCTACTAAACTATGCAATCTTCGATGCTCGGGATGCTATGCGAATAGTTCCAGCATTACAAATGCCGAGTTAGATTATGAAATAGTGTCTCGGATCGTAAAAGAACAAAAGGAACTGTGGAGCTCGCACTTTACTGTTATATCCGGCGGTGAACCTCTGATTTATAAAAGTGAGGGAAAGACAATCATTGACCTAGCCAGAGAACACAGCGATACATTTTTCTTAATGTATACCAACGGCACGCTTATCAACGATGAAATGGCTCAAAAACTTGCTGAGGCCGGCAATATCACTCCTGCAATCTCTGTTGAGGGATTCGAGGCAGAGACAGACGGCAGACGAGGAAAAGGGATTCATCGGAAAATTCTAGAAGCATTTGATAGTCTGAGAAAATTTGGGGTTCCTTATGGCATTTCCATTACCGCAACTAGGTCCAATGCCGGGATAATAATGAGTGACGAGTTTTTTGACTATTATTTCAATCAGCAGGGAGCTATATATGGGTGGGTTTTTCAATATATGCCTATAGGCCGAAATTATAATCTCGATCTAATGGTGACTCCAGATCAGCGTGTTCAGATGTATCATAAAACTTGGGAACTAATCAGAGAGAAAAGAATTTTTCTTGCTGATTTCTGGAACTGCGGAGCAGTGAGTAGCGGTTGTATCTCGGCAGGAAGGTCAGGCGGATATATGTATATAGACTGGGACGGAAATGTCATGCCATGCGTGTTCAATCCTTATAAGGTCCATAATATCATCGAGGTTTATCGAGAGGGGGGGGATTTGAATACAGCGCTTTTCTCATCTTTTTTTAAGGGAATTCGAAATTGGCAAGAGGAATATGCCCTGAATACATCAGCTAAGACTATGGGAAATATTATCGTACCTTGTCCGATTAGGGACCATTATGAAACGATGCATGAGCTTATCAACAGGACCAACGCCCAACCCGCAGATGAAGCGGCTTGTCAGGCATTACTCGATGCAAAATATTATCATGGTCTCGTTGAATATGGGAAGCATGTAAAGAAGATTGCTGATGAGATATGGGATAGAGAATATTTGGGACCTGAACGGAAGGAGCTTGGGCATAGTGATGTATAGCTTCAACTCTATAATGCACTCAACATAGGAGGAATCATGAGCCACCTGAAAGAAGTCGCGGAAGCTGTAGGCGGCAAGATTTTTCGAATCTCAGAGAAGAAATGATAACGAAGAGGAAAATAGAGCTTATTCCCCTTGAATCGATTCCTGAGGTCAATCCAGGAGATGATTTGGCAAAGATAATCTCGGAGTCAGCCCAAAAGGAGATAGGGGGATTAAAAGACAAAGACATTGTAGTTATAGCTTCAAAAATAATTTCTAAATCTGAGAATTGTCTAGTCAATCTCGAAGCGCTGAAACCTTCTAAGAAAGCTTTGAACATCGCCAAAAAGACGGGAAAAGCGCCGAAACTAGTCCAGGCAATTCTCGATCATAGCGAGAAAATCGTCGCGGTTGTTCCCTTCTATGAGGTATCTAAAGAGGGACTGGTTGATTACAAAAAGTTTACTCAGAAATCAGACGTGAGTTCGGGCCTTATAAAAAACGATCCCTGTTTTCTCATCACCGTTGATAAAGAGGGAAGAATTTACAGCGATGCGGGAATCGGCACGTCCAATCATCCTCCGGGAACCGCGAGTTTCCCAGCCGGTTCTCCCAATAAGTCAGCGCAAGAAATCAGAAAGGCGATAAAGGAAATCACTGGAAGGGACGTAGCTGTCGTAATTGCTGACACCGAAATCACTCCTCTTGGCAAAGTGGACATACCCCGGGGTGTTTCTGGAATAAAACCACAGACTCAAGGATTTGCCGAGAATGACAGAAATGGTAAGCCGAAATACGAAGGTGCGGATAACATCGCGTTTGAATTAACGGCAGCAGCGAGTCTGCTTTTTGGACAAACTGACGAAGAAATTCCCGTTGTCATCATAAGAGGATTCGAATATCCAGAGGCTAAGGAAGTAATGGAACCTGCCGGCATCCTTCATATTTCGATTATTAAAAAAATAATAAAAGATATTTTCGAATATTCTCTCAAAACATGTGACATGAGATATGTCGACGAATTTTTCGATATTTTCTGAAAGCAAAAAAGCAAAATGCCTTCGGCGGGAATTGCTTGCTTTCGGGGACTTTCTTGGTTCGTTCGTTGCTCTATGAATATTATTCTTAAAAAGGAGAATCGAAAGTTACGTCTCTCGAGACAATGAGCTAGGAACTTATTAATAATGATTGCTAGCGTTGATTCATAGAAATAAGCGAAATTCGAAGGAAAGCAGACTATCTTGAAGGATAGATGTCATGAAAGAATTTGAGACCGTCGCTCTAATGATTTTTTATTCGGGAATTGCAATTATAATCTACTTCTTGCGGCCGATAATTCTGGGTCCAGAAATTAGTGCTTTTACAATAAGTCATGAAGCTGGAGCTAGTCTTGGATTTGCCCTGATGGTGTTGGGCATTTATCTCTATGTGAAAGGCAAAAAACAAAAATAAGCTATGTTTCCTGGAAGGATGAAAGAGACAACGTTGTCTTAGGCAATGGAATAAAGACTGCCCGAGAAAGGACAAGGAGATAAGCCGGTGAAAAGCGGCCGCCGGTCGGCAGGAATTGCAGGCACCGGTTTTTACGTCCCTGATAAGATTTTGACCAATCTTGATTTGGAAAAGATAGTCGATACAACTGATGAGTGGATAAGAACCAGGACGGGGATCAGGGAAAGAAGGATTGCTGATGTCAATGAGGCGACATCTGATCTGGCGGTTAAGGCAGCGCGAAAAGCGTTGGAAGATGCTCGAACTTGCCCCCAGGAAATAGACCTGATCATAGTGGCTACAACTTCGCCTGATATGTTATTTCCCCCTACGGCTTGCTTCGTCCAGAAAAACATAGGGGCAGAAAAAAGTGCGTCTTTTGACGTTTCAGCCGCCTGTTCGGGTTTTATCTATGGATTATCCATTGCCAATGCTTACATCAAAAACGGCGACTGTGGAACCGTTCTTTTAATAGGTGCAGAAGCAATTTCTAAAATTATAGATTGGCAGGATAGAGATACCTGCGTCCTATTTGGAGATGGAGCAGGTGCAGTCGTATTGAGACAGAGCAAATACGGATCGGGCATCCTGGGTAATTATTTGGGTGCTGACGGTTCAGGCACTGATTTATTGAAGTTACCTGCTGGGGGCTCACGTTTGCCAGCAAGCCATGAAACCGTCAGGCAACGATCACATTACATAAAAATGAACGGCAAGCAGATATATAAATTTGCTATAGAAGCGATGACCGATGCAATAATAAAGGTCTTAGAAAAAACCAGCTTATTACCCGAAGACATCGATTTATTTATCCCTCATCAAGCCAATGTTCGCATAATAGAATCTGTCGCGAAGAATTTAAATCTGCCAAAGGAAAAAGTGGCCGTAAATGTAGACAGATATGGCAATACTTCCGCTGCTTCTATTCCCATAGCTTTATGTGAAGCGGTTAAACAGGGAAGAATAAGAGAAGGCGATATCGTCGTTCTGGCAGCCTTTGGAGCCGGTCTTACATGGGGAGTCAGTGTAATTCGCTGGTAAAAGGAGCGTCAAAAGATCGATGAGACAGTAAAAAATCAATTATTCAATCAGGAAGCTGCGGTCTTAATACGAAGAAATCTTTTGAATTCGCGATTAAATATTGACCCACGTTCGACAGTCATAGGTAAATGATAATCGCTTACTCTAATAGTATCAATGGGTTAGAAGAGAGTCAAAAAATTGGTGTGTGCCTACAGGTTTGGGCCTTCAAACTAACGTCATAAACCTTCGGTGGCGATGCTATATTTAATCTTTTCAATATGTTAGCCTGGTCTGCCGTTAGCTCTGTCCGTTGCCGAATACGTCCATCTTTTGAAGAAAATTCTCCCAAATGGCATCTCTCCATAATCGCCCGGATGCGGTCCCAGGTTTCCCCCGTCTCCCGCTCAGAAATCCGCACAAGAAGGAGTGCCAGGTAACAGAGAAGAACATGAGATTTGATCCTTTCGTCCTTGCGATGAAAGAGCGGACGAAGCTCAAGGGTAGACTTCAGCGTCCTGAAAGCTCGCTCCACCTCCATGAGCTGTTTGTAGCCCAAGGCCACATCTTCAGAGGAGAGCGTATCGTCGGAAGTCGAAAGCAGATATTTGCCGTCCAGAGTCTCCTCATCTCTGACTTTGGCCCAGTTGATCCTCAGGCTCCCGCTTTTGGTCTGTTTGATCAACCGGCCCATGGTCCGATGAGAGAGCAACGCACAGACGGCCTTCTTGTGGGCTTTCCGCGGCTTCTCACCCAGAGCCTTGATCTCTTCCTCTATTCTCTGGAGAGTCCTCTCTCGCGTAGCATTGTCTTTTTTGGCCTGTTCGGGATTAAACACAAGAACAAACCGGCGACGCCGTTCTCCCTGGCCAACCACGATCTCCTTGACCTCCAGGTTATCTTTGACCTTCTTCGAGCGGCCCTTGAAGGAGAGCGCTTCCTTATGAGCCTCCTGGCTGTCCCGAAGTTTCTCTCCCAGGATATAATGTCCTCCGGCTCTCTGGAGAATGATGCGGTTTTCCTCAGAGTTCATTCCCCGGTCCATGACCCAGATACAGCGCGAAAGCTTCCAGCCCAAAAGGTCGGACTTTACCCGCTCCACCGTCGTCATGTCCTGAGTCGAGCCGGGAAGAACCCAACAGCGCACGGGTAGCCCTTCCCAAATACTCCCCTTAACCTGGATACCATGTACCAGAAAGATAGGGCCTGCGTCATAAAAGGGGGGTAAATCACGCAATTTGCTTGACAAATATTTTACCATTTTGATATAGTTAAAATAACTTACCAGCCGGTAAGTACATTAGGAAAATAATCGTGAAGAATATGGAAATAATCGTAAAACAACCAAAACACATTATTCAAGACACTAAGAAGCACATCATTGATACCGCTCGCTATCTTTTTTCCGAATATAGTTATCTCGGAGTTTCAATGAGCAAGATCGCCAAGAAATTGGATATTACCAAAGCGGCGCTTTATTACCACTTTACCGGCAAAACGGAAATTTATGGGAAAGTGCTGGATGATGTTTTTAATGATTTAAGTTCCACTATCGCAGAAGCTCTAAAAGAAACTGCAACCGACAAAAAACTGCAAAAATTAATCAAGAACTATTTAGATTTCGGCATAAAAGAAAACAATTTTGTCAAAGCCTTGATGTTAAAATTATCGTCAGATTCGCCAATAACAAAACACATCATTCAATTAAGAGAAGGGGTCGCCAATCTAATTCAGCTGGTAATTGAAGAAATGGCAAAGAAGAAAAAGTTAGCTGAAAAAGTTGATAGCCGGCTTCTCACTTCTCTTCTCACCGGTATGATGGACGGACTGCTTTTGGAATATTCTTTCCTTAATAAAAAAATAAATTCGGCAAAAATATCAGATCAAATTATTGCCGTTTTGTTTTAAAGGTCGAGGATTAGCCCGCCTTAAGGGCTTTTAAGGAATTAAATGGAGAAAATTATGCCAACAAATTTCTTAACAAACATAGATTGGTCAAGTCCGACAACGATTGGAATCGGGATTGGGATAGTTATAGTAATTGCCGTCGGCGGTTATCTCGCGTGGGCATGTTCGGAAAAAAAGTGGCCTTTCGGCCAATAAAAACCGGAGGGAGGGTGTTTAATTAAATTATCAAATTTGGATTGGACACCCTCCCATATTTGGTTAAGGTCGATCAATTAAAAATTAATAGGGCTTCACAAAACTCATGATTTTAAGGGCAGAAGCTAGGCAGGAAAGATTTGATGAAGCGGACTTTGTCTTTCATGCCATTTTTAGCAGCTGTGAGAGCCACAAGAAGTACAGTGATATGAGCGATAGTGACATAATTTGAGACGGCTTGAAGGCTGATGACTGGAGGATTTTGCATGCAGATATTAAGGAGTCTTGAGAAGACTCTCTCTGATCCTGAGCGGAGTTTAGAGTCAGTCTCGAAGGAGGTGGAGCCGTAATCGATTTCACTTCTGATGTCTTGGTCGATACGGATATAGACATAACAGCCCTTTTGGGAGAGGAACTTTGGATGAAAGGCAGGGCAGAGGAGATATTGTTGGATGTATTTTTTGGAATGATGGAGAGGGCAGACCCATTTGCGTCGCCACCGATCTTGTTTTTTGTCGTAGAATGAGCCACGGGCCAGCATTTCGAGTTGAGCTTGACAGATGGGGTTGCCGGACTTTGAGAACTGGAACCCAGATGGATTTTTAGTATTGCGAGGGTTGCGTGAGATACGAGGTTTAGCTTTTAGGTCTTTGACAATATATTTGAGGATAGAGGCGGTATCGTAGATGGCATCGCCCATTACCGCTTTGATCGAGAAATGGAATTCCTCTTGGAGGAGGTTGAAGAGCGGGAGGAACATGACAGATTCATGGACATTGGCTGGTTTTGTGAGATGCCAGAGAGGGAGTTCTTCTTTGGCGTCGATGACGACATGATCTCTGAAGCCCCAAAAGAAGCGGATTTGTTTTTTATTTGGTTCTGGGAAGATAACCATGGTACCGAGCCGGGCATCGGGTGAGCCTTTGGGGATGCGAGTTTTTGAGAAACGGTTTTTGACATTGGTTTTAAGATTATTTTCTTTAACATGAGCTGGAATAGGGCATGAATCGATCGAGAGGTATTCTCCTGTAATGACAGCAAGATGGATGAGGTTGTGGAGGAGGTGGAGGCGGATTTTTTGCAAATCTTTATTGTGGGTCTTTTTTAGGAAGGAGGAAAATCTTTCAACACTTGGTAGAGGGCGTAGGATGTTAAAGCCACAACGGATTGCTGCTGAGGGATTATCTTTTAACTCATTAACTAACTCTGTTAAGGTAGGAATGCCTTTGAGGTTTTTAAAGATAATCGCTCGAAGAAGACTTTGGCGGGAGAAAGGCTTTTGGCCCGTGGAAGGCTGGAAGTTGAGATGAGAAGTATCGAGATTGCTGAAGAGGATTTTGAAATTTTGGAGAGGATTGACATCGAGGAGAGATTCAAGGGAAAGGAGTAAAGATTGATCGTCCATATCACACCTCCCTTGGTGAAGGAGTTTTGTGAAGGTCGTAAGATGCATTTGAGATGATAGTAAAAATTTTGGGAGATGAGAAGAGAGAGGAGGGCAAATTTGATAATGGACTAATTATTTTTGATTCAATAAGATAAATTAATATTTGAAGAGATGAGATGAGAGGGTTTCACAAAACGAGGATGTGTTTGGAAAGAAGATTTTTTTGCCCTCCTCCCCCCTTTAAAGGGGTTAATTTTAGCCGAAAAAGTGAGCATTTTGAGTAAATGAGCGTTATAAGTGCTTGATAATAAAGGAGTTATGAGTAGGAGGAAATTTGAATTTTAGCTCTTCTGTAACTTATTGGTATTAAATAAGTTACGAGTTTTGTGAAGGGCTCAAAAATTAACTAAAAGGAGGAAAAATATGTCAGACATAATTAAAAAAACAATTTTAGCCGGTTTGGGCATTTTGTCGCTTAGTCGCGAAAAGGCGGAAGAAATAACCAAAGACTTGATTAAACGCGGCGAATTGGCAAAAACAGAAGAAGCGAAATTTATTAAAGATTTAATGGAAAAAAGCAGGCTTGAGGTGGAAAAGAAAATAGAAAAAATAGTAGAAAAAACTTTGACAAAATTAGATATTCCGACGCGAAAAGAGCTGAACGTGCTGAAAGAGAAAGTCAATAAACTGACCAAGCAATCGAAACAAACCCAAAAATCAAGCTCCGACGTTGGGCGCCCCGGAATTATTTAAACGGGCTATTTTGCGATTGGTGGACAAAGCATATGTTTTTCAGGTCTAAAAATCTACGCAAGTTTAAACGAAGCAGGCAAGTTATGGCTGTGTTGCTTAAGTATGGCTTGGATTATTTTCTTGATCGAACCAAAATCGGCATTTTGGCAAGAATAAGAAAAAAACCAAAGGGCTATAAAATTTTAACCACAGCCGAAAGGTTGCGCTCGGCCTTAGAAGAATTGGGTCCGACCTTCATTAAATTCGGCCAGATTTTAAGTACTCGTCCTGATTTTTTGCCCCCCGCATTTATCAAAGAATTGGAAAAACTTCAAGATCAAGTTCCGCCATTTGATAGTTTTCACGCTCAAAAAATTATAGAGCGAGAATTAGGTAAATCAATTAATAGATTATTCAAAAGCTTTGAACCAACACCTATCGCCGCCGCTTCATTAAGCCAAGTGCATAAAGCCATACTCCCAAGCGGTGAAACACTGGCGGTAAAAATTCAAAGGCCAGACAGTAAAGAAACAATAGAGCTGGATTTGGAAATTTTAGAGGATTTATCTGCGCTCTTTGAAAATCATTTTAGTAACGGTTGGATTTATCATCCAAAATTAATGGTGGCGGAATTTAAAAAAGCGATTAGAAAAGAACTTGATTTTACCAACGAGGCTCATAACTTTGAAAAATTTAGGATTAATTTTAAAGAAATTGAACATATTAAAGTGCCTAAAATCTATTGGGAGATGACGACATCAGAAGTTCTGACAATGGAATTTATTGAAGGAACAAAAATCAACGAAATAACTCAGGAGAAATATAAGGATGTTTTTGAGCCGGC
>Ga0172366_10003544_pt1 | contig 12301 bp, 6 predicted proteins | sample LakKivSesite69cm_FD_114533 | JGI IMG/M metagenome (GOLD analysis project Ga0172366, IMG submission 114533) | Sediment microbial communities from Lake Kivu, Rwanda - Sediment site 69cm | ecosystem: Environmental > Aquatic > Freshwater > Lake > Sediment | place: Rwanda: Western Province, Lake Kivu... | reverse complement strand
TGCCGCCGGATACCACGCGACTATAGCGCCGGGCCGCATCGATCATCAGCTTGCCTTCCCGGAGCGTCTTGGTCTCGGGTTTCTGGCAGTAGATGTCCTTTCCGTTGCGGCACGCCTCGATCACTATGATCGCGTGCCAGTGATCAGGCGTTGCACAATGCACCGCGTCGATATCATCGCGCACCATAATTTCGCGGAAGTCGTTGTAAGCTTTGCAGTCCTTGTTGCCGTACTTCTCGTTCACAGTGTTCATTGCGCCATCGCGAGCGTCCTTTCTTACGTCGCACACAGCAACGTACTGGACATCGTCCCTACCCAAGAATGTACCCAGGTCGCCCCGGCCCATGTTGCCGATGCCAATGCCGGCCATCACAATACGGTTACTTGGCGCGGTGTTACCGCCTTTCCCCATCGCGGACGCCGGGATCAAGTATGGCAGCGCCACCGATGCCGCCGTCGCTTTCAGAAATGTTCTTCGACCATGAAACGTGCCCCGGTCCTTCGCTGGTTTGCTCTTCTGGTTTGCCACGTATTGATCCTTTCCTTGGGTCAGTTTGGATAATTGCTTTGAGTCATATCGATTCTGAATCTAACGTGCTTAATCTGACATTCCCCACCTACACGGTCACACAGTATACGACTATCTTCATACGCCAGCACAATCCTACGAAATACATCCTGGACTATCAAGAAATATAGTTGGTCTTGCCCCCGAAAATTGGTCCGCATCTTATGAAAGGTTTCCGGAAGATATTGCAGTTGTGTTGCCGATTTGAACGGCAAGAGGTCAACATCGAAGCCGAGTCGGTAGATTTTTGTTTTCGCCTTCCTCTCAAGGTTGCGAGCCCCAAACACAACAAAACCAAAACAAATGCCTTGAAAGATAACCACCAAAAGTTTAATTCAAAAGTGTAGCCCTATTTCTTAAAAGCATCCGCAGCGTCCTGAAATCCAGTGCTCAGAGCTTGCTGCCTCAAAGCATACCGTTCCTTGCTGATGCGAATCGCATAATACCCCTTCGCCCGAAGTCCACAAGTAATCCCTTGGAAACGACTTAGTCCTGTTCTCATTCTTATTAGGGATCTTACATGGTTTCCGCATAATATCCCAAGCCTCTCATCGTTCAAAGGGAGTCTAAAGGGCATCGAACACCTTATCCTCTACGATTCAGAACATGGGCATAGATCATGGTTGTCTTCACATTTCGCATACCGTAGAGAGAGGTTACAGCGAAATAGCAGAAATATTCTGCCGGGAGGGGGCGAAGGTATAACCACTCCTGCCCCGCGACAGCCAGGGGACGGTTTGTTGGAGACCCGGAGCCGCGGCCTTGAACTACCGGAGGGTGTTCTGTGTTGAAGGGCATCTAAATCGTCGAACTTCTCCGCAAACACGGGGCGAAGGAATAGCCGCGATGAAGCAAAGTCTCCTGGACCGGTCCTGCCAACTCATCAGGCGCACTGGACCGCGCACGAAGTATCGCAAATATGGCCATTTCTTGGGTTCGCCTGATTTTCGGCCAGCTTGCGTAAATGATTGTCGTTACTGATTTAATCGCAATTCTCGCAGAACCTGCAAAACTGTGACTTTCAACTATTTGTAAAAGTGTAGCGAGTTTGAGCCAATAACACTCCCAATAAAAAAGGCTTACAGTCTTTTGAACTGCCAGCCCTTTGCCTTTTGAGTCCTACAGCGGTATTACTGGTACGGCGTCACTGCCCGATCGTAAATGCGGATATCGTCAATCAGACCTGCTGGAAGCTGCCAAGCTCAAACAAAGAGACTATTCAGCCCTTGGGCAATTGCCAGGAAGGTCTGCATCTCTTTTCTTCCAGTTGGCTACCAGCACGCTCAGGTCGCCTGTGAAAACCCGGTACTTGTTTATGCCACTCGAATCCTTGTGGTCGATGTCTGCACAGGGATTAAGAGTCGCGTCGCCGGTTTTTTTCTTCCAGTTGGTTACAATCAGATTCAGGTCGCCGGTGAAAACACGGTACTTGTTGATGCCGCCCGAATCTATGCCGTCCGCGTCACCATCACACTGATATGGTGTGCACCAGCAGGTGGGCTTACCCAGAGCTACCCAGTCATTGTAAGCCGAATTAGTACTGGGGAAGCAGCCGGCATCATTTATCCTTATGGTTACCGGCTCAGTGGCTCCACTATCGTAAGAGACATAACCCAGAATATCACAGGGGCCGGCTTGTGAGACCTTCCATATATTGCTGAAGCTGGCTGACTTGGTGGGCTGCAGGTCGGCAATCGGATGGTCAAGCTGGTCGAGGACGTCTCCGCTGGAATTTAGAATTTTTATGCGGGCATTTCCAGTGATATTCACAGTGCCAACGTTGCTGAATGTCAAGTTTATCGTTATATCCTTTCCGACCTGGGCGAGTAGCGGGTTGGCGGAGAGGCTTGTAATCTGGCCTGAACAAATGCCGAGCCCGAACCTGCGCGTCTCTCTATCCAATGTGTTACCATCGGTGCTTTGCAAGGCCGCTTCCACATAATAGTAGCCTGGCTCGAAGCCGCTGCTGTTCCATTGGCAACAGAATGAAGCAGGCCCTTGTAGATTCTTCAGTGAGTGAAGTAGCAGGCCATCAACGAGTTGGCCTGAGCTGTCGGCCCTGACTACCGCGCTGACGATGACATCCTGTGCCTGGCCTGAATTGTTAAGCCACAGTCCGACTTGGACCTGCTCTTGTTGCTCGTAGACATCCTTATCTGTGGCAAGCGCTGTTATCTGGACACTTGAAGATACCCAGTCGATGTCAAAGGCATAATTCTTATAGAACTGCACGTCGGTTGTCAGCGGATTGTAGTAGAAAGGATATACCGCTATACGCAGCGTCGTACTGCCATCGGGATTCTCGATAATCTGCCAGTCGTATACTTTCTGTGGGTGCCACTGAGGACCAGGTGGCAAGGCATTGTCATTGTCTCCGACCCCATCCGGGGCCATGCTCGCGGTGGGCAGATTTAGACCGGTGGCCATAGTCAGGCCGGACCTCTCTCTCAGAACTACATCCTGGACTTGATATCCCTGGGCGTAATCAACGGAGACGACGTAGAAGGGCACGATGGGCATGTCCTGAACCAGCCACAGTTCCCCATCCGGGATCTCCACATAATCTACCCCTTGCTTTGAGGTCACCTTGTAATCGGGCACAGCCACATCAAGAGATGACAGGGGTGGCGCTAACACCTGCTGAGCGCGGAAGACGGCGCCAGCGCTTGCCGCCATCGGCATACCATACTTGGGATCGCCATAAAGGTTGTACTCCAGAACCCACAACCGCTTAGTATCGGTGGAAGTGCCGAGGTTCAGCTTTGCTTGTTTGAGAGCCTGACCGAGCGAAATGGAGCTGCCCACCCAGTCGTTGAAGAACTTCTTTCCGGCAGTATTATTGGGGCTACGAGGTGAGGATTCTGTCGCTCCGATGTAAACGCCGGCACCACTATCCAGGAAGGCTTCAGCGGCACCATAGTCGCCGCCCTGTTCAAAATTTCCTGTTAAGCAGGCGTTGCCAAACGCAACGGGCCGGCTAGTACCAAAATTGACTGGAAAATCCGAGTCACAAACAGTATGCGACCAGCAGTTGACGCTGCCGTGGTCCCTATAGTAGATAACGTCCTTATCCTGGGCTCGATTCCTGAACTGGGTAAGCCGTTGAGCATCGCTGGCGTAATCGCTTCCGTACATCTGATTGACGGTGAACTCATCATCCAGTATATCCACGACTTCGTCAGCATTATTTTCGAAACTATCCTGCCCATCGCCGACGCCACTGACTACCAAAGCGTCTGTGCGATCAAACTGATCGAGAAGGCTGGTTTGAATCGGAGTCATTAACTGATTGGGGCCATCCCCTATTAGTCGCGCCACAATCAGCTCTGGCAGATTATCGCTTCCACTAATGTCGGCATAATAATTGTCTGAGAGCGAAACAGGATAAACAGGTCCGCCGGTCCAGCCGGAAGTGGCATCCCTGATGGCTGTATCCCACACGTCCCGGGAGGGTACAATCTCCGTCTCGCCGACTATCAGTAGATATCCATTGGAGGTCCAGCCTGGTGCCAATTCGCTGCTCCAGTCGCCACCGGGCTCTATCAGACCTTTAATCACCGTGCGATTGTTGGTATCCAGATATCCTAATACTCCTGCCCTTTTCTCAGCCAGGCTGGCCATGGAGCATAAAAGCACGTTCACGTCATCGTCAACATAGTGACTAAAGAGCCGTGTCGGATTAGTTACAATCAGATAATCCGCACTTCTGAATGCGTGGTCTACCGTAGCCACAAGATGCCAGGTGATACCACCGGGGCGATCAACAACCCATGATGGAATGGACAGCTCCTTATCATAATGATCCGCTTCCACTCCATCGTAAGACACACTGGTCGATGTCCCAACCTGGTACAGTATATCGGCCTCGGTGAGTATGGGAACGACATCGTATAGTACGTCCGTGCCGACGCCTGGATTGAAGGCATGGGACGCCCTGAGGGTCACCTCACATTCCTTTGTGCTTGCGTCGAAGTCTGAAGTTAGATCCCATCCGCTGCTGACCCATCCCGTTGGCTGCAAACCCACCAAGCGGTCGACGATCTCAACGTTGCTGGCGCTTCTGTCTCCCGCGTTGTGTACATCAAGCCTGATAGTCAGCTTGGTTCCGCCGAACGTCATGTTTTTCCTTCGGACTATCATATCCGGCCTGTGGCGGGGACCAATATTGTCTACGGTGACTGTCACTGTATTCTGGCTGAAGTTTTCTTCTGCATCACATGCAGTGACCCTGATGTGATGCGTGCCATTATCCACCTCGTAGGTGTCCCAGAAGAAGCTTGAGTAGAGAGATTCCTGCTCATGGGAGGGGCTGAGCCGGGCGTGCACGGGTTCATCGTCAATATAGAACTCGATTCTATCCATACCTTCGTCATCGGTGGCCCGGGCGGCGACAATCACCGTCTCCGATACTGTGTCACCATTGTCAGGTGTGATGATTTCAATCGAAGGCCCAATAAAATTGGGAACTCGGTTTCTGACCTCGATCACCCGAGTCGCCATCCCAGTTCTGTCCGACGAATCAAAAGCTTTAGCTCTGAGGAGATGGTCTCCGTTTGCATATTCGTTCGTGTCCAGCATACATTCATACGGGGCAGAGTAGTCCATGAAAACAAGCTTATCTCCGATGTAGAACTCGACTTTCTCGACTCTAAGGTTATCGGAGGCAAGAGCAACGATTTTGGCGGTGCCCTTGCAGATGCCCGGGTCCACGAGTGATACTTGGGGGTTCTGCTCATCTGGCGCCGGCAAGGTTTCGAATGTGTAATCCTTACTGCTTGCACGGTTTGCGTTGGAATCACTGGATTGAACGACATAGTGGTATACGGTCGCTGGCTTCAGATCGGACAAAACAACTTCGTGTTCTTGAGTCAGCGCGGCATTGTGTTGCGAGGATTCGTATTTTCCAGCATAACGGCCATACTTCACCGTGCTGTCGCTATCTTCGTCAGTGGTCCACGAAACAACGCACGAAGTCGGGCCTATCTGCGACACAGTCGGGCCAGCAATAATTCGTGGTGGCGTCGTATCGCACATCCATGTTTCCTCAGTGCAGTTGTTTATCTCATCACTCTCAACAACGACATCTTCGCTATCAGCGCATACCGTTACGTGTTCGGCAGGCAACACGCATGATCCTATGCTGTTAGAATAAAAGATGTTTGCGAGCGATCTGCTGGTTCTATAATCCTGCCATACGACGTGTACTGTCCCGTTGTCATCCACTGCTATAGCGGGATCAATCTGCTGGCTTGTAACGGTATAGGAATCGTCTACCATTACATCTTTTCCAAACGTCTTGCCGCCATCGGAGCTCCTGGAATAGTATATGTTGGCCAGTTTAGAGTTGTCCCTGTAATCCTCCCAGACGATGTGCACTACCCCCCGATTATCCACGGCTACGGCTGGATTGGCTTGGTGACTCGTATACGTGATTGGATCGTCCACCATCACATCTTCTTCAAAGGTCTCTCCCCCATCGATGCTCCTTGAACAAAAGATGTTTCCTTTGTTGGTGTCATCTCTATAATCCTCGAACACCACGTAGATGACCCCGTCCTTACCTACTGCTATCGCGGGATTGACCTGGCGAGTGGTGACGGTAATCTCATCATCGACCATAACGTCCTTCCCGAAAGTCTTGCCACCGTTCACGCTCTTTGAATAGTAGATGTTGGGCAACTGAGGATCGTCTCGATAATCCTCCCACACCACGTGTATCACCCCTAATTTGTCCACTGCGATGGAAGGATTCCGCTGTTGGCTCGTGACTGTATATGCATCATCGACCATTACATCCTTTTCAAACGTCTTACCTCCGTCGGTGCTTTTCGAGTAGTATATGTCACCCAAGGCGGGGTGATTTCGATAGTCCTCCCACACGACGTGGATGACGCCTTGGTCATCTACGGCAATCACCGGGTGGACCTGAGTAGTAGTGAGTGTTATCACATCATCCACCATAACATCTTTCTGGAAGGTCTTTCCCCCATCGGTGCTGTTCGAATAGTATATATTTGGCAACTTGGGGTCATCTCTGTAATCCTCCCAGACCACATGGATTATGCCCTGATTGTCTAAAGCTATCGCGGGGTTAGCTTGATGATGCGTGATAGTGATAGCATCTTCCACCATTCCATCTTGTTCGAAGCTTTTTCCGCCATCCTTGCTGTTGCAGTAATAGATATTTCCGAGCCTGGGGTTGTCTCTGTAATCCTCCCACACGACGTGGATGATGCCGCGGTTGTCCACGGCGACAGCGGGATTGGCCTGATGGCTTGTGTCGGTAATCACATCATCTACCATCACGTCTGAGCCGAACCATTCATAATCAAAGCATCTTCTCAGTCTGTCGCCCGGTGCAAGTTCAACATCGATAGGATCGGCGGCGATTGCCTCGCCGTCAAGGAGTAAGACCGTGTTATGCCCTTTTGGAGCCGTTGCTTGGCCGATGTTCGTTATCTCGTAGCAAATGCCTTCTAATGACACCCACATATCCGTAATAGCGAGGTCAGGTTTCATCTGCCCAGGACAAACCACCGTGTTGCAATTTGTGCCTGATCCCTGTGGCGTGCCGCCTTTGGCCATGCAATCAGTTGCGGTTGCATCGATACACGTCCCATCGGGCAGACAGCAGGCCTCGGTCGGCTGGGCTGTGCAGTGACACTCATAATCATAGCTTCCGTCCGAGTTTCTCGTGGAATATAGTTCACACTGCTGGCCAGATAGACAGCCACCCGTACAATAAACAGAGCCTGAAGAACTTATGGCAACGTGACAGAGATTAGGGCTTTGACAGGCACACGAAAGGACTGTATAGGTAGGCGGAGCACCGGTTATGTAGCGCACCCGAATCTTTGTGGGCACGCACTGGTCGCCGCTGTTAGGGCAGGTAACCTGCAGACAGCCCTGCCCATCTGCCGTCGGCGCACATTGAGTCGGCTGTTGCTCGCAGGCATCATCAGTTCCGTTGTTGTTTTTATCGCCCAGGCACTGGGTGGCTGAACCTTGCGGAACACCCATTCTCGCCTTGCACTCGGAGGACGTTAAATTCTCACAGTGGCCGTCCTGGAAGCAGCAGGCTTCGGTTGGCTGGGGCAGAGTTGTGCAGATACACTCGTAGTCAATGGTTCCGTTGCCGTTGTCGGTCTTGCGCAGTTCACATTGCTGGCCGGTGGGGCAACCACCTACGCAGTAAACATTATCCGGCGGGTCGAACGCCAAGTGACACAGATTGGCGCTTAGACAAGCGCAAGACAGCACTGTGTACTTGGGTGGCTTGCTGTTGCGATCTATCCGAATCTTTGTGGGCACACAGGTATCAGACGTGTTGGGACAGGTAACCTTCTCACAGCCCTGCCCATCCTGGGTGGGCTGACACTGCTTCGGCTGCTCCTCGCACGCATCATCAATTTTGTTGTTGTTTTTATCGCCGAGGCACTTGGTGCCTGGCCCCTGAGGCTCGCCGCCTCGCAGACGGCAGGTTTGTGGATCTGCGTCCACACATTCGCCCTTCGGCAGGCAGCAGGCTTGTGTCTGCTCCTGCAGGAGCATGACATCACTGGCTGTTCTGGGCATGGATTGGTGCTTAATCCAGCCATCGGTGATTACGAAGTTCTCGCCCTGCACCTCCACGGATAGCCATTGCGGATTGCACTTGCGGATTTCGTAGGTATCCTCGACAGTAATGGGTTTGGCGCCGGCTGGAAGATAACCCTGGAAAGCCGTGTGGCGCTGGATGTATGTGCCTTCTGATGCGCTGCCCGGTAGTGGTGGGGTTGTGCTGCTCAACGCATACCACTGCGGCGTTGGCCAGCCATAGCCTATTGTTATGCGGCATGGAAGTGCTTGGTCCAACGGCTCAACCGATAGACGAAGTTGAATCACACTCTTACGCCCGGCATCATAAGGCGCATTGTTGAACCATTGGCTATGCCAGCCGGTCGGATATGAATACCATTGGCCGGTGTTATAACCGCTGCCGGCGCCGCTGAGAAGCTCATTGCGAGTTCCTACTGCTACAACAAAGCTGTCTTCGCCTGCTTTGGCTGATGGTCCCGGTAAGGCGGGATCCCAAATACCTGCTAACATAAACACTGCAAGTAATACCAGCACCCGGATTGGCTGTAGTTTTAGCGATTCCATAACCAATACTCCTATGAAATCTTTTTTGTGAGTCGAAAATGATCACCCTTGACCGGAGGACAAAGCACAGTGGTTCTCCTCTTGATTAGCCTATGATTAGCATTGAATCCATAGTATACCGTTTCAGGGCCCCAAGTCAAGCCAAAGATTTATGGGACATACATTACTTCCATCTTTTTGCTGGAGACCTTTTTGAGCGCATGGTTGAATCAACCACTAGCATCGCTATTGACCGAAACTGTGCCGAAGTCACCGACCTCCTCTGTAAGCACAGGATAAAAGACGATGGCGGAAGCCACACACATGTCAAAATCTTATGGACCGGTCCTGCCAGCCTGGTAAGCTCAGTGCGCGCGCACGGATGATGCCCGAAAATTGCCCTTTTCAGCGTTGTCCTGATTCTCAGCCAGTTGTCATAAATATTTGTCTTTGCTAATTTAATCGCAATTCCCGTAGAACGTTGAAACCTGCGCACTTCAACTATTTGTAAAAAAGTCGCGAGCTTGAGCCAATAAGGCTCGCAGCGAAAAGGGGCTGACAAGCGCCGATGGTCCATTTGACCAGACACGCCTGGTCTTTGGCTGATGCGACCGTAATGTGATTGCCTTATGTCTGAAAGACTCGTTGCTACCGCGAGACATAAGAGAGCAAACAGCTGCGCATTTGACGTGCTGGACGTTGTTGACTACAATTAACAACGTTGTGTGTGCAGTTCTTCATTTTCTTATTGAAGGAAAAAGGTGAAACGAATGTGTAGTAATCTTATTGAAGCGGCGACCCTAAAACAATCTTGTATTATCTTTCTTGGTATATCGTTGCTGTATGCGGCGGGAATCCATGCCGAGAGTTCGCCCCAGGCTGACTTGGGCTTGCATTTTCGGGATGTGCGTGATTTCGGTGCTGTGGGGGATGAGAAAACGGATGACACGGCAGCGTTTCAAAAAGCCCTGAATGCGGCGGGAGAAACCGGAGGCGGGGTTGTTTATGCTCCTCGGGGAAACTATTTTTTTGCAGGCCATCTGAACATCCCCCAGGCTGTCGCGCTGGTGGGACTGTGGCAGTCGGTGCCTGCCCATAGCGGCATCAGGGATCGCGGACTTCCCAAGCCTACGGACGATGGCACCACGTTTCTAGTGACAGAGGGCGCAGGCAACGAGGATGGCCCGGCGTTCATTACCCTCAACTCAAACAGTACTCTGAAAGGTGTGGTGATATATTATCCTCAACAAAATGTGGATAACGCGCCCAAACCGTATCCCTGGGCAATCACCATGCGGGGCAAAAATCCGGCCGTTCTTGCTGTGGAAATGCTCAATCCATACAACGGCATCGACGCCACGCGAAACGAGCGTCACCTGATCCGTGACGTACAGGGTCAGCCGATCCGGCGAGGCATCATGGTCGATGCCATCTACGACATTGGACGAATTGAGAATGTTCACTTTAATCCCTGGTGGAGTACAAAATCCAAATTGTTCCAGTGGCAGATGGAAAACGGTGAAGCATTTATCTTCGGTCGTTCCGATTGGCAGTATGTTTATAATACGTTCTGTTTCGGCTACAAAATTGGCTATAAGTTCATAAGAAGTAAAGCAGGCGTATGCAATGGCAACTTCCTTGGTATCGGAGCTGATGACTGTTATACGGCTCTTGTTGCGGAACAAAGTGCCCCGTACGGATTGTTGATTACAAATGGTGAGTTTGTGTCATTTCATGGTCCGGATCCTACAATGATTGAAGTCGCGGAAACGAATACTGGAAGTATCCGCTTTGTGAACTGTGCATTCTGGGGCCCATGTAATCAGATAGCGAAGATTGCTGGGACTGGCACTGTTGGTTTTGGAGATTGTACGTTTGTCCAATGGGGTGGCAAAGAAGGAAATCTCGCGGCAATCCAGGCTCAAAGCGGCACCGTTCTAATTCGGGGATGTGAATTCCGGCAGGCTCGGCCGCAGATTGAACTCGGCAAGGATATTGTCCGTGCCATAATTGCTGAGAATATATTCACGGGCCCCGAAAGGATCATCAATCAATCTAAAGGCAACGTCCAAATCGGACTGAATGCAAGCAATTAGTGCGATGGTTGATGGAAAGGTTCAGGTACTATAGCCTCATTATGAATTCAGCAGCTTTAGCGACACCAACTTCCGACTGAACGGACATATAGCTTGTTTCAACGGGACGCCCCTTACCTCGATTCGGTCAATGTCATTTGTACCCACACCGGCGCAGGCGTGCTCCTTCAGCTTTGACAGCGAGACAAAGACATCTGATTTCTCGTACCACTGGTTGACTTCGAACGCCGGGAAAAGGTATCCACCCCAGGGGACATTGAGTCTGCTGTACCTTGGCCAGCTTCCCCTGTTCTTTGTGTTTTCCAGGACAACCTTGTGGCCTCCTGCAGACTGAATTGCTGCTATGTCCCACCCACCCGTTATGAGGAACTTTTCTATAGGTTCGCGGTAGTACAGTGCTTCCACTAAAGCTATCCGTTGCGCCCCGGCATCGTTAAGTGCCGCACACAATGCGGCTACTACGCTCGGATGGATGTGGTAGGTTCGACAAGCAGGCAGTCCGCACAACTGGTGGATCTCGCCAGTAAGGTTCAGCTTGACTGTGACTATCTTGCCACGGACCAGCTTATCGATGCCCCCGATTAGCTCCAGAGCTGCATCGAGTTTGTGGCGGACCAGACTCGGCTCATACGAATCGCCCCGCTGGATGGCCACCGGCATACTTGGGGCGTTTTTGGAGCGGTCGGGCAGCGGCGGCACGGCCGATTCCTGCGCAGTGCTCCAGGCCAAAGGGCGCCTGCTGCCAACCAATGCTGCCGCGGTGCCCAAGCCGCGGACCAACATCTTCCGTCGATTCACAGATGATCCCATTTCAATTGCCCCTACCTACGAGGAATTTAATCCACCTTATCGAGCTTTTGCACGAATTTTGTTGACGCCCCCGCAGCAGCATAGATTTCAGCAATTTTCCTTGGCAGCTCACCTTGGTTGCCATAAATGGTTATCGCACGCGGAGCAAGCATTCCCAAGACGTCAGGGATATCGCACACTCTTAGAACACTGAGGAATTGAGGTGCTTCTGTGTTCGTATGAGATAGCAGCGGTCTGTTTAGTATTACACCTGCAATATCCGGTTCCCACAAGGCGGCGTAGGCAGCCAAGATACCCGCAGCCCCTTCGCCAAGCACGTAGACTGGGACACTCTCATTGTATTTACCTCGCAGATATCGGGCTGTCGCGATGACATCCCACACCCGCCCGGTATCGACGGTCCTGCCTAACAAGACGTGTGAACGCTCGACATAGTTGGGCGGGTTCTTGCGTGTCCAACGCGTGTCGCCGACACCACGTGGAGAACACACGTATATGTGATCACCGGGTTCGTACACACGGTGTACCCAATTGGATATATGCTCCGCCGAATCGGGATTTCGTACAACGATCAAAAGACGTCTGGCATCCTCGGTTGAGCCGAAACTTGTAGCGTATTGCAAACCAACTTTGATACCGGGTTCTGACTCAAGCAGCACATCGTTCGGTTGGACCTGCTCGAGCAACTTAGCTGGTGGGATCCGCT
>Ga0172366_10003541_pt1 | contig 12304 bp, 8 predicted proteins | sample LakKivSesite69cm_FD_114533 | JGI IMG/M metagenome (GOLD analysis project Ga0172366, IMG submission 114533) | Sediment microbial communities from Lake Kivu, Rwanda - Sediment site 69cm | ecosystem: Environmental > Aquatic > Freshwater > Lake > Sediment | place: Rwanda: Western Province, Lake Kivu... | reverse complement strand
TGAACACAGTTGAAGCATCTCTAAATATCGAGATAACGCCTGAGAATTCCGTCTCCGAGGCTGCCCGTTCGATTCTGCGTATCAGTTCTTTCATAGGACTTATTGGATACCGTCCGACAGTCTTCCGACAGCCTGCCTGATTCGATCCAGGGCCTCAACCAGAACTGCTCGGGGGCAAGCTATATTGATGCGTTCGAAGCCCTCACCTTCGGGGCCAAAGATGAAACCATCATCCAGATAGACTCTTGCCTCCTCTAGCATGAGTTGCTTTAACTCCCACTTGCCAAGCCGAAGCCTGCGGCAGTCAAGCCAGACGAGGTATGTCCCTTCTGGTCGAACGACGGTCAGTTGCGGGATGTGTTCGGCCACATACTGTTCAAGGTATTCGAGATTACCCTCGAGATACTCGAGAAGCTGCACGAGCCACTCTTCTCCATGATCATATGCAGCCTGAAGCGCAACCACGCCGAAGGCGCCGATGCCGAAAAGCCCGTTGCTTTGGAGGATTCTTTCGAACCTGGAGCGGAGATCGTGATTGGGGATGACGATGCAGGACGTCTGCAACCCGGCGAGATTGAACGTCTTGCTGGGCGAGGTGCAGGTGACGGAATTCCGGGCGAAGGCGTCGCTGACATTGGCGAATGGCGTGAAACTGTGACCTTTGTAGATCAGATCGCCATGGATCTCGTCAGATACGACGAGTACGTCGTTGGCGATGCAAATTTCGCCAAATCGGACGAGCTCCTCCCTGGTCCACACGCGCCCCACGGGGTTGTGGGGGCTGCACAAGATCGCCAGCTTGACCTTAGGATCTCTGCACTTGGCCTCAAGGTCCACGAGGTCCATTCGGTACCGACCGTTCTCGTAGACCAGGGGATTGAGGGCCAGCTCGGCGCCGTTGTTCTCAACTGCTCCGTAGAAAGGATAGTAAACCGGAGGCTGGATCAGCACCCTGTCACCAGTAGAGACGAAGGCGCGCACCAGCATGTTGACGGCAGGCACGACCCCAGGCGTGATACAGATCCATTCGGGTGCTATTTTCCACCCGTGCCGCCTCTGCATCCACCGGACGACGGAGCGATAGAAGGCTTGAGTGGGAGCAGTGTAGCCGTAGATCCCATGCTGTGCCCTGGCGATGAGCGCGTCCACTACTGGCCTTGGACACATGAAGTCCATATCCGCCACCCACATTGGGAGGACTCGGTCTTCTCCGAAGAAACGATGCGTGTGTTCCCATTTCAGGAGATCTTCGCCACTCTGTATGAACTCCCATTTCACAGAGTTTGAATCCCGGCGGTCAACCTCTGCATCGAAGTTATGATTCATATGGACAGGCCCGTCAGCTCGGCGGCGCACATCCGTGCTCCTCACGTATCTCATAATGCTGGGAACGCTCGTCAAATCGCGTCAGCAGTGCACGCGCTTTCGGTGGAACGACTGCGGCCTCGAAATCCTCTCCGGCAAAGCTTCGCACTGCATCCAGCGAATCGAACCTCATAAGGGTGACAAATTCAACTTCGCCAGGCCCGTCACGCCTGAGAAGCTGGATGCCTCTGTACCCGGGGATGTTGCGGTTCTCGATCCCCACGAATATCTCTTCCTTGAGCAGTTGCTCGTACAGATCGGCATTCTCCGTTGTCGTCCAACCGTGCCAGATGCGAGCGATCATGTCCATACCTCCGATAAGTAGTTTAGCCACTTCCAGCAAGGCTGTTCTTATAGTCACCCACAGCTTGATTTGTTCGGTTGGCAAACTCAGTCGCCCGCAACAAGTCCCATAGCTTTACAGTTTTGGGCATGAAAATTCGCTTCCGATCTTTTACCAACATCAGGGTATATCCGCCGCCATTGGTGATGGTTATTGAGGCCGTGATGTAGGTTGCCCACCTATCCAGAAGGCGGTAAATCCGGGGGCTTTTGTGGCATTCGTAGGTTTCTTGTGCCGAAATATGCCCCGGCCATAGTGATAGCGATCATCACGACGGCAGCGAGGAAATAGTCACCACTTCCGCTGGAAAGACTCAAGAGCGTCACGGGGGCGCAGACGAGAGTCGCATAGCCCCACCAAGCTCCTGGATCGAACTTGGCCAGTCCGAATGCCAGGAGGGCGAAGATTAGGGATATGACTGCGTAAGCCGCAACCCCGCTGCCTGTGCCTTCTCCTATGACGAAGAGTAGAACGATGGCGAATATCCCGACAACCAGGGACAACGCACCGAGAAATACTCTTGCCAGTAGGCTGGGTGCTGCTTGTGAGACTGTTTGCTGCGTGGAATCATCTTCTCGCTGAGTCGCCTCAAGTTTGGTGCTCTCAATCTGCTCAGGATGATCCACAGCGAATCGCAGGTTGATTCTACAATGCTTGCAATTCATGGCACTGGCGGGATTCTCCGTGCCACATTTTGGACAAATAATGGCATCCATTTTTTGATCCTCTTTCTGGCTGATGACATGGCGATCTGGCTGTAATACTGGCGACTTGTCAAACTGAATTGAAGTACGAGCCCGACGGCGCTCATGTTGTACAGCCAAAAACTGGTTTTGTCAAACTGGTCGGTCCCCACACGCTCCGTCACTGCCTCGCGTCCCCGAATGACGCGACAGGCCGCCGACGGCCTGTAGTCGGCGGCCTGCTGCAAATGAAGCGCCAGACGATGCTTCCCCTTCAGGGTGGCTTATTGCGTCTCAGTGTCATCCATCTCCACGTGATTCACCGACAGGAGCGACAAGCCCAGGTCCCGCAACCTTTGCGACCTGGCCCTCAGGATCCAGGATGAGGAGCTTTTGCTCGAAAGGGCTGCCGTCCTGGTACTCGACTGCGTACGCCATGGCCAGGTAGATGCCCTCCTCCGGGCGATCTGTTGGCCGCGGGCGATGAAACCGGCCTCATCTTCCTTGGCCAAGTGCACGGCCATCTAATGTAACGAGCGGCCCAACGGCCCGCGTAACCCGCCGCCCGACTGCGGGGAAGTGCCTTCGCCAGAAAGCCCGCTGACAATCCGCCCCAACTCTAAAACGGCTATGGGACATTACGTGAGACCAGTGGCAGGTAGATCAGAGATGGCGCAATGTAGATGATGCTGCCGATAGACGGACCTACCGATTCGTTGTCGGATGTGTCCTTGAAGAGGACGTAGACTTGGGTGAGGCCGTCAGAGCTCGCGTCCAACGTCCAGGAGACGTCTTGAGCAAAAGCTTGCCAGTCAGCCCCGGCCATAGATGGATCGTTGCTAATCTTCATTTCGGCAATATCGCTGAAGGCCTCATAGCCCCAGTTATCCTCGAGCGGGCCGAAGGAGAGCGTGACATCCAGCTCAGTGGTCGTCGGAGCGCCGCCGTCAATGACAACCTGCGCTTCCGGCGGTATCGGGTCCATTGACGAGGTCACTTCCTCGCTGTCGAGCACCCTTGACCAGTGGGTGTCGCCATCAATGGCGACCAAGCGGTATGCGTAAGAGTTTCCGAGAACCGTGGTGGTATCCGTGTACAGACCGGTCAGTGGCAGTTCGGAAACGATGAGTTGCCAGGGGCTTGACGCTCGATAGAGGGACATCTTCACATATTCGGGCTTCACGTCGTAGGTCAGAGCGACGTCGCCCCCTGTAACCGGCGCGGCGTGGAAGAAGTCGGGGGCTTCGATCTGGTCGTCAGCCGGATCCAACGGATCCTGACCGTGGAGTAGCACCTCGCTACCATCATGTTCCCCGCCGCCATCGGAGTCCGAGTTATTCGGATCCGTCCCGGCATAATACTCGTCGCTGTTGGTGAGGAAATCCAGGTCCGGGTCGCCGGAGGGGTCGGTTACCCCATGTTCCTCTTCCCAGGTATCAGGGAGGCCATTAGAATTCGCATCGGCGGCTTCGAGGATCGAGAAGGCGCCCTGGGTTTCTCGATGGAGACCACCCTGTCCGTTGACGAGTAGATCAACCCGATAGCTGCCCTCGTCGTTGGGGGTAGGATCGGGGAAACCCTTTTCTGGCGGCGGATTGACCGGAGCGGCCTGGTTGCCGAGGGTGTAGTACCCTAGAAACAACCCTCCGCCTCCGTGTCGCAGTGGCACCGTTTGTGTCATCCCGTTGGGAGCTGTCACGGCTGCCAAAACCGAGGCTCCAGACAGTGGCCCCTGTCCAGAAGTTACCAGGGCATGGATGGGAATCCTATTGCCGGTCATAAACCGCCGAAGGAGGGTAGGGAGAATGAGCCGAGCGGTTATTCTGGTCTTGGCAGTGACCATCACCTGGTAGTCGACCGGCTGCACTTGGGATTTTAACAGCCTGACCAGAAGTTGCCATTCACCAGGCATAGGATTGGGGATGCGCCGACCAACGTGGCCGACGTTGTTGTCTTCAAAGTCGTAGGTGCCACTGATGATCGTGCCATTGGGTTGGACCAGTGCCATAGCCATATCAGTATAGGGGGCAAACCAGTTGAGGATGAAATCGGCGGTGAGGACGGAGGGGTCGATCTGGACCGTGTGCGTGTACGTTTGCCGGTAGTTGGCTTGACCTTTTTCTGTCAACAGGCGCTGTCGTTCACCGCGTGCCTGGGCATATTGGTAGGTGCTGCCCAGATCGAGTACCATATCAGCAGCCGAGAAGGCAGAAGCTGCGTGGGTGGTGCCTACGTAGATATCATTGTAGTAGTACGAGCCCCCAGTGTCAGAAGCGATCTGCTGCATCAGGGTTTCGTTGGCACCCGGCCCGAAAGCTATGGCCATAACGGGACACCCTGTGGCTTGGACGTTAGCTGCCACATCGGCCCAATAGTCTGGCGTATTCTCTTCACCGTCCGACAACAGCACATAGCGGCACCTTGCGTTGCCAGTCGGCGAGCCGGTCCGTTGAGCAGCGCCCTCACCCATACCATCACCAATACTGGTGCTGCCGCCAGGCGAGATGCCATCAACGTAGGTCTTAGCGGCGGTTCTCACCGGCAAAGTGGCAAACTGCATGTCGAAGGGCGCCGGGCTGACGTCGCCTGCGAAAGGCACGACGGCGATACCTTCTGTGCTGTTGGTAGTATCCACCGCCAGTTTAAAGGCGTCCACAAGGGCTGACCAGGGCGTAGGATCATACCACCCCATAGAACCAGAGCGGTCCACCACGTAGACGTTATCCTCGTTTGTGGCGTCATAAACGATAGCCTCGGTTTCGGTATCCGAAGCGATAACGGTGGAAGTACCGCTTTCCTCCAAATCAACATGGAGATCGTAGGGGCCGTTACTACCCGGGTCAGGTGCGATGACCTGCAAAAAGTACTGGTGCTCGACCTGACCGCCACCGACGACAGTGGCGTTGTGAGCGCCGACTCGGACGGCAAAATCATTGACGGTTAAACCATCAACGACTGGCCCGCCGACCGTAGTGGAAACAAGCACTTGAACCAAGAACTTGTCACCATCGGCATGCCCCCCTACGTATTCAGGGGCCATTTGGTTGGGTTCCTTGATGTCGAGGGTCGGGGTAGAACAGCTCAACTCGATATCTACCTGCGATGATGATCCGAGGCTTCCAGCGATAGCGGCGATGGTTGTGACGCCGTCGTTCAAAAGGCTTCGAACCCAATCGGTGCCGGAACCCTGGATGTGAGTGTTGAAAGCACCAGAGTTCGAAGTCACGATATGGTAAAACGGAGAGCCGACGTCAGCATGGAATTTGGCTGTGATGACTGGACAGTCGCCAGGGTCAGGCGCGGCCACATAGTACTCCGCCCCATAACGGGTGATGGACTGGTTGTTCCACGTTGCGGTGGTACCACTATCAATCGTCCCGCCGTTATTTGGCACCAGCGGCCCGTAAGTGTCTGGATTGCCAGGGTTCGTCTCATCAATGTAGTAGTACGAAGAATCAGGCAAGCCGGTCAAATCCTTGGTATAGTTGGCCAAGACGAACTTGGGGACCATTACGTCAAACTGTGGACAACCCAACGTGCTCAGGGCAATGTTCAAAGCTGCGATATTATCCGACGTGTGGGCTTCGTCCCAGAATTCCCCAAACGAATCCGCCACCCCTAGACCAGGCTCGTTCACCGGATCCGAACCACACTGTTCAGCGTAGTAAGTCCACCAAATGGCGGACTCATAGCGCCAAGGGTCGGATGTCAGATCGTGGTTCGGATTAACAAAGAACTCGTCAACCTCCTTGTTGTACGAAAACGGTCTAGCCATAGCCCCGGCGTCATTGTCCACGACATCGAAGACCTTGTCCTCACCTGATCGAGCCATGCCTTCGTGCGCCCAGAGAGCATCAAAATTCGCAGCGGTGAGGTTGTTAGGCCCAAGCTGAGGACCTGCGTGAGCCAGTTCGTGACCCACGACCGCCATCATCATCTCCACCGAGCTGTCACAACCTTCATACACATTCATAGAGTCGGTGCCGATGGACACGGATCCGTTGCACGAAGTTCCGCTTTCCACCAAGCACACCTTGAACCTTCCACCAGCGAACTCGGTAGGCATTGCCCATCCATAGTCATTCTGGTACACGTCCCAGTAGGCGTCCGTATAGTCGCGGACATTCTGAGCCTGGGAAAGGGTTGTGTCCCCACTATCATAGTACACACAGAAAGGGAAACCATCCGAGCTCTCGATGCTATTTGGTAAGCCACATCCCGCCGGGCAGGCCTGGGGTGCCGTGGGTACTGAAGATCCCAACGAATCAACCGCGCGACTAACACCTTCTTCCACAGAGAGGAGCTCTGCGGGTGTCGGGGGTGTCGCGGCAGCAGGGCTTATCAGAGTAAGCAGCGTGGTGAGTAGAATGAGCAAACTGAAGATACTTTTCCTGTTCACGATTTCCTCCTTTGTTTGGTGAGATGTGTCTGTTTTCCGATTTCTAAGTCTGAAAATCAAGCATTTGCTGACAAGAATTGATGAGACCATTATGACGGACGCAAGCAAAGCGCAGCGAGCGAAGCGTCCGTCATAACTATTGAGTAGACCGAATTATTTCGGCCTATCTACCCCGGTTCCTAGACAGAATAGATTCGGTATAGTATCCTTTTAAGTTGACTTGTACCGAATTCTGGCTATAATACTGGCGATTTGATCAAACTGGATTGAAGCACGAGGCCGACGACGCTTATATTGTACAACCAGAGGCTGGTTTTGTCAAACTGAAGGAGGCAACAGGCAACCCATGGAGGAACAGCACCCGCAGAAATTGCTGGATCAAGTACGCGACGCCATCCGCCTCAAGCACTACTCCATCCGCACCGAGCAAGCCTACGTTGGCTGGATCAAACGCTACATCTACTTCCACGGCGTACGCCACCCGGCCGAAATGGGGGCTGCCGAAGTAGAAGCATTCTTGACCCACCTGGCCGTGAAGGAGAACGTCGCCGCCTCCACTCAGAATCAGGCTCTCAGCGCCCTCCTCTTCCTGTATCGGGAGGTGCTCCACCAGGACCTGGGACCTGTGGACGCCCTGCGCGCCAAGCGCCCCAAGCGATTACCCACCGTCCTGACTAAAGAGGAGACCTTGCGCCTCATCGCTTGCCTGTCGGGCGCGCATCAGTTGATGGCCAAGGTGATCTATGGCAGCGGCATACGTCTGATGGAATGTCTGCGCTTGCGCGTTAAAGACCTCGAATTCGAGCGGCGGGCCATCATCGTCCGCGATGGCAAGGGGGCGCAGGAGCGGGTGACAGTGCTGCCCGACAGCCTCATCTCGCTGCTCCAGGAACACCTGCAGCGGGTCAAAGCTCTGCACGAGCAGGACCTGGCCCAGGGCTTCGGCGCGGTCTACCTGCCCGATGCCCTGGCACGCAAATACCCCAACGCAGACAAGCAATGGGGCTGGCAATACGTCTTCCCGGCCAGCTCCCTATCTCAGGACCCTCGTTCCGACATCACACGCCGCCACCACCTGCACGAGAGCAGCCTGCAAAAGGCGATCAAAGAGGCGGCCCGTCTGGCCGGCATCGTCAAGCCGGTCGGTCCCCACACGCTCCGTCACTGCCTCGCGTCCCCGAATGACGCGGCAGGCCGCCGACTACATGCCGTCGGCAGCCTGCTGCAGATGAAGCGCCAGACGATGCTTGCCCCTTCAGGGTGGGTTATTGGATCTCAGCGTCATCCATCTCCACGTGATTCACCGATAGGAGCGACAAGCCCAGGTCCCGCAACCTCGTGAGCGTCCCGTACAGCACCGACTGGTCGGCGACGGTGCCGGTCAAGATTGTCTCGTCCCCTTCGGCATAGGTGATCGCCAGGTCACCAAACCAGTTCGACCAGTGCTCGTCAATGCGCCCCTTCACCCGGATCTCAACCCTTTGCATGGGCGACCCCTTCAAGAGGCAACCTGGCCCTCCGGCTGGACGGATACAGCGCGCCTGGCCTTGCGCCCACGAACCACCGCCCACACGGCAAGGGCCACGAATCCGACGGCCGCCAGCCAGGCGAGCAGGTCACCGATGTAGGGGTAGACGGTGAAGACGCCGCTCTTCGCCGGCACCTGGGCGACCATCACCCGCTCGCTGGCGGTAAAGTGGTCTACCGCCGCCAACACCCGTCCGTAGGGATCCACCACGAACGAAAGGCCGTTGTCCGCTTGGCGCACGAGCGTGACGCCGTTTTCGATGGCCCGGTAGATGGCCATATGGGCATGGATCGGGTCAATCTCACGAAACTCGAGGCTGGGCGACAGCAGGATGTCGGTGCCGTTGCGGCCAGCCTGGGTGACCACTTCCTCGTGGTTCGTGTCGTTGCAGATGATGCCCGACAACGTGCCGAAGGGCGTCTGAATCGTGCGCAGCACACCGTCGCCGGGCTTGAAACCCTCAAGCGCTTGTGCGCCATACAACGGCACCGCCATTTCATCCCCCTCGCACAACAGACCTCGCCCACAAACGATGAATCTGAAGTTGTGCGCTCGGTCATGGGCTGTGATTGCTCATGATCACAGGCAGATAAATCCACGGTACCAGGAGGCGATTTCCGTAGATGTCATAGTTAGTAGGGCCGCGTCGGTCCTGCCAGACCACGACGGTGCCATAGATGGCTGGGACCTCTTGATAGGACGTGGCGGTGCAGACCGCGAACTCCTGCCGGGTGCTCAGGTCGTAGCCGTAGATATCAGTGTAAGCACCGCCGCGCCCGTCCGTCCAGACCACGACGTCGCCATAGATGGCTGGGTGGTGCTGATCGCCCGAGGCAGTGCAGACGGTGAACTCCTGCCCGGTGCTCAGGTCGTAGCCGTAGATGTCACTGTCAGCGCCGCGCCAGTCCCACCAGACCACGGTGTCGCCATAGATGGTTGGGCCGAACTGATCGCCCGAGGCAGTGCAGACGGTGAACTCCTGCCCGGTGCTCAGATCGTAGCCGTAGATATCAGTGTAAGCACCGCCGCGCCGGTCCGTCCAGACCACGACGTCGCCATAGATGGTTGGGCCGAACTGAGAGCCCGAGGCCGTGCAGACGGTGAACTCCTGCCCAGCGTTCAGGTCGAGGCCGTAGATGTTGCTACCGTCAGCGTCGCGAGAGTCCCACCATACTACAACGTCGCCATAGATGGCTGGGCCGTACTGATAGCCCGAGGCGGTGCAGACCGTGAACTCCTGCCCGGTGCTCAGATCGTAGCCGTAGATGGCAACGTCGTCGCCGCGGTGGTCCTCCCAGACCACGACGTCGCCATAGATGGCTGGGCGGTACTGATCGCCCGAGGCGGTGCAGACGGTGAACTCCTGCCCGGTGGTCAGGTCGTAGCCGTAGATGTCACGGTCAGCGCCGCGTCGGTCGTCCCAGACCACGACGTCGCCATAGATGGCTGGGTCCTCCTGACTATCCGTGGCGGTACAGACTGTGAACTCGGAACCTGCTGAGATCTGGGCAGCTGACACACTCTGTCCAGCATAGGATGGCCCTGCTGATGCGGAAGACGATGCGGTCAATGTGCACCACGCCAGCAACAGGCCCACGAGGGCCAGACCAACCACAGTTGCCACACCCACAAACCAGAAGCAAGATAACCTCTTCATTTCGTCAGACCTCCTTCTTTTTTACTAGAATGACCCGTCTCATACTGATCTGTAACTGAATTGTACTCCCCCCTGGGGATTGAGGCAAAACAACGCTTGGGGAACCCCGCCGCGGACTGAGCCAGGGGCAGCCCATCCGTGCACGTGAAGCGTCATCCGGCCCGGGGCGAACGGCTTTGGGGCGGGTCAGATGCTGGGCGAGGTGGCTCTGCGGCCAGTGTGACGGTATGGTCGAAGTTGCGCTCTCTTCCTCCGTGTGGTACTATTCGTTTGCCCAAGATGTGTAGACGAACCCGATGTGAGTTGAGCCGTCACACACCAGGAGGAAAAGTGAGCAGAGTAAAAGCAATCGTTTTGGCTATCGTGGCTCCACTGGCGCTGGCAGGCTTACTCCTGGTCACGACCAGCGCCAGGGCCAGGCCGGCCGGCACTCGTGACGACGTGTCGTCAGTTTCGCCTGAGCAGGCCATTCTCTGCGTCAACCCTGGCGGCACCGGCAGATGTTACGCCTCGATCCAGAAGGCCGTGGACGACGCCAGCGACGGCAGCACCATCCGCGTGGCCGAGGGCACCTATCGTGAGACAGTAGTGCTCACCAAGAGTGTGATGCTGGAGGGTGGGTGGAACGCCGACTTTAGCGGCCGCAGTTGGGACGTCTACGTCACCACGATTGACGCCCGGCGGACCGGTTCGGTGATCCACGTAGAAGGTATCGTCTCGCCCACCATCGAGGGTTTCGTCATCACTGGCGGCGAGGACTCTGCCGGCCTGGGCTGGGGTGGGGGGATTCGCGTTCACCATAGCGGTCTGCAACACGGCGGTACGACCACCATCCGGCACAACGTCATCACGGACAACATCGCCTGCAGCGACTGCGGCGCCGGTGGCGGCTGCGGCGGGGGTGTCTACGTCTACAACAGCACCGCCATTATCGAGCATAACACTGTCATCAGCAATACCGCCAAGATAGTCGGCGAGGGTAGGGGTGAAGGTGGGGGCGTCCACATTGGCTGGTCCGCAGAAGCTACTCTGACCGGAAATACTATCGTCAGCAACACGGCCATCTTCTCGTCCACCGGCCTATGGGGGGCAGGCGAAGGTGGTGGGCTGTATCTGTATGGCAGCGACGTCACGCTGATTGACAATGAAATCTATGGCAACGTGGCCGCCGTGAAGGGCACCGGCCGGGGCGGGGGGCTGTACGCCGCCGGTTATCATTACGACAACCGTATTCTCAGCAACACCGCCAGCATCAGCGGCACGGGCTATGGCGGGGGTGTATACGCCAACTGGGTACAGGATTTCAACGACAACCTGGTGCAGGGCAACGTGGCCAGCCAAGACGGCGACGGGAGCGGCGGCGGCATCTATGCGAATCAGCTCCAGGAGGCCCGTCGCAACACCATCGTGGACAACGCGGCCACGCGCGGCGGTGGGATGTACCTGGGTCAATACAGCCGCACCGAGATGCGCAACAACTTGATCGCCCGCAACCGGGCCACTGGCCTGGGGGGGACGAACGGCGGTGGTGGGATCTCCAGTGAGGACGACGAGGCAGAAATCGTCGGCAACCAGATCGTCAGCAACACCGCCTTCTTAGGCCCCGGTGGGGGTGTGCTGATCACAGGTGGGGACAACTATGTCCTGCGGGACAACCTGATCAGGAATAACGTGGCCTACCTCGGCGGCGGGGCGTTTGTCTACTCGGCGACGGGCACCATCGCCCATAACCAGGTTGTCGGCAACGGGGCCTTTTCGGGTGGCGGGGCTTATCTCTTCACCGAGGCTAGCGCAGTTATGGATCGCAACGTCGTCATGACCAATGTGGCCTGGGGCGATCCTTTCCTTCCAATCCTGGGCGGAGCTGGCCTGTTTATCAATATCGGCTCCGGCGTTCCGCTCACGCTGACGAACCACATCATCGCGCGCAATATCCTCTTGACCAATACGGTGGTGGCGGGCGGTGTGTTCTGTCGCAGTGGTGACGTCAGGTTGATCAACAACACTGTGGCGGACAACGCCCCACGCACCGGCGGTGATGGGCTGGTATTCGTCACCAGTGCCGCCACAGGTACTTTGCGCAACAATATCATTGTCGGACACGACATTGGCGTGTGGGTGGTTGGCGGCGCCGTGGGTGTACTGGACTATAACGACTACTATGACAACGTCACGGATACCGTTGGCGTTTCCTGGGGAGCGAACCACCTCACTGACGCGCCACAGTTTGACAATCGGGTGGCGGGCAACTACCATCTGGCCTTGACCTCCGCGCTGATTGACCAGGGCGACAGCAGCGTGACCGTGCCCCTGGACTTTGAGGGCGACC
>Ga0172366_10003540_pt1 | contig 12304 bp, 9 predicted proteins | sample LakKivSesite69cm_FD_114533 | JGI IMG/M metagenome (GOLD analysis project Ga0172366, IMG submission 114533) | Sediment microbial communities from Lake Kivu, Rwanda - Sediment site 69cm | ecosystem: Environmental > Aquatic > Freshwater > Lake > Sediment | place: Rwanda: Western Province, Lake Kivu... | reverse complement strand
GTTTCGGTTCCAGTATGCAATTTCTTGATACTTTAACGCGGCTTTCTTGAACTTGTGCTGGGCAAGCAGCGCGGCGGCCTGGTTCATCTGGTATTGAAGGTGCTTTTTCTTCAAGAACTGGGCTCTGGCCTTCTCGCCGAGCTGTTCGCATACTTTCGCCGCGAGCATATATTCCGCGGCCATCTCCAACCAGCGAGCACCTATAGATCCGAACACGAGTGCTTCTATCTTCTTCCGGGCTTTAGCAATGAGGGAGAGGACGTAGAAATTTCGCCCGAGGAAGACTTGATCTTCACGGGTGACGTTCCCCTCGATCTTGCGGGCCATGACCTCCCAGACGACGCTTTCCCGTAGCCACGCCGTGTCCATATTGAATGGTCCTGCCTCGGGATGTTCGATGATGCCTCGGAGCAAGACCCTTGTGATGTTGAAAAAATGGCCTGGTGCCGACCGGTTGAACGCCATGCATTCGACCACCCTGCGTTCCCAGATTTGCCTCACGAACGAGTCATCGAAGAACGTAGCCTGATCAGCCACGTTGACGACCGCTATCATAGTCGGGAGGAACCGGACGGATTTCTCGATGATCCCGGCATACTCGAGCGTTATCGCCGCACCTGGATCCGCGGCCGGGTCGACGAGCACGATGATGCCGTCGCTGCCCTTCATCGCATCGTCAAAGTCCACCTTCGTGACATCCTTCACGAGCCAGAACTCCGCGCCGACTTGCGTGTCATTGTCGAGATCAATCTCCGCATTCCGGATCGAGACACCTGGCACGACATTCATCGTGTCTTCCACGGCGTTCAAGACGCTGCACGCATCGTCGAGAACGGTTGCACCCCCCTCACCGAGGAGGGCGATGAATGGAATCTTGAAGAAATAACGTGCCATGATGCGGGACGCGATCGGTTGTTGAGGATCCATTGTTCGCGTGGCCTTTTATGCCTTCAAGACCGGGTGCTGATAAGATGGCGATGAATAAAGGTAGAAACCACTAAGAGCAACTCATTAAAATATTCATCGGGCTAGACATAATTTCCACGTCTCTTTTTTACCCGTCCAACGAACACGAGGGGCCTCGGGAACCAGCACGCGTCCCGTGCACCCGTCGACACGTGGTGCCGGCAATCGAGCATGCATCCCGGCGGTTTGGCCGAAAAGGCAAAAAGGAGGCAAGCGGAAGTCATCGCGTGAACCTTGCATGATCCAAGCGAAGACAACCGGCCTCCAGGACGATCCTTCGTCCATGGCGTTAAAAATCTTGTCGAGAATCAAGGAATCCTTCTGCCGGGACATCCGCAGCTGCAGGCCGACCGCACGGCAGTTCGTCCTGGTGCTCGGGATGATGCTGCACAACTGGTGGCGGGTCGTGCGGGTGAAGCAGGCCGTTGCATGGCTGCGCGCCCGCGGAAAGCCCGTCTTGTTGTGGAACGAAGCGCGGCCGTGGATACGGCAGCCGGTCGAGCGCGAGATACCAGGGTTCGTGGAGGCCGTGACCTTCACGACACGGGTCTTGACCGAGGGAATTATGTCGGTCATAAAAGAAACAATAAAAGGTGCAAAATGATGGTCACTTTGTGGAAACAAAACTAATTGCCAAGCTCGACTAGATCGGTCTTATTCGCCTCGTTGATGGCGTTCCGCACGCGCTGCAACCAGAGATGGATCTTGTCGATTTCATCGAAGACTTTGCGTTCATCGTGGCCATAATCGGTTACCTCCTCGATCTGGTAATAATCAACCACTTGTTTCTCGATCTTGTGCCCTTTATCACTGAGCTCTTGAGAAGCCTTCTCGACCTTGGTGATGGCACGCCAATTCATCACGGTACCCATCTCTTTCATTATTTCAACGCCTTTTGCCTTGATAGGGATGGCACGGGTCAGGTTTTCGAGTTTCGGGGCAATATCGTTCTTGAGGACGAGCAGCTCTGGGATGGTGAGTTCCTTCTCGACACCATCGAGGTCGACGAGCTTGGCGCGGGCTTTCTGGTTCGTGAGCGATATGCGTAGTGCGAGGACTCGGTCCTCCTCGATGAGTGCCTTGGTCTTCTCGAGGCATTCCTCGATGGAATACGTCCGCTTGAATTCACGCTTGCTCCCGGGAATTGGGACGAGATTGTCCTTGTTTTCTATCGTGAGCGCGCGGTATTGCAGCGTGTCCCGGCCTGCAAGGCGCAATCGGGCCAGCCAATTCTCGATCTCGGCATCGATTTGCTTGCGCCGGGCAAACGCATCGCCTAGGTTCATGATTGCTAGATCATCCCCCGTGTTTTTGGTGTTGGTAACCGAAGCGGGTTGTCAAGGCCATGAGCAGCCTTTTCAAAGGGTTGTACGTGCATGGCAGTGCCGTGTGACGACATCTGGCGGGGGGAAAATCCCCCGCACGAATACGGTAATGCAATGTACGAACCAGCCAAGCCGATTGGTGGGCAGACCAATGTCGATTTGTGTGTGCATAGGTTTGCAGTTTACGTGGACATGTTCGATCCCGCTTCGGCGTATTATCATCGGGTGGTGACCATAAAAAAGTGTGGGAGTATCGATTTTCTCTCTGGAAAAGTTGAAAGGGTTTATTGCTTTTTTCACCACATTACCGAGGAGCCATCTCCTTGGTACACTTGAAACGGGTCGATCATCGACATTAGTTGAGATCGCTAACAACACGTAAAATCTGTGCATTCTTATGGTTCGCGTCAAGAATGATCAAGAAATCATCGAAATGGTTACGAAATCGGCCTTTGAAGACCGCCGGATCTTCACAATCACGGCGCATATCGACCACGGCAAAACTACGATGGCAGACTACTTGCTCCGCCGCGCTGGTCTCATGAGGGAACAAGACGCCGGCCACCTCGGCATGATGGACAGCGACGAGGAGGAGCAAGCTCGTGGCATCACGATCTTCACGAGTGTCGTGCTACTCGCATATGAATACGGCGGGAAGGAATACATCGCCCAGATAAACGACACGCCAGGCCACATCAGCTTCACGGGCGAGGTGAGCAGGGCATTGCGGGGTTCAGACGGCGCGCTCATCCTTGTCGATGCCTTGGAGGGAATGATGACACAGACCGAGACGAATATCCGTTTGGCAGTCGGCGAGGAGAAGTGCAAGCCAGTCCTCTTCTTGAACAAGGCCGACCGGCTCATTTCGGAACTTCGCCTCACGCAAAAGGATTTCTACCAGCGCTTAGACAAGATCATCGGCGATGTCAACCGGCTCATCAAGGAGGTGGCCCCCAAGGACTCCGGCTGGAAGGTCGATTTTAAAGGGAACTCGGTCGCGATCGGCAGTGCAAAGGATGGCTGGGGTTTCAACTTTAAGATTCTTCAAGATAAAGGGCTTAAACCTGATATATTTTTCAAAAAATACATGGAAAACGATATCCTCTGGCTGCGGAAGAACCTCCCTCTCGACGACGTCGTGCTCCAGATGGTCATCGACCACCTGCCCAACCCGCTCGAGGCGGCGAGGTTCCGGGTCCCGAAGATATGGCCTGGCGACCTCGAGTCGAACCTCGGAAAGGCCCTCCTCACTTCGGATCCCAACGGCCCGTTACTCGGCCTCATCCTTAAAATCTTCATCGATCCAAAAAGCTTCCGCCCCACGCTCATCGGCCGCGTATTCTCGGGAACGCTGCACGCCGGCGATAGCATTTACTTGATTGGTCGCAAGGAGCGCCAGAAAATCAAACGCCTCGGTGTTATGGAAATTACTGATATCCTGGACATGGATCACGTGCCCGCGGGCAACCTATTCGCGGTCTTCGGGTTCATCTGCCCCGCCGGTGAAACATTCGTTTCGGGCGATCTGTCGGACGAGCAGATCGATGAGATGATTCCTTTCGAGCAGATCAAGTACGTTTGCGAGCCGGTCGTGTCCCAGTCGATCAAGGCCAAGGATTCAAAGGACGTGGCCAAGGTCGGCGACGTGGTTTCCAAGTGGCTCATGGCCGACAACACGGCCAAGTTCGTGAAGGACAAGGATTCCGGAGAGTACATCCTCTCGGGCATTGACCCGCTCCAGATCGAGATCATCACGAAGCGGGTCAACATGCAAGTTCCGATCGTCGTGAGCGACCCGATCATCGTGTACCGCGAGCGGATCACGCAAAATTCCAGCGCGTTCCACACGAAGAGCGCCAACGGCCACAACCGCTTGTTGATGCATTTCGAACCCCTCGACGAGAAGACCCTCCAGCTCGTCATGGACGGCAAGGTCACCGCCGATCAAAAGGAGAAAATCCGCGCTCAGGTCCTCCGAGACGAGGCCGGCTGGGACGCGAAGGAGGCCCGCAACATCTGGGACGTGTTCGAGGGTAACATCCTCGTCAACAACACGCACGGGCTCCAGCGACTCGACAAGATAAAGTCGTACCTGATCGCTGCGTGGCGCGAATGGCTTGAAGGAGGCCCGCTTGCCAAGGAACCCGTCTCGGCCATCAAGGCGGTCTTCACCGATGCCACCGTGCACGAGGACTCCGCCCACACGGGCTTCAACGAGATCGCCGGCATGACCATCAGCAACTTGTCGCTTTGCTTCATGTCCGCCAAGCCCAAGCTCTACGAGCCCATCCAGCGCGTAGACATCAAGACCCCGATGGGTTCGGAGGGGAATGTAATAGGTGTTCTGACGTCGCACCGGGGCCAGGTATTGAACATGGTCCAGGAAGAGAACTTGATGCACATCACCGGGAAGCTCCCCGCGGCGGAGACCATCGGCCTCGCGGACGAGTTCCGCTCGGTCACCTCGGGAAAAGCGCTGTTCGGGTACGAGTTCCTCGGCTTCGAGCCCGTGCCGGATTCGACCAAGGTCATCTTGGACATCCGGAAGCGCAAGAAAATGCCCCAGGAACTCCCGAACATGTCCTCGTGGGACAGGTTCATCTACGCTCGCAAGTAAAACAAGAGCATTTTCTCTTATTTCTCAATCTTGACGCCCCATTTTTTAAAGAATAGCTAAGATAAAACTGGTCCAATTAACTTTCTTCAAAGTTTTCACGCCTGGCGTTGAATATGTATGACATGTTTGGGCCTGGTCCTATGTAGTGATCGTGTTAATGGTACCATCTCCCCGATCGACCGCTGATGCGGCCAATCGCCCGCTGATGAATCACGAGCTACCGCAAGCCGCTAGTGATGGGAATGCTGAACACGCAGAGATCATGTAGACGATTGCGGTTCGATTGTTTGCTCTGTTGTAGACAAGCAACATATCCTCGTCCAAGCTCTACGTGTGGAAACTGGGGGGTTAAATGGCCGGACTAGCCTCTCCGTACCGCCCCACGTTCTCTCCCAGACAAGGGCAGTCGCCGAACCGCTGGCGACGAACGACCTCGTGTCGGCCATCACGACTATTGCCAACATCAAGGCAATCGATGCGATCCGCGCCGTTCTCGCACGTACCATGTCCATCCTCCAATTAGGTACTCACTGCTTCAGACTTTAAAGGTTTACCACCAAGCGTAGTCATACAATCGAGCGAGGTATGGCAACGAATGGGGCAGTGCATTGTCCGATTAAGTGTTCGGTTTAGAAGGTTGACCCGCGTGTCGTGTATCTTGCATCACTCTCCAGATCTTGTGTTTATTACCTTTAAACCAGGGCCATAGTTTAAATCGCGACATAACATAAGCAATAAGAGCGATTTTTCATTTCTATCGAAAAACTAGCCGTGCAAGTGCGGCAAGATCATGCTCTTGAGCACGTGAATGGCTTGCCGGCCTATCACGTGTTCCGGATTGATTGAAACGTCGATCCCGCGCCGGGCATTCTTGACAGGGGTCGCGCCCTTGATATCAAGGCGGGACTTGACGAACTTTGTTATGGCGTCGTTGAAGTTAACGATGTTCCGATTTTTCTCCGTGTAGAAAGTGCCGCGCTCGTCGACGCGGGCGTCCGGGTGCTTCTCGAGGTACGCCTTGATCCGTCCCTTGTCGTCATGCTGGACGGGGCCGAGCAAGCGGAAGGTGGCAGGGATGGACGGGTGCTCCACGTGGAAGGCAATAGCGGCCTGGGATTCATCCTTGGCGAGCAACACGGAGAACGCCATCTTGCCGAAGCGCGGCTCGCCCGTGGGTTCGGATTCCAGCTCCTTGCGGGCAAGATTGCCGAGCCGGTAGAGCTTATCACGCACGATCGTGTAATGAACCTGCTTCTCGTTGTTGAACACGACCGCGACGATGTGCGGGTCGTCATTTGCCGGCGCGGGTATCGGGGCAATCTCGAACTGCTCTGGGGACGGGCGATCGAGGAATGCCTGGATCTCGTGGAGCGCGTGCCGGTAGCACCGCTCGTCGGTGCTCGAGCCGACGTTCCGGTTGCGGTCGGTGGGGTCGATGATGATGAGGAAGTCGTTGACGAACCGCTGGACGTTGCGGAGCCCGGCGGCGTCGCGGCCGAACACGTCGACGGGGTTCGCGGGGATGCCATCGAAGTTGGCCATCACGTTCTCCAGGTTCCCGAAAAAGTGGATCAAGATCTCGACGCCGTAACCGATGAAACCCATCTGGCCAGGGGCTGCCTTGTCGCCGTACACGTGGTGGGCCTTGAGAAAGGTCTTGAGCAGCCGGACTTCATCTTTTTGCGCGTCGGTCAAGTTGTCCTTTATAAACTTGCTGTGCAGCGGTGTGCGGTCCATCGCCGTGATGATGTCTTCCCGCTCGATGTAGGCGCTCGTGAGGTTGAGGCAGAAAACGATGTCGAACTTGACCCCATCCACCACGATAGTGAGATACGGGTGCTCGGCATACGAGAACATCATCTTCTGCGGGCTCAAGGCTTTCGTCAACCCGGGCATCAAGGCATCCTTGATCGTGGTCGTGAAGAGGTCCTTGAGCCGTTCCTTGATTTCTTTCTTCGGCGCGTCCTTGTAAGCGTTTATCACGGACGGGTTCATGCCGATGAACAAGTCCACGTCGCTGTCGCCGGCGAGCTGGGTCTGCTTCAAGCCGGTCGACCCTTGTGGCTCTATGTAATCGATGTTGAGGCCCTGGCCTTGCAGGATCTCCTTCACTTCATCGGCAACGCGCTTGGTAACCCCGCTAACCCTCGCGATCTCCGCTGGCGTTGGCTTGACTCGTTCCAGCACGGTGGCCTTCGCGCTGGCGATGCGTTTGAGCTTCGCTGGTGGGAGGATGGCCGCTGCGGGCTTCATGCCGGGCAACCGCTGGAACGGGAATGTCATGGCAAATCAACAGAGGAATAACGCGCACAAAAACATCAAGGTTCGGGCGCGAAAGGCTTTTTTCCGCCGGGCACGGAGGTAAATGCATGGTCGAGCTGGCAGTCGAGGCCCACGATATCACCAAGGTCTTCAAGGGTGGCGTCCGCGCGCTCGACGGTCTCTCCATCCAGGTAGAGGCGGGCAAGGTATTCGCCATGCTCGGCCCGAACGGCTCCGGCAAGACGACGCTCATGCGCATCTTGACCACGCAGTTCAAGGCGACGAGCGGCACGGCGTCCGTGTTCGGGCTGGACGTCGTCCGTGAGGGGAAGGAGATCCGCGAGCTGATCAGTTACGTCCCGCAAGAGATGAGCGTGTGGACGGACATCACGGGATACGAGAACCTGCTTATTTTTTCGAAGATATATGGGATCCCCTCGTCCCAGCGGAAGAAGATGATCGAAGACGCCCTGGAGGAGATGAACTTGACCGAATTCGCTGATAAAATCGTCAAGATCTACTCCGGCGGGATGATACGCCGACTCGAGATCGCCAGCGCCCTGCTCATCAAGCCCCATCTCCTGTTCCTGGACGAGCCGACCATCGGCCTCGACCCCGCGGCGCGCAAGACCGTCTGGGACAAGGTGCTCGCCTTCAAGAAGGAGGTGGGGATGACCGTGTTCTTCAACACGCACTATATGGACGAGGCCGACGCCTACGCCGACCAGATCACGATAATCAGCAAGGGGAAACAGGTCGCCAATGGTGGACCGGACGCCTTGAAAGCCAGCGTGGGGGCGGAGACGATCACGGTCGCCCTCGCTTGCCCGGAGCCTGGCGATGGGGTTGTCGGCTCGTTGAAGGGGTTAGACGGGGTGGGCGACATCGTGGTAAATGAAGGGACCATTAACATTCACGTGAAGGCCGCGGATCGCGCGATCCCTGGTGTAATTGACGTTTTACGTTCTAATGGCGTGGTTATCAACAAGATATCCACGAGCATGCCTTCTTTGGACGACGTTTTCTTGAAATACGCCGGGACGAGGCTCGAGTCCACCACGAGCATCAAGGACATCAAGCAGACGCGAAAGCGCATCGGGGGTGGCTGAACCGTGCTGATATGGCTGAAAAATATCGGCACCATGATAGAGCTCGAACTGCGCCGCCTCCGGCACGACAAGACCGAGCTCTACATCCGGGCGGTGCAGCCGATCCTCTGGCTCGTCGTGTACGGGCCCATCATGGGCGCGGCACGCGCCGTCCCGACAGGCGGCATCCCCTACACGGACTACATCACGCCTGGCGTCCTCATCCACTCGACTACCTTCGTCTCGATCTTTTACGGACTACAGATCGTCTGGGAACGGGAATCGGGCATCCTGAAGCGGCTCCTGGTCACGCCCTCGGCCCGGTATGCGATCGTGATCGGCCGTGCCATGGCATCGGGGGTCCGGTCGCTGTTCCAGGTCGTCTTGATCGTCCCCTTCGCGCTCCTTATCGGCGTCCGGTTCCGAATGGACGTGCCCGGCTTCATCGGCGCCCTGGCTGTCATCTTCTTCTCGTCGGGCGGCTTCGCGGGTATCTCGATCCTCGTGGCCTCGTTCATGAAATCACGCGAGCGGTTCATGGGCATCGGGCAAGCCGTGATCTTCCCGCTATATTTCCTGTCCAGTGCCCTGTATCCCATCAACGTGATGCCCGTGGTCTTGCAGCAAATCGCGATGTTCAACCCGCTAAGTTACATCGTAGACGCAGTACGCTGTTTGCTCGTCACGGGCGACTTCAGCAACCTTTTGCTCGACATCGGCGTGCTGATCTTGTTCGACGCGATCATGTTTGCCCTCGCCACGCTCAGCTTCAAGAAGATCATCGAATGATGCCTTGGAATGAAAAGAAGGGAAAAAAAACGAGCAAGGAGCCTCAAGCTAGTGGCTTGAAGGCGCCTCTGGCTTGCTGCGACGACCACGTCCTGCAAAGAGCGATGTAGAACGTCCCGTTCTCCGCGGTCGGCTCGATCTCGGTGCCCTCGTGCAGCTCGTTCCAGCTCGTGATCGTGATCCACTCGGCGCCGGCGGCCACGACGCACTGCCACGTGTAATTGAACGTGAGGCCGCCAACACGTTCCACGATCGTCCCCGGCCGGCCGTCGTAGAGCGGCGTGCCCTCGAAGTCGTGGACGCACGTGTTGTCGGTGCCCGGGATGACGGTTCCGGCGTATATACCCCCGTGGGCGTGTATGATGCTTGAGCTCGCCGAGAAGATCTCGTTCAGCTTGCCGTGACCCCAGCTAGGGCGTCCGTCTTGCTGGTAGACCGTGATGCGCGGGTCGCCGTAACCCATTCGCATGAGCCCGCTCGTGTCGTAGAAGTAGAACCCGTCGAGCAAGTCGAGCATCTCCTCCTTGGGCGGGAGGTACCCGTCGCCGATCATGAACACGTCCGGGTGCGCTTTCTTGATGGCACCGAACTCGTCGGCATAGTTGGCGTAGGGCTCTTCCAGCAAGCCCGTGAATCCGACATAGAACGCGGGGCCACCATTCACCTTGAGATAGAGATCGTCATAATGCTCGTACGACTTGATCTGGTAGAGCAAGTCGCTCATCTGGTCCCAGCCGTCGTAGTACATGAACTTGATACCAAACGTGCTGCCATTTCCCAGCGCGTTGAAGCGCACTCGGATGTCCCACGCGAGGTCCATGATGATCCTGGCCACCTCGAAGTCCCAGGGATGCATGAACATGACCACGTCGATGCCGGCCCACCACATCAGCCGCAGCTGCGCTTCGATGGCGACCGGGTCGAGTGAATCGTAGATACCGAGATACGACGCGGGTAATATCACCTGGTCCATGTCCAACCCGGCTTTTTCGGCCCAGTGGTGCGTGTAATTGCCATACGAGGGGATCGGCCCGAGTGCGTCGTTGATGTTGCCCGGGAAGTACACGTTCTTGTCGGTCGCCTTCGAGAATGGCGGGTCGTTCATCCACGTCCCGAGGCCCGAGTTGTAGTAGGAATGGTAATCCTCGTGGTAGTGCTGCCACTCGCCGATCGACATGTTCGCCACCGAGAGTGAATAATTTCCCGGCGCCGTTGCCACGAGCTCGATGGTTAACTCGTCCGGCCCCGCCCATGGCGAGCCCGTGAAGTTGAACGGGAAAACGAGGTATACCATGACGAAAAGCGACGAGACCGGAACAGGTGCACTGTAGCACGTGCCCTTTTTCTTGATGTTAAACGTTATAGCTGCGTCGGTGTCGTTCACCGACACGTTGAGCGCGAAGTAGGTGCGCAGCCCGGTGCGCAGGCGGAAGGAGCCGGCCGGTATCGACAACACGAGGCCGCTGGTGCTTTCATCCGTCGCCTCGCCCGTCGCGACGTACGCCCCTTGCCCGGTCGTGTTGGCCACGCGGGTCATGTTCGATCCCGAGACGTCCCAGTCCGTCGCCGACCCGTTGCGCTGGAAGCTCTTGAAGAACCACTGGCCGGCTGGCCCCGTCGGCGTCCCGTACCACGTGTACAAGTTGGCCATGACGTGTCTCCCGACTTCGGGCCGCGTTTTCGCGCTGTTGTTCAGTACGGGTATCAACACTGCGGGGATCGCGAGCACGACGATCCAGAAGATCACCAGAGCTCGATCACGGGCTTGGTTCACCATTTAAAGGGTCACCTCCCTACCGCGCTTCCAGGTAGTGATGGCATTCATGACCACGTAGGCGAGCAACGGTGCCATGACGATGATCCCCGCATAAGGGAGGAAAACGAGCAAGGCCAGCACGTTCGATCCGAGTATACTCGCAATGGAAACCATCCAGCCAAGGATGATCGCGACGTCCACGTTGTCAGCGTGCTCCAGGGCCGTTTGGCGGATGGCCCGATCCATGACGATTCCGAGCCCCAACGGGGCAGGCACGGCGAGTAACAGGACATGCGGGCCGGCGGGCAAGTAATGCATGAAACCGATGCCGACGAAGGGTGCGACGATGCAAGCCAAGGTCGCGACGTCCAGTGCCCGTCCCCTCGGCACCCCGAGCGCTTGCACGAGGGGAGCCGCCAGGATGGACAGAACGAGGACATAGGCGGTCGCAGTGTAGGGCACGCCGGATGCGGCAGCGATCCACTCGAGCCGGTTGAAGTAAAATCCCAGGACGGCGAAACACGGGCCGAGCATGAAGATGTGCAAGGTCTTGCGGAAACGCTTCTCTGTGCCGCGCTTGGCATCGTCCGGCAGTGCGTTCTTGATGATAAAATGCTCCTGGCAATGTCCCGCATACCAATACAGCGCGACGGGGGACAAGATGAAGAGCATGATGCAGTTACACAAGATATTCTCCGCGAGGCTTGCGCCAGCAGGGCTTGGTAGGCGCAGAACGATGTTAATGGCCATCCCGAGTAGCATGCCCCCGACGATAGCAGCTGGTCGTGACTGTTCTTGATCTAGCGATGCATGCAGCGGGGCACGCTTGAGGACTGCCCCAAGCACGCCGAGGAAGGCTAATATATAGCCGTAAATCGAACAGATCATGCCGGCGTAGTAGACCAGGTTCTCAGCATCGGAGGGCAAGAGCAAGAACCCCCTCCCTAGTGCTTGTACGAACGCGCCAGCCAAGCCGAGAAATGGGTCATTGCACACGATCGTGAGAGCCGCCACGACGAATGGGGCAGCGATCAAGGCGGCGAGGATAGGTACGAGCTGCTCGAGGATAGCCGGGGCGATGATGACAGACCTCAAGGTCTGAACGAACAAGTGCGTCGAGATCGCTACGAAAAGGATAGTGGCAAGGGAGAACCCGCTTCCCTGGAAGGCTTTGAAGCCGGCCGTGCGGCGCTCCAGGGGACGGGCTAATCCCGCCGTGCGATCCGAGGATGAGCTGGTGGATTCGGTTACCATGGTTCTTGCATTCCCGCATCGTAGTTATAAAGTAATAGTCGTGAATCCGATGATGCATCGATCCTGCCCGCTCCATAAAAAGCAAGGATCTCAAGATGCCGGGGCAAGTACCTGGAGCCATCACGCCTTGTTTTATGCCACGTGATCAGATTGATCAGAATAATCTTATATTTACTGATTACATCTGATACATGACCATGTCTGGTGCCGATAACGCGTGTGGATGCCAGGGGAATCTGAAAACCGT
>Ga0172366_10003539_pt1 | contig 12307 bp, 7 predicted proteins | sample LakKivSesite69cm_FD_114533 | JGI IMG/M metagenome (GOLD analysis project Ga0172366, IMG submission 114533) | Sediment microbial communities from Lake Kivu, Rwanda - Sediment site 69cm | ecosystem: Environmental > Aquatic > Freshwater > Lake > Sediment | place: Rwanda: Western Province, Lake Kivu... | reverse complement strand
ATCAGGCGTCAGCTTCACTATCGGCGGCAGCACGCCGAAGGCATCCAAGGTGAGAAAGACTATGTGCCTCGGGGGCTTGCCCTGACCGGAAAGCTCGACATTCGTCACGTTCTCCATCGGATAGGTTCCACGGATGTTTTCTGTTATGGAGGCGTCGAAGTAATCGGGGACCCGCCGTTTGTCCAGCACAACATTCTCCAGCACGCTGCCGAAACGGATGGCTGAGTGAATCTCCGGCTCGGTCTCGGGAGAAACCCCGATCAGCTTGGCGTAACAGCCTCCCTCGAAGTTGAAGACGCCGTCATCACTCCAGCCGTGCTCGTCATCGCCGATGAGGCGGCGACGGGGGTCAGCTGAGAGGCTGGTCTTCCCGGTGCCCGAGAGCCCGAAGAACACCGCCGTCTCGCCGTCAGCGCCGATGTTCGCCGCGCAGTGCATCGGCAGGACGCCAAGCTCAGGCAGGATGTAGTTGAGATATGAGAAGACCGACTTCTTAATCTCTCCCGCATAACCGGTTCCGGCAATGAGCACCAGACGCCGCTTGATGCTCAAAACAATCCCCGCATCGCAACCGGTATCCAGGTCCGGCGGCAGCGCCAGTTCAGGGGCGACCAGCACGGTCAACGAGGGCGAATCCGCCGGAGGCATCGCCGTCGTGGGTTCCCGGAACTGGACATAGGAAAATAGCGTGTGCCAGGCCTTCTCGCTGATTATCCGCACCGGCATCCGCAGCTTCGGGTCCGCGATGACGAATCCGTCGAACAGGTAAAGGTCGCGCGAGGCAAGATGAGATGCCACGTGGGTGAAAAGGCGCTCGAAAGCCTGCTCGCTGAACGCCTGGTTCGGGCCCTTCCACCAGACGCCATCCTCGGTAGACTCATCACGAACGAGGAACTTGGCCTCCGGCAGGCGACCGGTGTACTTGCCCGTGCGCACGGACAGCCCGCCATTGCTCGCCAAGACGCCCTCGCCACGGGCGCAGGCACGCTCCACCAGTTCAGGGAGACTCAGGTTCCGGTAGACGCGACCGCTCGTGGTCATCCCGAGGTCGCGGAGCTGTAGGCTGTTTCCTCTCGCCGCCGTTTCCACCTCATTCCTCCTTTGTCACCTCTATCACCTGGGGTCGTCCGCCGTCGGGCCGGCACCTCGACACGGACCACCGTCCCGCCCTGTAGGATACACCGTGCAGAGGTGTTCCACGGGCAAATGATCAGAGGCGGCGAGGACATTGCGGAAGGGGGGACTCGAACCCCCACGCGGTACTACCCGCACAAGGCCCTCAACCTTGCGTGTCTGCCAATTCCACCACTTCCGCGGGCGGTTCTTAGTCTACCACGAAAGCGCCGGCTGTCAACGCATCGACAGAGCCGACCACTATCGACCGGCACCACTCAAGCCGGGCTCATCCGCCAAGCCGGGCTTTTGCACTCTGCACTCGGCTGTGATACAATCTAAGGTGTAGACAGCTGGTGCACTCTTTGCCGGAAGCCACTTTGTCCCAAGGTGGCTTTTTTTGTGAACCGGGACGACACCATGCTAGACCTGATCGAAATCGAGCGGGAGCTGGCCCGATTCTTGGCGCAGCAGGAATACGGTCTGGTCGACCTGCAGGTCGCCAGCACCGGACGCGGACGCACCTTTCGCGTGTTCGTCGAACGCGGGGAAGGCTCTCCGGCCGACCTGGCCGATTGTGCACGCCTCACCCCAATGGTCACGCTGTTCCTGGGGTCCTTGGGCGTGTTCACGAACGATTGCACACTCGAGGTCAGCAGTCCGGGTCTGGACCGGGTCCTGCGCAACGAGCAGGATTTCACGAGGTTCGAGGGCTCCCTGGTTCAAGTCTCGCTTCGGATCGAAGGAAGACGACTCTCCGTGAGGGGAAGACTGCAGGGACTTCGCGACGGCATGGTTATCGTGATTCCGTCGGAGTCCCCCCGCGACGTGGAGAGCATCCGGGGAATCAGACGCGAAGGGGAATCCCTGCTGTTGCCAGCCAGCGCGGTTGCCGCAGTGCGATTGGAGCCGGAGGTATAGATGCTGAGGATCGACTCAAAGATATCTGCCGCCCTACAGGAGATCGAGATTACTCGCGGAGTGCCACGTCAGCGCATCATCGAAGCATTAGCCGAGGCGATGAAGGCCACCTACGAACGCCATCACGGTCCTACCCCCAACCTGGAAGTCGAAGTCGACCTGAACTCCTCCTCGCTCGAGGCCTACCTCAGCAAGCGTGTGGTGGAGGAAGTCTCCGACCCGCAGCTGGAGATTCCTCTCGGAGAGGCGAGACGACTCGACGAGAATGCCGAGGTCGGAGACAGCCTGCTGCTGGAGACCGATCTGGGGGACCTCGGCTACTGGGATATCAACGCGGTGCGGAACATCATGCGCAACCTCATCCGGCACGCCGAGAAGGACCGCATTCTCTCCGAATATCAGACGCGCATCTACGACCTCATCACCTGCACAATGCTCTATGAGGAACGAGGCGACCTTTACGTCGAGACCCCCTCGAAGGTTGAAGGAGCCATCCCCGGCAAGGAGCGCATCCCGGGGGAACGGCTGAAGAGCGGGCAGCGTCTCAAGTGCCTCCTCATCGAGGTCAGAGTGAGCCGCAAGTCGGGCCCGCTGCTCATTTTCTCGCGGACGCACCCCGGTCTCATAAGGCGACTGATGGAGAACGAGATCCCCGAAGTGAGAGAGGGCAGCATCGAGGTTATGGCCATCGCCCGCGACCCCGGATTCCGCGCCAAAGTGGCCGTGAAATCCAACCTGCGTGAACTCGACCCCGTGGGCACCTGCATCGGCAGCCGAGGGGTGCGTGTTACCGCGATATCGCACGAGCTCAACGAGGAGAAGATCGACCTGGTGCCCTGGCGGGAGGACCCGTTCGAGTTCATCGCCGAGGCGCTCTCACCCGCGAAGGTCCTCTCCGTGGAGATATTCGAGAAGGAGAAGCGCGCTCTGGTGCTGGTCCCCGACGACCAGATATCGCTGGCCATCGGCAAGTCCTGGCGGAACGTCAAGCTCGCCAGCCGGTTGACGAAGTACTTCCTCGAGGTGAAGAGCGTCAGCGAGATGGCGACCCAAGAACGAGCGAGTGGCGAGGAAGCCGGTGGCGAGTTGAAGCCTCAGGTCGAAGCGGAAGCGGAGGCCAAACCAAAGCCCAAGGCTCGTCCCGCTCGCACACGGTCCGCACGCGCCGCTGCTGCAGGTGACGGTCAAGCGCTGGAGACCGCCGGCAGAACCTCCGGCAAGAGCCCGATCAAGGAAGAAGCTCGCCGAGGCAAGGAGCCGAAGAAGAAGTGAAGCCGAAGTTGGAACTCCACCGGCCTATGCGCACCTGCGTCGGGTGCCATGAACTCGTGCCTCAGGACGAGCTGGTACGCCTTAAGCTAGCAGGCGGGAAGGTCGCCATCGTTCGGCCTGGGAAGGAAATCCCCGGACGCTCCATCTACCTCTGCCCGCAGCAGACCTGCTGGCAGAACGCGCTCCGACGGGGTGCGCTGACCTTCAAGGCCAGCAAGCACGATCGCGTTGTCGTGCGACTCGACACGAACGAACGCGACCAGCTCATAATGCGGCTGAAGAGATATGTTCGGGAGGAGAGGCAGCGTAACTAAATGCCCAAGAAGGCAATCTATCTGGTTAAGGAGCTGGGAGCGAAGTCCTTCGACCAGGTCGTCCAGTGGCTGCGCGAAGTGGGATACGACGTCAGCGCCGAAGGCTTCGGCGCGATGGCGGAGATCGACGACGCTACCATCGGGAAGCTGAAGGCGAAGGCTCGCGGAGACCGCGTGAGCACTCCGGCACGCCGGATTCCCCGAGCTGCCGCGCTCCCCGACGATGCAGCAACGCAGCCTCCCCCAGCGCCCCGCCACCGCCTGAAGGACTTTTTCGCGGCCCAGGGCAGCGAACCGGCGGAGACAGCACAGGCGGCTCCTGCTGCTCCCGCCGCCGCAGCTCCCGAGGCTCCCGCAGCCGCTCCACCACGCCGACTGAAATCCATCATCGAAGAGCGACCTGAACGGAAGGTCAAACTGGAAAAGGCTCCTGCCGTCACGGAGAAGGAAGTTGAGGTCGTCGAGAAGCCGCCGCGGAAGGAGAAAGAAGAACCCGCCGCTCCGCCGAAGCCGCGTCGCCGTTTGCGCGAACGTCGCCCCTCTCGCCTTCTCCGGGACTTCATCAGCGAGGAAGACGCCACCATCGTCAGCCGCAAGCGCGTGTTCAAGGTCAAGGGCGCCCGCGGCTCCCAGCCAGCTACCGAAGTGGTGCGGCACCTGAAGGTCACCAGACCGATGACCATTCGCGAGCTGTCAACCGCCAGCGGCATCAAGGTTCCCGACATCATCAACTTCCTCCTCCACGAACTGGACATCCCGGCCAACATCAATCACCCGGCTTCGCTGGATGAAATGGCGCTCATCCTCGACCGCTTTGAGGTCGACTACGAATTGGCGCCTGGAGAAGAGCCCGAGCAGGAACTCGAGGCGTTCGCCCACGCGGAACTCGGCAACCTTCAGACCCGCCCGCCGGTCGTGACCATCATGGGCCATGTCGATCACGGCAAGACGAAGCTCCTTGACGCGATACGCGAGGCGCATGTGGTGGACGAGGAAGCCGGAGGAATTACCCAGCACATCGGCGCTTACCAGGCGGAGGTCAATGGGAAAGCGGTTACCTTTATCGATACTCCCGGGCACGAGGCTTTCACGGCCATGCGAGCGCGCGGCTCACAGGTCACCGACATCGTCGTCCTGGTTGTAGCGGCGGATGACGGAGTCATGCCCCAGACCGTAGAAGCCATCGAGCACTGCAAAGACGCCGAAGTACCCATCGTCGTCGCGGTGAACAAGATGGACCGCCCGGACGCGAACGCTGAACGCGTCCTGCAGCAGCTCTCGCAGCATGGGCTGGTCTCGGAGGAGTGGGGTGGTGACACCGTCGCCGTCAGAATCTCCGCACTGAAGAAGCAGGGACTGGGAGAGCTGCTGGAGATGCTCCTTCTTCAGGCGGAGCTGCTCGATCTGAAGGCCGATCCCACGGCTCCCCCCTACGGCGTGGTGATTGAGAACGAAGTCGACCCGGGTGTAGGAGTAGTGGCGACGGTTCTCGTGCAGCAGGGAACGTTCGAGAAGGGGATGCACCTGCTGTCGGGAGAGTCGATAGGCCGTCTTAAGGTTATGCTCGACGACAGCGGACGTCCCCTCGCAAAGGCGGGACCTTCCACTCCGACTCGATTCGTCGGCTTCACCGAGCCCCCGCAGAACGGCGACAAGGTCTACGGATTCAAGGGCAAGCGGAAGGCGCAGCAAATAGCTGAAGCCCGCATTGCCCAGCGTGAACAGGAGCGGCTCAAGATCGCAGCACCGCGGGTCAGCCTTGAGGACGTATTCGCACGCATTCGAGATGGTGAGGTGAAGCAGCTCAAGGTCGTAGTCAAGGCTGATGTGCAAGGCAGCGCCGAGGCGGTGCACGACGCCCTATCGAAGCTTGCGGTGGAAGACATACAGGTTGAAGTCATTCGAACCGGGGTCGGACAGATAAACGAGACTGACGTTATGCTTGCGTCAGCTTCGGAGGCCATTATCGTCGGCTTCAATGTCGGGACAACCGCCGGGGCGCGCAAGCTCGCGGACCACGAGGGCGTGGATATCAGACCTTATCAGATCATCTACAAGCTCACCGAAGACATCGAGCTGGCGCTTCGCGGGCTCCTGGAGCCGGAGATTGTGGAAGTGCCCATCGGGAAGGTCGAGATCCGGGTCGTCTTTCACCACGACCGCAGCTCGGTCGTAGCTGGCGGTATGGTCATCGCCGGCAAAGCGCTGCGGGGGGCGTCATATCGGCTGAAGCGCGAAGGCGATGTTGTCTCCACCGGCGAGATCACGTCGCTGAAGCGGTTCAAGGATGATGTGCGAGAAGTCGGCGAGGGTTACGAATGCGGCCTGCGGATGGAAGGAACCACCGATGCCCAGGAAGGCGACATCCTCGAACTCTGCGTGCGCGAGGAGCGCGAAGCCGTCCCGGCGGCTGCGCACGCCAGCACTGCTAGCGAGAACTAGCCTCAGGACGGGTGGCGAGCTGCGAAATGATGATCCCCGCGTTTGTCGCCACCGCTCCGACTGATTCGGCGAACACTGCCTGAGCTCGCTTCCCGAGCGCCTGCCGTCGCCCCCGGTCCCCCATGAGCGCCACGAGGGCCGCAGTCAGGTCGTCCCCATCCCTGGCACGCACTACCGCATGGCTCCGGCTCAACTGCTCGACCTCCGCCGCGATGGAGTCGACATAGGGTCCGACGATAACGGGCTTTCCCAGCGACGCCGGCTCGACGATGTTGTGACCGCCGATCTTCGGGTTGAACGTCCCGCCGAGGACCACCACTTCGGCTATCTGGTAGAAACTCACCAGCACACCCATCTCATCGGCCACGAGAACATTGAGCGGGGAAGCCGGACGCTTGTGTAAGCTCAAGCGCTCGCAGGTGAAACGCATGCTGCCTGCGAGCGCGAGCACTTCCTCGCCGCGGTCCGGGTGGCGCGGTACCAGCGCCAGCACCCACTCCGGATATTCCAGTTTTACGCGTTCGAAAGCCCTGAGAATCAGCTCCTCCTCTCCCGGATGCGTGGACCCCGCAGTCACGACCAGGTTGTTGTTCCAAGAGAAACGCTCCTTGAACAAGGCCGCCACCTCGATGTCCCAGGGCTCCACGCCGGCATCCGTCTTCATATTGCCCGTGACCACCAAGCGCTCTGGGGGGACGCCGATGCGGGCGAACGCTGCTTCCGCTTCGGCGTGCTGGCAGCAGATGGTGTCAAAGCCTTGGTAGAGCCACCGATATAGCCAGAGCCGCCAGGCAGGCTTGCCTTTCAGATAAAGGCGTGCGTTCACCAGCACTCGGCGGGCGCCCGCCCGCCCAAGAGCAGCGAGCAAGTTGGGCCATGCTTCCGCCTCCGCCGCCACAAACACCCTCGGACGAAGCAGAGCCACGAATCGACCGATTGCCCACGGGAGGTCGGCGAGCGGGAACCGCGAAACGATGACCTCCTCCTCATCGGGAAGCCCCTTCAGTACCCCATGGCCGGTTTCCGTCGTCGTCGTGATGAAAAGCGGAGTGTCCTTCAGGCGGGCTCTCAGCTCTCGAATCAGGGGAAACAGCAGCTTCACCTCACCCACACTCACGCCGTGCAGCCAGATGCAGCGCCCGGATATGCTTCCCAGAGCTGCTCGCTTCTCCGGAGCCCATCTTCCCAACCGCTCCGTGAATCCCTCTCGCAGCCGCCGGTTGCCCCGTGCCCACAGGATAATCAGAGGGGAAAGCAGAATCAGCAGAAGGTTGTAGACGACCCTCACGGGTCGCGATTATATCAGAGGGACTTGGGCGGCGAATCCTGGCAGGACGGTACGCGCACCAACCGCAGGTACCAGCGAGCGACACGGTTGAGACCACGCGATCGAGGCAAGACCTCGCCGCTGAACCAGCGCATCAGCTCCCGGTCCCTCACCGGGGAACACTGACACAGCGCGAGCGGCTGCCGGTATCTCAAGCCACTGAAGCGGACACGGCGGTTGACGAGGTTGCGCGGGTGGGCGACAAAGAAGGCATCGGCGCGAATGACCGCAGCAAGCTCGGTGAGTGAGAGCAGGGCGCGCAGATGCGAGCCAATCCAGTCCAGAACCAGGAGCGGCGCCAGCTTCCACAGCGTCGCCCCCTCGTAGAAGGTGAGCAAGTTGAGAACGCGATTGCGCTGCTGAAAGTAGCGCACGGCGCTTCTCGGCAACCGCGAGACGGTGGCTCCTCCCCGGTGACGGGCGCGTGCCGGGAGGACTTTCATCACCTCCCCGCCGGCAAGACGAATGCGGAATCCCAGGCTGACGTCCTCGTGGTAGATGAAGTACAGCGGGTCGAAGAGCTCCTTTCCCAGCTTCCGAAGGCTGGAAACCCGCAAGATTGCGGCACCGCCGGAAGGGTAGAAGGTCACCCCCCGGTCGCCGAATGCCGCCTTGATGTTGTAGCCAAGGACATTGAGCGCGTCGTTCGTCGGCTCCTCATCCGCTGATACGAGGACGCCGCAGCCAGCGTCCGCCATGCTCCCGTCCAGAGCGGTCACCAGCTCATCAAGGAATGCGGGTTCGGGTTCGGCGTCGTTGTTCAGGAGCACCAGATACTCGCCGCGGGCTCTCGCGGCGCCCAGATTCACTCCGCCAGCGAAGCCCAGGTTTCTTTGTGAGAGTATCACGCGAGCTTCCGGGAACTCCCGGTGCAGGCGCTCGCCCTCGCCGGCAGCGCTGCCGTTATCAACCAGGATGACCTCGAAGTCGGTGAATGACTGCTTCCTCAGAGCATTGAGGCAGCGAACGGTGTCGGCGTAGCCGTTGTAGTCCAGGACAATGACCGAGACGGCGCGAGGTGGTTCGGCTGGCTGACCCCTGGCAAGTTCCACCCCCTGCGAGAGCGAGGGTCGCGGATGGGCTTTCTTGAGAGAGCGCGGGACGAAGAAGGGGCGGAATCCCCCTGGCTCGAACCGACGGCTCCGCTGCCCATGCCGCCGCCATGACATAGTGCCCGGCAGACGGCGGAAGAAGCTGAAGACAGCCAGAAACAGATGGGGAGCCGCGAGATTCCTGAGAAGGTGGTAGAGCTCGTAGGCAATCAGGTGATGCAGGTTGGGTAGAAGGTCCGCCGAGCCGAGGTTCTTGATCAGGCTCAGGTAGCGGTTCTTCTCCGCGACCAGCCTGAGCTGCCAGCGTCGCCTCTCGCCAGAACCGCCGCCCGCGTGGTACGCGACCAGCTCCGGCTGATACCACGCCCTCCAGCCCGCCAGATTGGCGCGGAAATCGAGGTCGACATCCTCGAAGTAGGCGAAGAAACTCTCGTCGAAGTACTGACCACGAAAGCAGATGTCATCCAGCATCCTTCGCCGGTAGAACACACAAGCCGCGGTGCCCCCGAAAACATCGCCGGCCTCCGCCGCGGCGTCTTCACGACGAACCCAGTGATCCCGGTGGGCGACGGTGAAATCGCGGCGCAGAACATGCCCGGTACTCTCCACCGTGCCCTCGTCCGCCCAGCACCGAATCTGGGGGACGACTGTGCCGATGTCCTCGCTTCGCCCGAATTCCTTAACGGCTGCCGCAATGAAACCCGGCGCAATCCAGGCATCGGCGTTCAGCAGCAGAACGAACTCGCCGGAGGCAGCCTCGATTCCCTGGTTGTTCGCGGCGGCGAATCCAAGGTTGCGCCGGTTCCGAATGAGCCTGTCGGGGGCGAACTCGGCATACTCCTCCGGACGGAAGCCCGGACTCGCATTGTCCACAAGGATGAGCTCTGTCTCCGCGTAGTCCTGGGACCGAACGGAAGCCAGGCACTCGCGCAAGTAGTTCTCCGTGCGGAAATTGACGATGACGACACTGACGAGCCCTGGCTGAAGCACCGGCGCAGATTATAACAGGGGAACGGGCGAAGTCTGAGATATAATGGTGCCGTGGGCGCACCGCAACACTCGCCAGAATCCATACTCAAAGTCGCCCGCCGAGTGCTCGCCAATGAAGCGGACGCGGTGCAGAACCTAATCGCGAGACTCGACGAGAGCTTCGCCCGTGCAGTCGAACTCGTCATGGGCATTCGAGGACGCGTCATCCTCACCGGCATGGGCAAAAGCGGCTACATCGCCCACAAGATAGCCTCGACGCTCACCAGCACGGGCACCCTGGCGGGGTTCCTTCACCCGGCGGAAGGGTTTCACGGCGACCTGGGCATTGTCTCACGCGAGGACCTGCTGCTGGCCGTGAGCAGCTCCGGCGAAACTGAGGAAATCATCGACCTGCTGGAACCGCTCAAGCGCCTGGGCGTCCCGGTCATCGCCATCACCGGCAATCGCGATTCGCACCTGGCGCGAAGAGCCGATATCCATCTGCATATCGGCGAAATCCGCGAATCCGACCCCGACAACATCGTGCCGACGGCTTCCGCACTGGCGGCTCTGGCGCTCGGCGACGCGCTCGCGATGGTGCTGATGCAACTGAAGGACTTTCGGAAGGAAGACTATGCGGTCATTCATCCCCGAGGGATGATAGGCAAGCGGCTCACGCTGAGGGTGCAGGACCTTCTGAAGGGGGAAGCCACCAACCCGGTCATCCCCAAGGAAGCGACCTTCCGGGGAGCGCTCACCGCTATCACGCGCTATATGCTCGGCGGAGTCAGCATCGTGGACAGCGATGGCGCGCTCGCTGGCATAATCACCGACGGGGACGTCCGGCGGCTGATGGAACGGTGGCAGGGAACGGTAGAAGAGCTGATGAGCACGCCGGTGAGCGAGATTATGACGCGGCAGCCGACCATCATCGAGAACACCGAACTCGCCTACCGCGCGCTGGAACTGATGGAGAATCACCAGCCGCGTCCCATCTTCCTGCTGCCGGTGGTAGATGCGCAAAGGCGTCCCGTGGGGATGGTGCACCTGCACGACCTGGTGCAGGCGGGATTCAAGACCTCCCTCAACGAGACCAAACACTGAGAGGCGGCTTCAGCGCCAGATAAGGGACTCCTGGGGAGAAAGCATCCGACCGCATCCGATTCCAAGCCCGGCTAGGTTCTGTTCTTCAGGGCCAAGAACTCCTCTCTCAAGCGTTCGGCATTCGCCCTGATGAACTCGTCCAGCCGGGCATTGAGAGCTGCGAAGTCGCTTTCCTCGAACTCGAAACGCCAGGTCAAGCCGCCATCGAGGAAGAAGAGGAGTGGACTCACGGTGAGCGCGGGATACAGGCTTCGAACCGCCCGCGCATAGAAGAGAAGCTGGTCCCGGTAATGAGCCGCGGCATCCTCGACAGCCGACTCATCCGGCAATCGATCGCTCTTGAAATCCGCCAGAATCACCTCAGCATCGCATGCGAGCAGGAGGTCGATGCGCCCGCGAAAGAGACTGTCCCCCCGGCGCAGGAGGAAGCCGAACTCAGGGTGCGCCTTCTGCGCCCGCTTCAACGCGGAGAAGATATCGCTTCGAGCAAAGCAGTCCAGCATTGGCTCAAGCTGCGCTTCACCAAGCTTCACCGCTTCTTCCCGTTCGGGCAGCCACTTCGCAAGGAACTCCTCAGATAGCGCCCTGGAAACCAGGTCTTCAGGCGAGGCATTCCGAAGCCGCTCGCAAACCGCCGCGAGCAGCTCATGCACCAGAACGCCGAGCTGTCTCGCCGCTTCCCCCGAATCACCGGCGGGAGCATATTCGCCTTCTCTCTCGGAACGCGAAATCTCGTTCTCCATCCAGCTTCCGGACCCGGGCAAGGAGGACTCATGCGGCGACGCCGCCCAGGAAAGGAATTCCGATACACTGAAGATGTAGCGGCTGAATCCACCGGTGTCCGGTGGCTGCTCCGCTTCCGCGAGGAGCCGGCGCGCCAGGGACTCGTCATCCGCACTCACTCGGCTCTCCTCCTGCCCAACGAGCTCGGAAAGACACGGATACGCTGACTGAATCGAAGGTGCTTCGGCAGCCTCTTCGCGGGTCAACTCCGTTGCTTCCACCAGTTCAGCGAATGGGGCTTCCAGAGTCAGCTTGCCGCTCTCGTCGCGATGCAGGAGGCCTGCAAGTCGGCGCCCCCAGGGATTGGCACCGAGCTTGCCGCTCTCGGGTGTCGGCACACCTACGACTACCAGGTGCTCCACCGCGCGCGTCAGCGCCACGTAAAGAAGCCGCAGCTCCTCGGCATCTACCCCCGCCTCGACCCGCTCAATCCCCTCCGCGTAGAATTCCTCGTCTCCCGCCGGAGGCCCCGCCAGCCGATGCTTCATCCCCAGCCGCAAGCCTTTACCATCAGGGGACGGCTGAACGACGAAGGTCGGTCGGCTTCTCGGCAGCCGGAAGCTGACGTCGGCGACGATTACCGCGCCGATGGTCAGGCCCTTCGCCTTATGCACACTCATTATCCGCACGAAGTCGCCCTTTTCGACCCACATCTCGCCTATCTGAGCGCCCAGATAGCTCTGCTCCTGAAGCCGCGAGGTCAGGGCGACGAGCCCGGCTATCCCCTCTCCTGAGACCTTCAGCGCTATGTCCATGAACTTCGTGAGGTTGAGTGGGGCACGCCGGAAGCGCCCATGCGCGACCAGCTTCTCCTGCAATCTCGACCGTGAGACGATTCCGCGCACCACCTCTGCCGACGTGAGGACCGGCAATCGAGAGCTCAACTCGCCAAACCAATCCCGGAACTCATTGATCGCCTGGCGGTCAGCTTCGCTTGACAGCAGCGAATCGCTCCGTTCAAGGACGTCGAGGAAGGACTCCCGTTTCTGCTCCGAGAGCGCTCGCGCGGT
>Ga0172366_10003534_pt1 | contig 12316 bp, 12 predicted proteins | sample LakKivSesite69cm_FD_114533 | JGI IMG/M metagenome (GOLD analysis project Ga0172366, IMG submission 114533) | Sediment microbial communities from Lake Kivu, Rwanda - Sediment site 69cm | ecosystem: Environmental > Aquatic > Freshwater > Lake > Sediment | place: Rwanda: Western Province, Lake... | reverse complement strand
CCTCTCGGGAGAGAGTACACCCTCGTGAACTTCCCGGCCCTCATGAAGGCCGAGAACATCGACGAGGTCGCCTCCTTACTCAGAGAGACAGTCTATGCCTCCATCGGTGAGAGGCTGGACACCTACGCCCGAACCGGATTGCCAACAATCCTTGAATCTTTCCTTGACGTCACATACTTCGGCAGGGTCTGGGAGAAGCTTGGCAGGCTCCCTGACAGAAAGGATCTCGAATGGCTAATTGGCGAAGAGATTGACCTGAGAAATCTCCAATTGATATTCACACTCAAGATGAGGGATGTTGCACCCAGACTCATCGAGGAGCTGAGTATTCCGATCTTCTACAGACTCAGGAACAGCATCATCAGGAGGCTCGTCCAAGGAGGACTGGACGATGCCCCGGGAATTCTCGCAGGAACCTCCTACGACAGTCTTGCCGATGAGATACTGAGGAAAACAAAGGAGCCGGCTGCAAATCTTGAAGCTCTAATAATAAGGAGGTTATATCAGGATGCTTCATCCGCGCTTGGGAACCTATTCTTGGAATTTGGATATGTAGTATCTTACCTACTGGTGTGTGAAAGAGAAGCAAAGGATCTCGTGACCATAACGACAGCACTTGACCTTGGGATCTCTGAGGATGAACTGCAGCGGAGACTGGTGTTCTAGAGGCTTAGCTGAGGAAAGGACTTCGAGATCATTCGGATCGTTGCTATATCTTTCCAAGGATCATTATCGCTACCACTAGGCCGTAGATCGCGAGCCCTTCACCCAGGCCCGCCAATATCAGAACCCAGGTGGTAAGCTCTGGCCTTTCAGCTGTTGCAGCCATACCTGCAGAAGTCGTCCCAAATATCGCGATTCCCGCCGCCAAACCTGATAGGCCAACAGCCAAGCTTGCAGCTATCAGGCCGTATAGTTTGGTGCCTCCTGCATCGGTTGTCGGCTCCTGAGTAGCAGCTGAGGTGGCGGATACATGGAGTGCAAGCACCATAAGTGCCAGCATAACCGGAACTAAAAAGATCAAGCTCTTCCTTGATGTTTTCAGGCATTGTCTCACAGACATCTTATCAACCTGCCCAGAATTGGGTATACATCTTGAAGCCCAGTCCTGAATATTTAATGCTTACGTAGTGATTGCTGGAAGCGTGAAGGGCCTATACTGCGCTCCCCCTCCGGAATAGAATTTCGTAAAGAACTCATAGTAGGTAAGCCTCATCGATTGTATCAATATTGCCAGACCCTCAATCACGATCACTAGGAAGTTCATTATCAGGTAGCTCATCGGCATACCGACGCTTGATGCAAGAATCTGAGCCGAGAGACCCAGCGCACCGTGAGCTATCGCAAAAGCTGCAAGCCTGACGTATGAGATCGAGTTTGTCAGAAACGAGAGAAAGGTCTCAATGAACTCTGAGAAACCCTTCAACAGCTGATCGATCAGTTTGACATGTCCTTCCATTAAGCCTTCGATGAGTGGGAAGAAGAATATGAGAGCCAATAGTCCAACTGCTACAGCCGTCAAGGCCAGATTGTCTACAAAGACTGAGAATGACATGTTTGAGATGTACTTCATGGCCAAGGTGACTCCCACAACGTAGTAGAGAAGAGTGATCACGGTAAATAGAGCCTTGTAGACGTCTCCTCTTCTCATCATGTTGATGGTCCTTAGCACCAAGCCTAGGGCTATCTGCAAGACCCCGAAGATGAGCACGGCACTGATTATCGCTGACTGGTTGTGGAATGGACTGAAGAGGATTGGATGGATCAGCCCCTCAAGAAGGAACGCTTCACCGAACAGTACACCGAATAACATCGACGATAAGCCGCAGGCTATTATGATTCCGCCCAGCTTTCTAACCGCCCTCGCAGGTATCCTGAGGAAGTCCCGCTTGAGGCTGAAGAGGATCACTCCGATTATCACCAGGACTAGTCCGTTACCGACGTCGCCGAACATCAAGCCGAACATGGCCGTAAACAGCACAGCCATGATAGGAGTTGGGTCAATCTCTCTGTAGTCAGGTGTCCCCCTAAGCCTTGTGAGCATCTCGAAGGCGCCAAGTATGCCCTTGTTGCCTAGCCTGACTGGCGGTTTGTCGTGGGGGCTGGGATCCTCAAGCCTGACAAAAGCGGCCTTAGAGGTAACTTCCAGAATCGTGTCCGTTGCTTCTTGGGCCTTCTCCTCGGGGACCCAGCCATGGATAAGGCTCATCTTCCCAGTTCTGCTGAGGTTAGACCTTGCCTCCTCAAGTCTCAGGGTTCCTTGGACTACGGGTTCATAGATCTCTGATTCCTGACGGAACTCCTTGCCAAGCTGTCTTAGCTCTTCTTCGACTCCTTCAGCTTCTTTCGTCTTCTGGTGGATTGCTGCGGCAACTTCCTTAAGAGCTGCATCAGGATTGGGGCTGATCCCGCTGGGAAATGTCAGTTCGCTGAAGTTGAGCAGAGGCAGGGCATTCTCGATGTGGGATTTATCATCCTTCAGACCGGTTATGACTAGAAAGTCTTCTTTTCTACTCTGTGTGAAGGTTTTGAAGGTTACGCTAGTTCCTTCCGTGTACCTGCTGAGACGGGGGGTTAACTCCTTCTGCATGAGACCTGCCTTGACGAAGATATGCCGGAACTCACCAAGTTGATCTACTCTAAGGTCGTGCTTCTGCATTATGAGCAGTTTATCCTTGAGACTCTTCTGTTTCTCGATCTCCGCTCGAAGGCTTTCCAGAGTGGAGAGTTTCTGGTCAAGTCTCAATTCGAAATTTGCGACGTAGTCTTCAATCTGATTCAGCCCTACCATCTCTGTCGGCCTGGAGGGAGCTTCCTTGAGACTACTAAGAGTACCCTTGCCTTTGGATCTCTCGGGTGGAATCGAGGATAATACTGAGGCGATTCTCTGCTGAAGTTTGACGTATTTCTCGCATCTGTCCACATTCTCTACTTTCTTGAAGCCTTTGACAGTGTAATCGCTAACGAGTTGGACTGCCCCCATCCTTCCCAAGGCGTTCAGCAGACTATCCTCATACGTGATGGGCACAGCCGCATAGAGCCTCTTCATCGGAGTTGTTCTGAACAAGGCTTTTCACCATAACGTGCTTGACAGATGACTACCATCTATTATCTGGCTAAACCTTCGATTCCTTCCCGCCAGTCGTTTGTTCTCATCCTCCGGCTAGTCAGAGAAGCTTAGTCGTCATGCTTTTGACAACTTCAAGCTTGGACAGGACTCCCTCCAAATCCTTCAGAGTCTTCTTACTTCCCGAAAGATCAAGGAGCATCACCCCATTGATAGTCTCTTTCGTTGAAGCCGGCATCAGGAACATAACTATGTTAACGTTCTCCTCTGCGATCTTCTCTGTGATCTTTGCCATGGCACCAGGATGATTGTCGATTATGACTCTGGCCTCGGCCAAGAGCGCTCCCGGTCGAGATGCCATGCTCATCGTGATCTCGCCCATGTCTGGGTTTGCAGTAAGGAGCAACTTTGTACCCGGAGTTATCTCAAGAGCTTTGCAGACAGATTCTGGAAGTTTCACTGCAAGCATGTCATCGACTGAGACAACTTGAGATATTGTCGGGAGTTGCCTAGTCTTCTCTGACAACGATGGCAACCTCAAACTAAGAACATGACAACAGCATTATAATACTTTCCAGACTTGGGGACGGCGCTCTATGTCGCGTCTAGCACGATTACCTTTCCTTGATCGTTATTTTCATCGTCACAGGGTCCAGCGGTCTGTCTTGAGGATCCACTTTGACTGATCCTATGGCGAGCAAGACATCTTCTCCTTTCACCAGCTTTCCAAAGACAGAGTGTTTGCCGTCAAGGTGTGGAGCAGGGGCCAGCGTTATGAAGAACTGCGAACTTCCGGTATTCGGCCCACTATTTGCCATGGATAGAACCCCCAAGGAGTCATGTCGAAGATCTGGCCTCAACTCATCAGGAATTGTCTTGCCTGAACCCCCTCCGCCGGCCCCGGTGGGGTCGCCACCCTGTATTACGAATCCTTTCACCACCCTGTGAAATATCAGTCCATTGTAGAAGCCGCGATCAGCCAGGGCTATGAAATTCCCTGTGGTTATTGGAGCTCTATCCTCGTGAAGCTCGAATTCCATTGTCCCCATGCCAGTCTCTATCACAGCTATCCTGCTGCTGGACGTTTGCTTGCGTCCGGACCCATAAAGATACACCCCCACAAGCACCACCAAGAGAACAATTCCAAGGACGAGTTGGAGGCGCCTCCTATTCCTCCGCCTCTCCTGGATTTTCCGCTGTTTTAGATCACGCTTCCTAGGCATATGTCTCTCAACATCGATGATGGCCTGAGTAATATAGCATTTTGGAAAGGCTTTAGTGATTCGTGTGAAAGTAAGGTTACGCTAATGTGACTTACCCGAGGAGTTCAAATGTCTCAGGTAAGAAATCTAGACGAATACTTGATTCGTGAAGCGAAACTCGACGACATACCCGTCCTAGTTTGCCAAAGGAGACTAATGTGGATTGAGGTGGCCGGTGTAAAAGACCAAGGAGCACTTGAGGCCATGGATGCAGCCTATCAACGACACATGGAGAAGGCTTTGCCCACAGGGACTTTCAAAGCCTGGCTTGCAGAGACTAAGAAGGGAGAAATAGTCGCTGGAGGAGGCATCTCAGTCTACGAACAGCCACCGAGACCCCAAGATTCAACCCTAAGGTATGTGTACATGCATAGCGTGTACACGGAACCCAGCCACAGACGTAGAGGTCTTGCGAGAGCCATCATGAACATTATGATACAATGGTGCAGAGAGAACAGTTTCAAGACCTTGACTTTGCACGCCGTGGACGCCAGCCGATCACTTTACGAATCGTTGGGATTCACGCCCACGACTGAGATGAGAATGTTTCTGTAGTCCTGCAGATCCGCAGAAGACTCCGCCTCAGAAGTGCCCAGAATATTAGGCAACTCCTCACGCCAATGGCCCAAAGTTGACCGGATGAATACTCAACCATTGCAGGTTGACGCGAAAGCGCCTCCAGCATGACCTTCTGAGCAGCTCGAGCTGATCAGCGGCGGAGCCTACCAAGCTGGAGCATGGCGCCTCGACTGAGCCCAAACAGATAAGAGATACGAAGCGTCAATCCGGATTCAACACCACTGGAAGAGTAATGATGATGATTAATTCACGAACAATTGCCCACTTCTGTCATCTGTTCCTTCTGCTGTCACTGACTTTCTTTTTGACTTCTGTCGAGGTGACGCTTGCGGATACATTAGCCCAAGGCGCTTATTGGACGTACGAGATCACTTCAAAGAGCGAACTTCAGGGTACGGGTCGTTATGAAGGCAGGTTTGCCACGACAATAGCGGTCGCGGGACGCGGCACTATCCGGAACATCAACACGACAGTGCTCGTCATCGAGAAGAGGGAGAAGATCACCTTCTCCGTTGATGGTAGCGGTTACTACAAGCAGGAGGCCAGGAGTGACCAGATCGCAGTCACCGAAACGTACACGATTGATCGACAGACATTGACGTATAGATCACGTACAGTAAGGAATGAGACTGAGAACAAAGAGTATCAAGACAAGTCGGTACTTGGAGTGCCGGCAACCGAATTCGTGTCGACATCTCTTGTAGAGGGTCAGCAGATACAGTATTTCACTTTTGTAGGCAAGGTCAACTGCTCTGTATCATTCGGAAGCTTAGACTTTGATGGCTCAAGTCTACCGGCGATAGTGCTTCGCTGTTCCGGTCCGACACCTCGAGACCCATGGCTGGAGGCGAATGGAACAGCTGACCACACCTTCAAATTTGAAAAGTCCACAGGCCTCCTGACAATATCTTCAAGCAGAATACAGACGACCGGAGAGAAAGGTACGAGACTGACAACCTATGACTACAGACTAAACTCAACATCTTTGTGGACAAAGACAGATACTCAGGCACCGACCCCCACTCAGACAACGACTCCACCAACAACAACTCCCACAAAGACCCCACCAAAGACCCCACCAGCCCAAGACACAGGCACAGTCAGCTCAGGAACAGATTACTCAATCATGTTGCTGCTTGCTGTCGTAGTCGGAGCGCTCATCATGGTCACATTAAAAGTGAGAATGAAAGTTCTAAGTCAGATTCTGAGGAGAGCCGGCGCTCGAGCAATCGTGACCAGCGGCAAATCACCTTCACAGCCAAGATTGTGAACTTCGGATGAAATAGAAGTCTCTGTGTTGTTGCATCGAGTTGTTACTGTTCCAGGGAGGCGAGGTCCACACGGAGACCATCGACAGGCGTCATAGCCTTCCACGATCTGGAGCATCTCATCAGTCTTGACATGTGAGCACCTAGTCCCACACAGCATGATTCATCTGGAATAACTCGGGAACAGCGACAACCAAACGTGGACAATCACCATTAAGAGGGCATCCTCGAATGGATTCGACTTCTCAGGTAAGGCCAGGAATAGGCTATGACGATCGTGGCATAGACTGGCACGTACTCTGCCAAGGCGACATGAATGATATTCGTTTCCTTCACGAACTGTGCGAGGTAGCTCAGATTGACAGTGGCTGACAGCAGGATCCATGGGAGAGTTCGCAGGTTCGGACCGATTAGAGCACAAAAGGCGAGAATCCATGAGACATACCAAGGGAAGACCGCCGGGGCCAGAAGGATCATCAGGCCTAACACAATGATCGATGAGTCGGCTAAGACGTTTAGATCTTTCTGATGCCTGACATACGCAAACCTTGTCGAGATGACAAGGAGGACTAGCCCCATCAGAATTCTGAGTAGCAGGCCCAGCATCGTCGTTTGGGCCAGAAGGCGTCTCAAACCAAGGTGCAGGAGGAAGAAGGTTGAGGGGTTGAAAAACCAGGTTGAGACGAAATAGAGTTGCCCAGCAATCACGTTTGCACCCGAGCTCGGTACTAATGGTAGTAGCAACCAGAATGAGGAAAGAGCAAAAACGAGTAGGAAGCGAAGGCCAGCGGCCCAGCTGCCTTGGGTTCTTAGATATTGAAAATAGAGGGGGAGGAGAAGAATCGGGTAAGCCTTTGACCAGACTCCCAAGCTGTAGAAGATAGCTGAAGAGATGAAGTGTGATTTGGATAGGAGAATGATGCTTAGGAGGACGAAGAATATTGGCAGCGAGTCCATATGCCCGCTTGAGGAAAACTCCACTATGAGCAGCGGTGACCACGAATAGAGGAGGAGACCACCGATCATTTTGGATGATGATAAACCTTTGAGAAGATAGGTCAGAAAGAGACAATTCATCAAATCCAGCAGTGTGAAGGTAAGTTTCAGCCCCAGAAAATCTCCTGAGAGTAGCGCTGCTAATAGGAATATGAGTTGCGCCACTGGCGGGTAGGGGGTAATCTCTTCCTTGTGATCGTACGCCTCAAAGTAGGACACACCCTTCAGCTGGTCGAGTTCTGCTGATGACGGTGCGTGGGCGTAGGGATCTATTCCGTGACTGAATACTCTACCATCCCAAGCAAAGCGCATGATATCGGTGCTCAGTGTTGGTGGCGTGGATATCATCAGAAGTCTAAAGCATAACGTGAATCCAAGGATCATGACGACCAGAAGATGTCTGTCAGAGTTAGACTTCAAGAGTCTTGGAATCGCGAATAGTGCTGCCAGGTAAGTCAGGAAGATTGAGAAGAAGATAGCGATGTATTCTTGGAATTTCATTGCGAAATTTGGGATTAGACTCAATGAAAAGTAAAGACACATTTGAACGGAGCCAAGCACTATTAAGAGTGCCAGACATCTCTTGTTCCGTTGAAAAGCGCCAGCGATGCGACATCCCACAACATCAAATATTCAGCTGCGTATTTTAACCATAGCAAGAGAGTCACTGAGCCATGGTCATCTGACCTCTTGCGACCTGCCAGACTGCACAAAGAATAATAATCTCTGAGAGGGATTAGCGAATGGTGATTCTATGACGGCGCCCAACCTGCAGAGAACTTACTTTGTGTCCGTTTTCTTGGTTGCCACGATCCTACTGGCTGTAGCGGTATCCTTCGGACCAAGCGATGTTTCTGCGCAATCTAGACTGGCAAAAGGCACGTGGAAAGGCAAGATGGTCGGCAAGGGCTCCTACCTAAAGGCGTATTACATCTTTTCTACAGCGAACTTGACTGGCACCTTCAGCGGCGATTTCTCCAGCGGGGCATGGATCGGTGATTATGTTGCGAAATACGATAACGAGGCGCCTGAGAGCGGCAACGGTGTCGTCATGGGCAATTATACGTGGAGGATCGATAATTCAGGCGCACTGACAGGAGAGGTCTTCGTAACAGTCAAAGGGTTATTCATTGGCGAGTGGAAGATACCGATTCAGGGATCTGCCTTTGGAACGGGCATTCTGAAAGGAACATGGAACGGAATCTTCCTCCCAACCACGCTCAACCACAGAAATAGAACACCCGTCACGACTGACCTCAGGTTTGAGGTTTCTGGAGAGTTTGAAGGTACCCTAGAATCGCCCACAGTTCCAGCTACCCCGCAAACCCCGACAGCCACTCAGCCTCCTCCCACTGCGCCAAGCCCCACTCCCACGAGTCCGACATTAACTCCAACACCAACCCCGACGAAGACCGTCCCACCTCCTCAGACAATTAACCTCCAGTTCTTCGTCTACGTCGCGATCGCAGCAGTACTCCTCGCCGGTGCATACTTTTTAAGAATAAGACAAACGCGAAAGTAAGAGGATCATTTCGTAAGCAGTAAGTTGCAGTATTGTCGCCCGCAGACTCACGAAAAATTTCGGAAGGTACGCTTGAAGCCGCATTGAATCACAGTGAGGCACGGCATCAAAATCCGACGCATATATTTTTCCAAGTTCAACTCAGCGCTGGATTAAGCTTAACTCCAAGAGGAGCTTGAAATAGTCTGATCGGCCTTGAGCCAGATACCGAAGGAAAAGCGGCTTGTTCTCCGGTTTGATGAGGTTGGCAGGGAGGACACCGCGCTCGTCGGTGGCAAATGCGCAAACCTCGGAGAGATGATAACCAAGGCGAGAGTCCCCGTTCCCAACGGCTTCGCAGTCACGGCCCACGCTTACAGGTTCTTTCTTGAAAAGAGCGGCATAAGAGAAAGGATCCTCTCACTTCTGTCTGGCTTGGACGTTCGTGACCTAAAGCAACTTAACGACAGAACTTCTCAGATCAGGGAGATCATACAGACGGCTGACTTGCCGAGAGAGCTCATCTAGGAAGTATCATCATACTACAGTAGGCTGAAGGAGGAAGAGGGAAAAAGCGACGTTCTAGTTGCAGTGCGGTCGTCTGCCACAGCTGAAGATCTCCCGGGCGCAAGCTTTGCGGGTCAGCAGGAGACCTACCTCAATGTCAAGGGAATCGAGGAGCTGATTTCAAGCATTAAGAAGTGTTTCGCGAGCCTCTTCACACCTAGAGCGACCGTCTACAGAGAAGAGAAAGGCTTCAAGCACGACAAGGTCTATCTCAGTGTCGCTGTCCAGAAGATGATCCCAGCGAAGGCCAGCGGGGTTATGTTCTCTCTTCACCCCGTTACTGGCGACAAGAAAGTTGTTGTCATAGAAGCCTCATGGGGGCTCGGGGAATTCGTCGTACAAGGAAGAATCACGCCTGACGAGTACGTCATAGCGAAATCAGACCTGAAGATAATCAGTAAGAAGATATCTGACAAACAAACGATGCTATTGGCCATACCGGAAGGTGGAACTGAAGAGAAACAAGTTCCAACTGAACAGCAAAAGGTACAGTGCCTCAACGACGAGCAGATCAAAGAACTCACCAGATACGCCATTGGGCTGGAAGATCATTATAAGATAGCCCAAGATATGGAGTGGGCGCTCGATTCAACAGACAACAGCTTGTACATTGTCCAGAGTAGACCCGAGACAGTCTGGACTGAGAAGATGAAGGAAGACATATTCACGGTAAAGAAGGAGACCAAGAACATCAGAGAGAGGGTTGAACCAAAGACTGAGAGGAAAAGACTGCTGTCGGGCCTCCCAGCGTCTCCAGGAATCACCGCTGGTCAAGTCCACGTGATCTTGGAACTGGAGAAATCTTCAGAGTTCAAACAGAATGAGATACTGGTCACAGGCATGACGTCACCAGATTGGGTTCCCATCATGAGAGAGGCTGCGGCCATTGTGACAGACTCTGGAGGGATGACCTGTCATGCTGCCATTGTCAGTAGGGAGATGGGTATACCCTGCATCGTCGGAAGTAGAGAAGCGACAAAGATGCTCCATACAGGCCAATACGTCACAGTAGACGCCTCCCGAGGCATTGTATATGAGGGAATACTTGCTGAAGCACTGGAACCCAAACCAACACTTGAGGAGATTCCAGTTCCGGAGAGACCAGTGGGCCCATCTGTAGCTCTAAGTGCTGAGGCTCCTGTCACGGGCACAAAGGTCTACGTCAACCTTGGCATTCCAGAGCGCGCGAAAGAGGCTAGCAGGCTGCCAGTGGATGGCGTCGGGCTGATGAGGATGGAGTTCATCCTCGCCACCTACATCGGCGAGCATCCGATGCACCTCATCGAGATTGGAAGTTCTGAGAAGTTCGTGAACGCACTGGCTGAAGGAATCTCAAAGGTGGCTGAGGCATTCGCTTCTCGTCCAGTCGTGCTGCGCCTCTCTGATCTTAAGACCAATGAATACAGGGAACTCAAAGGCGGGGAGAAGTACGAGATCCTTGAGGATAACCCCATGCTCGGATGGCGAGGCGCAAGTAGATATGTTGATCCCGCCTACGAGCCTGCTTTCAGACTTGAACTCTCAGCGATAAGAAAAGCAAGGGTTGAGAACGGTCTCAGAAATCTCCATGTGATGGTTCCTTTTGTGCGAACCCCGCTCGAACTCAGCAGAGTCCTTGCGATAATGAAGGATGAGGGGCTTGAGAGGAGCCATGATCTTGAGATATGGATGATGTGCGAAGTGCCGTCTAACATAATTCTTGCAGATCGCTTCGCAAGACTCGTCGATTCATTCAGCATCGGAAGCAATGACCTGACTCAGCTGATTCTGGGATGCGACCGCGACTCAGCAAATCTAGCGAAGATCTTTGACGAGCGAGACGAGTCTGTCCTGAGAGCAATCAGGCATTTCATACGAGTTGTCCACAGGCATGGGGGGAAGGTGTCGATATGCGGCCAGGCGCCATCAGAATATCCGAGCTTCACAGAGTTTCTGATAAGGAAGGGGATTGACAGTATCAGTGTCAATCAAGATGTCGCGGTCCAGACCAAACAGATGGTTGCCCAGATAGAACGGAAGATAATGATGGAGTCTGCCCTTCGATCGGAATCCCCGGCTTCCGAGTCGTCTGGTTCCCGGAGGGGTGTTGGCGGCCGAGCCAGGTGATCACGAATGAAGATCTTCACTAGAGAGTTGAGACTCAAGACGGAGACCGCAAGACAGACCCTTGACGTGACTGACAAGCTAGCTAGCATAGTATCTGAATCAGGCGTAAAGGACGGGGTCTTGCTGGGCTCTGCAAAACACACGACCGCTCTTCTGACCACTGGGGTCAAACGAGAGGAGACTGTCATCGCAAATCTCTTTGACTCCATGGATCTCCTGGACAAGACCAAGATCAATTACCTTGCAGCAAGAGGATTTGATCCAAAGATCGTCCGAATCCATGTCCTGGGCATGGTGCTGGGAGGAGGCCTCCAGATTCCTATCCGTAAAGGCAAGCTTGAGCTTGGCGAGTGGCAGGCTGCCTATCTTTTGGAGCTCCTTGGCCCATCGGAGAGGGAAGTCTCAGTAACGATCATTGGAGAATGATACAGAGCCTCCACCCCTCGCGAACTTAAGAACCACAGATCGACAAGAAATTTCATCTGTAAGATTCAGAAATCTAGAGAACTCGATTAACCATTAGGCTTATTAAATTGGTGACTTCAAATCACGGAATGAGGAGTATCACATTTGGTAGAGATGTTCTGCGTCAAGTGCAAGAAGAAAGTTACAGTTGATGACAGCGCCGTCAAGAGGGAGCTGACTGTCAAGGGCAGACCAATCCTGAAGGCGATCTGCCCAGTCTGCGGAACGAAGATGACAAAATTCACAAAGTAAGACCCTTCGGCACCAGTCCATAGGATGATCTAGAAGGCATAGCCGACAGCCGGAGAACCGAAGACGTGGGAGAAGCGAAGGAGTCTTAGGATTAAGCCTCTTGAACCTCCCGCCCTATGATCCTGTTGAGCGTCATCTTCTACTGGAGAGACTGATAACAAGAGGAGCAGGGGATGAGGTTGAGAGGAAGTACTGGCGTTTTAGGGCGGATAGATGGTATGGCGGGATAGCGACGGGTGACTGCGTAGGATGT
>Ga0172366_10003530_pt1 | contig 12327 bp, 8 predicted proteins | sample LakKivSesite69cm_FD_114533 | JGI IMG/M metagenome (GOLD analysis project Ga0172366, IMG submission 114533) | Sediment microbial communities from Lake Kivu, Rwanda - Sediment site 69cm | ecosystem: Environmental > Aquatic > Freshwater > Lake > Sediment | place: Rwanda: Western Province, Lake Kivu... | reverse complement strand
TTAATTTGGTCTCCTTTGCGGAATGATGCTGCTGCGCCACCTTCTTCATATTTACCTGTCTTCACCTCAACCCGTGTTTTCTTATTAAGAAGAATGTCGTAACTTTTCTTATTGACAACTTCTGCTTCAAATCCTAACTGTTCCAATCTAAGCGCGACCAAGTATTCAGCATATATTGGGAATATTCTAGTATCTTCAATTTCTGCAGATCTAAAAGCTTCAAGCGTATATTCGAGATTCCTGACTATATTTACAATGGTATCCGGCATAATAACAGCCTATGCGATAGGCTATTTTTCTGTAATTTATGATTTTCGTTCTTTCCAGTCTATGATGAACCCATTAGCGATCTCGGAACCTTAACCTTATCGGTTAAAACATGCGTTCAGATTTCTCGCTTGTACAGGTCAAGGAATGCGCTTAGTAAAACTGTGAGAGATCTGGTGTTCTCTAACTCTAATGTTTTTGAAATTGGAACTTTCAAGCGCAGTAGCGAGTCGGAAAAGATCGAATCCTTTTGAATATACAATTACCTTTTCTACTTCCTTTAGAAAGGGTAAATCTTGATAGGCCTTTTTGATAATTTCCAAAGCCAGACTATCTGGTCTCGTCTCTACCGAAGGGCTTATTTCTTTATCCCAATGTTGGTATCTAAGCAATCGCTCGTTGATATTAGTCCAATATATTGACCGATTCCCAGATTCACGTGGACTGAACCTCAAACGAACCTTATTATCACTAAAACTCAAATATAGGTGCAAACTGAGATCTTTTAATTTGATTTGCTTGAACATAATGTACTCGCACAAATTGTAACTATAGCCATCTTTTTCTTTATCAGTTTTATGAATTTTGCATGTTGGCGTTACATCTATGGCCACTTTGCGTTATACCCAACAAAGCAAAAAGTACGCCGAAAATACAACTGTGATGTCTGCTGCTGAATCGTTGCAAAACTGTATGGAATTCAAGACTGCAGATGTTTGATTCTATATCAATTACAAGACCCTATTGGTTGACATTGAAATTCATTCACTATTGAAGGGGCACTCATATAGACCACAGGGCATGTGGGGCCTATTGTCTATGGTGAACCACGCTTTCTTAGAAAGAGAAGCTACTTTTTTTCTTATTTCTTGATAATTTACAGGATTTAGCGAAAACGATCTTACACGACCAAGAAATAAAACCATGAAATTGCCTTTGAAGCTTTTCATATGCTCATCACTTAAGCCTTTCAGATCTTCTCTTCCAAAAAGCAAGCCCACACACTTCTTACCTTTTTCTATCTTCTTAGCAAATAGACGTATGACCTCAGCCGTTATGGGAAATCGTGTGTAAACATCAATCGTGCAAAACGTCTTGTCTGAAAGAAACGGGCTGTTGAGCGGAAGTACCATGTCGAACGTCATTTCATTGATTGGTCTAACTAGTTCTCGTTTTTTGGGTCGTATCGTTCCTTTGAACGATTTGATATTCAGATTGGAGGTCATGAAGAGTCTCTGAAGGCGTCTGATTACCCAATTCTCTGCAATTTCGTCTATAACCGCATTTTCCTTCTGAGTTCCAAAGGGTACAGCATCTTTCGCAATTGTGTAGAAATCCAGCTTTCGATATCTTCCAAAAGCCAGTTTGGGCAATTTTGACCTCACGGTATACTTGGTCAAGAACCCAAATTTCGCAAGACGTTCCAATCCTTTAGAAATGTGATCGCCTTTTTCAGGAACCAACCTTCTAACGTCATACGAAGAGAAATACCACAATCCGAAAATTCTCTTTCGGAAAATCTCAAGAATCTGCTTTTGAGTATTTGTAAGAGATTTCTCAATTTCATTACGGATCTCATCTTCTGTTACGTCTAGGGAATGGAATATCCTGCCTCTACCCTTGAAATGCATCACTGCCTCCGGCAACAGAGGGCATACAGACCGATTTGTTATAACTCTTATATATCGACAACCAAAAACATTCTTATTCTTTTTCATATCAACATGATGAAGAAAACGAATTTTTTTCCTTGCAGTTTCTTTTCCTTGGTACTTTTTGTTCACAAGTATGTGAATTAGCTCTTTCTGGGATACTATTCTTCTTCCTTTGGGAGGCAAGATCAGATTTACTACGGGCGGATTGGGATATTTACATGGAAGTTGACACGGGCATTCTTCTGGAGCATGTGATCCTCTTTGAGGGAAAAATCTGCTGCAGTTAAGCCAGTGAGCACTTTTTGAACAAATTGATGACGAGGACTGCATGCATACCAATCAAAGGTAAACTACTTCATATTACATATGAAGTAGTGATTGTGATTGGAAATCAGTATAGATTCGATTCTGCAACAGTGCATTTTGATCAAAGATGGAAAAACCCTGCCAAGTCAACAAACCAAAAAAACGCATTGAAACTTTGAGAGTCAACATTCTGCTGAAAGGAATCTGTGCCGAGTGGGCAAAAGAAATCAAAGAACTAGGCCTGGCAACATCAAATCATGACTTAGTAAATCAAGCAGTGAAGGTTCTCTATGAAAACATCACAAACGAACGCCTGAAAATCGCAAGACTGAAAGCTTTGGAGAAAGCGGAAGGAAACAACAATGTCTAATTGCCCTGTCTTAGACATGACGCGAATCAACAGAGATGCACAGAAGCCCCTAATTCTTGACAGACAAGGTACGACTCGATGTCCTAACCTCGACCATATGAGGTCAAGGTCACTCTGGCGAGGCTTTTTCCATAGTGCAGTTTCTGTGTTAAAAAACGGGGCTTGGACAATGAGGAGGTGTAATCAGTGAGCACACGAAGAAAAAAATCGGACAAGAACCAAGTAAGCTTGGATTATTTTACGGGAAGAGTCTTGGGGCTATATGTTTACTTGGGAATTGACCGACATAAGAGGGAAGGCCAGCAGACTGTTGGACAGCCGCCAACTCATAGGGACGGCCCAGCAGTCTGTCCGCTTTGTCTGAGGTCCGATCGCGTGATTCATCGAGGGACACGCATAACAAAAAATCGAGGCAACGAGCCGATATACAATTGCAGAAGATGCGATTATAAGTTCGCGAACACACCGTATGCTAGAACGCACTATCCTGATTGGGTCGTTGATCGAGTTCTCAGTCTCGCGATACACGGTTTGCCATTGAGAACGATAGCAGATGAGGTGAAGAGGGAAGCGCTAATAAGAGGTGAAGACACCAAGATCTGCCGTCAAAGCGTACGTAATGTCATCCAAAGAAATCTGAAGATAATACTCGATTTTGAACTAAATGCACATCTTAACTCGGAGAGTATGACATGGCAAATTGACGATACTCCACAGCGTTATACAGGAAAAAGGAAAGAGAAAGATGGCACAACTGAACTGAATAATCGCCAAGTATTCGCCTGGATCACGAACGTTATCGTAGAGAAAACCCGTTACTGGTTGGTCTGCTGGATATCAGAGGGCAGAAGTCTTCTGGAATCTGAACAAGCTATTAGGCGTGCTTTAAGGGTGGCTAAGCGTGCGCCGGTTCTCATCAAATGTGATGGTTATAAGGGTCATATCAGAGGAGTAAGATGCTTACTCAAGCATGTGAAGATAGTGTCTATACCTAAAGATCAAGATTTTGCCTGGATCAACATTATTGAACGACTGCACAGATTTCTTCGTGCCTTTGCGGTGAAGAAGCGGCGTACTTTTCGTTCATTGGACACACTGAAGTACTCGACAGAGCTTGTCCGCATCTACTACAACTTTTTCCGTCCACACGAAACTCTTGATGGAGAAACACCTGCGAGAAGAGCTGGAATTGAATATCCTTACCATGAAGGTTTAACTTGGTCTGAATTCATTCGATTTGCCTTTGACTGGATCAGAAAACGCAGACATGGAATTCAAGCGAGTTTATGAACTGCAATCTAGTTTTGTATGCACTAGTCTATTCCGATGCTTTTTGGATAAGGTTTAACCAAGTACTCTTGTTTTTTGTGATTTTTGCGGCCTGTGCGGGAGTCTTCCCATTTAATCCTTTGTGCCGCTTGACAAAATTGTAGTGAGTCTTAAACCCTTTTGCAAATGTTTTTGCAGTAGCTTCATTACCCAGATGATTCATCGTTTTCAAGCGAGCTTTGACAGTTCCTTGACATCGTTCAATTTTATTATTAAGAGCTTCTGAAAGAGGACCTTGCAAGTGTATTATCTTTTGCTGTGATCCTTCATCTACACTTTTCAGTTCTTTTTCAATGGCCTTAGCGTATGACAAAAGACCATCGGTCACCAGTTCTTTTGGTTTGTTCTTAGCTATTTTCATTCCTTCACGTAAAAGCCTTTGAGCACTCTTTGTGTCACGTCTACGACTTATATGCTGAGAGAGCAGGTATCTGGTTTCACCGTCTAGCAGATTCCACATTACAGCATGGCGACCCTTGACACGCAGTAATGTTTCGTCAGCATGCCACCTCTCTGAAGTTGTAGGGCGATTTTTCTCAACAAACGCATTGACTATTTCGACATATTTTTTTAGCCAATTGTGGATTGTTGCATGTGTGACCTTGATCCCATATGAATCTTCCAAGTGCTCTTGAACTTGGCGTAAACTTAAACCCCGAAAGTAAAGATCTAACGCGGAAGCTATTGCCTTTGCTCTGGTTCTCATGTATTTAAAAGCTGTTTTGTTCACGAATCTGTGCTTGTCGAGTTTACAGTAGTATATTGGCTCAGGTCCTGTGCGGTTATATCTGAAACCCCGCTTGATTACGTACTGGTTTGAGTTGCACTTTGGACATGCAGGTCTTGCATTCACGTTTTTGGAAAAAAAAGCTAATTCGGAAACTCCTAAATAGTAGTCAAGTGCATAGACATGTTTGCATTTCTTGTTGTGTTTCTCGAAGTCTTTGCAGTTACAGATCCAGTGGTTTCGCTGCCATGCTACTTTATACCATTTGGTCGGGTCTGATTGTGAGTGAACTAAAAACAGTGATTGGTTCACTTGCACAATGTTGATCTTTTTCTTCAAAAGCTGAATGCCTGCTAGCTCTTTTTTGTTTGCCAAAATGGTCAACCTTCTGAGAAACTCTTAGCTTCAGTCGAGGAAAATTGCTTTACAGCATCGTTGATCAGCGTTTGCAACCCTTTCAAACTTCGTCTTAAGTGGCGATCCAGTTGATTTATGTCCTCCATCACTGCACTTGCGTTGTTAGCAATTCGCCGAGTCTTTTCACGCATCTTTTTCGTCCATTCACAATACCGATTGGCTTCTTCGATTGCTTCATTGATTTTCTTGTCAGCAAAGAGCTTATGAAAATCGAGTTCTCGACGCTGAAAAGAATGAGTGGCGATGAGAGCAGATCTGACTGCCCCATATGACACTTGGAAATATCTGTTATCAGCTACAAGTATTACTCCTTCTGCGCATTGTTCAAACAGGAAACTGCTGGCGCCCCTCGGCATGACTTCCACAGCCAATATTGCGAATCTTTCACCTCTCATTTGCATCTGATTTCTAACCTGTTGAATAAATGATCGTTTCCAACCACTATCATTTTTCTTGGATTCGATGAGAATCTTCTGCCCCAGACTTGTTCCATTGAATCGAGGAGTTGCTAAAATATCAGTGTCTCCTAATCCGCCTAGATATTCGTATTCATCTTCAGGAAAGTAGTCTTGCAACTGCTGTATTAGGTCGAGTTCACCTTGTTTTCCTTTTTCAAATGGAACCTTTTTGAAACGCAGTAGTTCTTCGAGTAAAGGTAGTATTGGTGGCAGTAGTTCTGCCAGTAGCTTCATCTGTTGAGGTTGAGGAAATCCCATTCTTTCAAGTGTTCCTTTGAGGTTATCAGTGAGTTCATGCTTTATTTCTTCCATTTTTCTTTGAGTTACTTCATTCATTCCATTGGCAACTAATTGGATTGCATTTAAAGTGTCCTTGAGTGTAGGCGCTGTGTCTCGAAGAAGTTTAAATTCGCTTTCCAGCGTCATTCTTGTTTCATTAAATTCCTTTTTCACATCCTTTCGTACGTCGTCAGGCAAGCTTTCAATGATTTTCGGAAAGAGGTCCAGAAAGGTCTTCATCGGTTCGAGAACTTTGTTCAGCTGTTCTTGAGTGTTTTTTAGCAAAGCCTTTGTAAGTTCATCAACAGTTTCTCTCAATTCCAAATTACGATCTAGGTTAGGAATGTTTTCCCATATGATTTTTGTAAGAGAAACGGCTGCATCGATTTTACCCTCAGCAGCAAGATGGTTAAGAAATACAACATTCGCAGGTTCTATCAAAAAGACTTTAGAGCCATGACCACAAATAGGGCATTTTGTTAAAGGCATCATCATCTTTTCCACAACCGTGTCGCATAATCTCGAATCGACAACTCCCCGAGTTTGATGTCGTGTTGCAGCGCTGATATATTCAATACATATGCACTGAATATACAGAAGCTCCAAAACCATATAAGCGTTTCGTTCACTTAATATGAAACTAACGTTCAGTGAACCATAAATGGCTAAGAGAAAAGGTAGACAGATTCCGGTGCAATTCACAGATGAGATGTTGGAAGCGATAGACATTGCTATAAGCATTGGAGCTGCTGCCAACAGAAGCGATTTCATTCGCGCTGCCGTTTCTGAGAAGTTGACTAACCTTTCAGTCTATGGGGAAATGAAAAAACGTAAAACTGGCAATGCCTAGTAACGCGTGCTAACGTTTGCCAAGTTTAAAAGATGTCATTCCTGATCTTCTTGTAACTTGCTTCCACCCATTAATTTGCCGATTATCTCCAGTTCTTTCAACATCGAACTGTAGAGCTTCTCCAGTAAATCATCGTAAGGACCTTTATGCCCCAAAACCTTTAGCCACATCGCATCTATTGTCTTTCTGGCTTGGAACTCAGTTTTGAGTTGTTCGCTAATGCTTGGAAAAGGTGCGTCCTTAAGTTTCTCGAATACGCTCAGAATATGCTTTTTCTCGGTTTCTGTCAGCTTGCCGGGATCTGGAACCAGAAGACGATCCATCATATAATCATGCAGCTTCATCCAAGGACCCTCACAAGCCACGCCCATATAGAGCAGTTGTAGGATGTTGAAGGAACTATTCAGCCATAGTGACAAGATTTTAGCGTCGGTCTTGTTGAGGTCAAGGAACCCCCAAAGGTCAATGCCTGCAGTGGGTTTGTCTGAATAGAAAGATATTAAGCAGGTTCCTGGTGCTGACAAGTACAGTCTTCTTCCCAAAAGCAGATGCGCCTTTCTTTCTTCAAACTTCTTTCTCCACGTTTGCACAACTGCTTGGTCAAATTTCCTTAAAGCATTCGCGGGAACTACTGACCTTGCCATTTCTTCGATTTCTTTGAACCAATCTACAATAAGGTAGTCCATCGTTTTATCTACATCAATGGTGTTAGCATAGGAGAAACGTCTCAGAGCTCTTACTAGATTGCTCAACGGAATTCCGACTTCGTGTATTTGTTCCTTGTGTCTTGCAACCAGTGTTTTTCCTTTAATTCTGTCCGCGATCCAAACGTCCGACGTTCTTCGAGCCCTTTCAGCACTACTCATTATGAAGCCGTGAAATTCCCTGAACTTGAAATGCTCCAAATCGCTTCTTCTAGCTTCGGTTAAGGAAGATAATGGAGTCAGCTTCTTTGATGCAAGAGCTTCCTCCAGAAAATCTACGAGTTTCAGGTCACTCAAAGAGACAAATGTGTGCCAATCCGTCGTGTCTGCCGTCAGCTTTGAGTAGGGATGAATCTTGACGACAACATCATTATCGTCATAGTCCTTCTTAACGCTCTTGATTCTCTCCGCAATTTCCCTTGCCTTAGATATCTTATCAGGTAATTTCTTTAAGACGCAAACCTTAGTAATCGCATCGAATCGAGGTTTGGTCTTCTTTGCGACTAACAGGATTTCCCTGAATATCACGCTTTCAGAAAAAGCAAGCCGATGCCACGTCGTTATGATACATTCAACGTGATACTTTTCCGCCCATAGCTTTCTAATCCCTTCACTTGACTTGACGTGAAGAGCCGTTGCAGGCAAAACAAAAGCTATTCTCCCTTCATCCCTCAGAAACCTATCAGCCAACAGAGCAAAGTAGCCAAAATAACCCATCTGTCCTCCAATGTAATCACGATATTCCTTGAATCTTTCCAGAAGAGCGTTCTTGTAGTTCTCAGGCATCCGTTCCTGCCTTGTAAAAGGGGGATTCATTATGGTAACATCATACTTCTCAAGCTTGATCTCCTTTGGAATCTCTCCTGTCAGACTCACGACGCCCTTCTTCTTTTTAGGAGGTCTAACAAAGCTTTCCAGATCAGTTTGACCTTTCATAACAAATTCTAAACCAGCGATTGACGGAATAATTCTACCTGGAGAAAGCTCCGTTGAGTCCCAAATTGCCACATTCACCTTATCAGTAAAATACTCAGGCGTTTGGAGTGCAAGGTGACAGGCCGCGACACTAGCCGCAAAGGGCATAACATCAATACCCAGCAACTCTTGATCCAGAAACCTCTTATGATCGTTTGGAGAAAATTCGCCTTTCTCTTTCTCTAAAAGGAAGCGTTTTCGTCTGTATGCAGCAACCAGCAAACCCCCACTTCCAACCGCAAAATCGGCAACTTTCGCCTCAGGCTCATCAATCGCCAACCAAGCAAGAGTCTCAGCAGCTAAAACGTTGGTGTAGAATGCTGCAACAGTCTTTCTCACTTGGAAAGGCACCAAGTCGTGGAAAATCGTTCCAAGAAGGTCGCCGCCAACCTTTTCGGGAGCCAAACCCTTGATGACGGCGATAACCGCCTTGGCTTGCTCCACAAATCCAGATGGTATTCTCGACGCAACATCATATGAAAAAACTGTTCGATAGTTTATGTCCAGAACCTTGGCAAAGTACTCGTTCAGGTCCGAGGGACGTTTGATTTTGTCGGGATCGATATCCGGAAACTTTTCAGGTACTCTTGCCGAAAGAACGTGATAGAACAGTATCTGATTTATGAGAAGATAAGCTGAAGCTAGTCTGAGAGCTTCAACCGGATATTTTTCTCCTTCATATTGAAGAATGTTTCCAAAAACTTCTTTGCCGCCGAACAGATCTTCAAGCTCTTTGCCAGTAAGGTATCTCAACGTCGCAGTAATGTATGTGGCAGCATTCTGAAGAGTTCTGATAATGTACTCCGTGCTAGGTTCAACATATTCTGGAGGAGAAAGAATGTGATCAGCCAGTATCTTCGCTATCTCTGGCAGAGCCCCTTCATAAACTGCGAAGTTTTTCCGCGTGTCCTTGGGCGGAAACATTGCAACTGCCTTGAACTTTAGCTTATGTGTGAGTCCCAAAATCACTTCAGGCGGCAATGGTTGAGAAAGATCCTCGGGGTAAAGTAAGGCAAACCCGCCTTTGATTTCCAAAACGTCATACCATCTGAGATAGTCATTCTGAATCTTGGAAACTGCATTGAACAAGTCTCTTTCAGTAAACTTTGATTCGATTGGATAGACACCGCCATTGGCACACCAGATATCCGGTTTTCTAACTCCGCTTGGAGTCTGGATAGAAGGAAAAGTCTGAGTCTTAACACCGTACTTTTCAAGTTCTCTTGCTAACAAGTTTGTTATCGTATCTTCAGTAGGTTTCGGAATCGTGATAAGACACCTTCGTCTCTAACTATTCGTTCAGAATCTTTTTAAGATTCACCTTTTGGGTTCTGTTGACTCTTCGAGACTTGAATGGATAAAGTCTTATCCATTTTAGCCAAAGGGTCTTTTTAGTGGATGCTATTTTGCTGGATAAGAGACTAGCTCGCCCGATCTATCCCAGATTAGCCCAGTGACCTTTGATATAGAGATTTGCTTCGCTTATGTCTAAAGGCTGACAAGAGTTTCCAGACCTAATGTAGAACTCTTCCTTTTTGCCCTCACACTTCAGATATACTGGGTGTGGTGATTTCCCGACTTGTACAATTGCCACATCTTTGTCATCGACTCTCTCAAATTTCAGGCTTACATAGGCTCTATTCACTTTTCCCAAATATGTGTTGATTGCATTTGTAAAGGCAAGTTCAAACTCGTCATAGCTATTGTGTAACAGAGCAAGGTCGCGATCCAATCCTAGTAGAGTCCTGTCATCCGCCACACCGATCAATAATATCCCTCCATTAGAATTCATAAAAGAAGAAACAACCCTTGCAATGACCATTTTCATTTCTTTATTGGGCTGTTGCTTCTTGTAATCCCACGCCAAGGATGATTTGAATTCGACAAAATCACTCTCTCCATTTTCGATCAAATCAGCAATTGGGATCAGCGCGGTTTCCTCCAATGTCCGTGTTCTCATCGGTTGCGATTCGAAACCCACGTCACCCATTTTTGATAATCTAACAAAGTCTATATCGCCTGTTTTATGATATTCATCATATAATTCTCGAACGCCGACCTCCGAGAATTGAACCATGAGATCAACGATTTCATGATCAGTTCTTGCATCAAATTTGGACTTGATCAATCGCTTGAAATAGTTATAGTTTTTGTCTTTCCTTAAATATTCACCGCGAATTAGTTGAGCCGTGTCCTCAGGAACTCTCTCTTTTTTATTTCTGATGATACCGATAGCGACAGCAACAAGAAATGCTTGAGTAGCATTTGAGAAAACTTTCTCACCACCTTTCCCTAACTTCCTCGTCTTGGATTCTGATGTCACCTCGCCTTCTTCTGTACCTCTACACATCGACCTAAACATTCTATAAGCGCTCTTGGAAACACTGATTGTCGTAGGAAGCTCAGTCAATCACCTATCCCCTCACTCGTCATAATAAGCGACCTAAACTCTGGTTTGTTTCGTACAGTCTGCAACGTTTGGGCTACATGCAAAAAGAAACTACTCGGTGCCATTTCTTTAAGATTCTTGTATTCAAGGTTGGTGAGGATCAATACGACCTGATCAGCGAATTTCGGGAGTGCTTTCACTATATTTCCAAAGTGCTCTTCATCAAGGTGAGCAAAGAATGTGTCAAGAACCAATGGCGCTACCTTTTCTGAAGCTTGTTTTAGACCAAGAATAAAAGACAAAGCCACGACCAACCTCTCTCCCGTAGATAGATCCTCTCTGTGAACTATGTTATCATTTTTATCTATCACGGAAACATTAAATTGCTCGTCAATCTCTATTCGGTCATACTCTTCAGGTTTATTTGTTAGTGCTCTGAAAACTTCTGTCGCGTAGTTACCGATGGCACGTCTCCTGACATCAGATAAGCGATTTAACACGTTTTCGAATGCACTAATGCATCTTTCTGCCAAGTCATATTGCTTTTCTAAGCTTTCCTTGATGTTATCGTGCTTTTCTCTTCCTTCAATCATCCTGAGTACATCATCAAGAGCTTTTTTCTGAGACCCAAGATCACCTGAATAATTCTCTAATTTTGCCTCTGCTCCCCCTATCTCCTTCAATAAGTGGTCCCTCTCTTCCATAAGGTTTCTGACTTCTTCAATTTTGGATTCAGTTAGCTTTTTCTCAATATCCTTGACATTGCTCTCAATCTCATCATGAGCAAGGGCATTTTCGCTAAGGTCTTTTTTGAATTGCTCAAAATTCATCCGGGAATTCTCTATGGCCGAAATTGTTTCTCTGATTTCATAGTATGTGGGGTCTTCTTCTTCAAGACCTGCTTCGAGTCTTGCGATCTCGTCTACATAACTCCTGCGTTCCTCCTCAATATGCTTCCTTTCTTCGTTTGATATTGGTCTTCCGCAAAGGCGACATTTGTCAAGTCCTACCACCTCTTCAGTCAGTTGCAGTCTTCCTTTGAGCTCCTGAATAGTTCTCCTCTGCTCTTCTCGTCTCTTATGGCGCTCTTCTTTTTCTTTAAGAATCTTCAAGAGTTCAGGTAGGATCATCTTTGAGGGCAGCTCGTTTATCAAGTCTCCTCGTCGTTCAAGAATTCTTTGTCGTTCATCCTCGTTTGCTTTCAGTCTCTGACTCAATTGATCGTGCTTTTCTTTTAATGTCTTGGAATCCTCGTTCCTCGCCAACTCTACTTTTACAGAATCTAGTTGCTTCCTTTTTTCAGCGATCTCACTTTTGCATCGCGCGCATTCGATATCAAGCGATTGAATCTTTTCTTGAATCTTCTTTTTTAGGTCCAATAAATCATTCATACCGCCTGACTTTCGGCGTTCTTCATCTAGGTCAGTATCAATGTCTCTAGCTACTGAAGAAAGGTCCTCCTTGCCTTGCCTGAATGTCTCAGCTTCCAGAATTAATTCAATTGCCTTGTGGGTTTCTTCCGCGTGTTTCTGAGACATTGCTCTAATTTCTTCACCATGAAACATGAAGAACTGACTCGCTGCTAGCGGCAGCAATGCCTC
>Ga0172366_10003529_pt1 | contig 12331 bp, 8 predicted proteins | sample LakKivSesite69cm_FD_114533 | JGI IMG/M metagenome (GOLD analysis project Ga0172366, IMG submission 114533) | Sediment microbial communities from Lake Kivu, Rwanda - Sediment site 69cm | ecosystem: Environmental > Aquatic > Freshwater > Lake > Sediment | place: Rwanda: Western Province, Lake Kivu... | reverse complement strand
TGAAGAATTTGAATCTATCGGTCGTTCACAGGCTGAACGTGGATTATCCGGCCGAGAAAGGCAGAGTTTCGTCGAAGAGACAAAAATAAATGGTAAGCGACCTAAATTAATTCCCGTATTGTCCACATTTCCTACAATACTTTTCTTCACTGGGTGATCCGCACGCGGGGCATATATTCGCTCCACAATCAAAGCAGATGTCGCTCGATACCTCACCTCCGCACACGGGGCAAGGACTACCTAATAATGGCTTTACCGGCTTCAAACAAAAGGCGCATTTTCCGAAATTGGCAATTGTTTGATCCCAGCAATGCTTGTGATATACTCGGTTACAATTTGGGCAATTAATCTTGCATATTTCACCATTCGAATTTGATGATTCTAGATTTTTACCGCAAATCTTGCATGAAAATTCACGGCAAATGATACACGATTCTTTTTTTTCCTCCTCTTCGAGTACATCACGTGTAATTGCTGCAAAATTGGCCGATCCGATCCTCAACCCATAATTCTTAACTTGTATCGTTCTACTCGTGTTCTCTCTGCTTTCAAGCTTGAAGGTCATCGGGTTTCCTTTTAACTCCAATTCTACCAAAGATTGTAATTCGTTGATCTCCTCCGGCAAAGTAGTAAAATGGTTATAGGCTAGGTCAAGATGCTTCAAAGAAGAAAGCGTACTGATCGTATCGGGCAGATATTCTAAAGAATTATCACGTAACTCAAGCCATTCGAGGTTCTGTAAATTAGCGATGTTATCAGGAATGTTCTCTATGCCACAATTATTCAGATCCAGCCGTCGCAGCGCTGAAAGGGAAGAAAAGATGTCTGATAAATTCAGATTTTGACGAACTGAATCGACGAACCGGGTAACTGCATCCTTTTTAGTGGTTGCGAATATCTTATTATCGCTGATGTCAAATTCTTTCAAGGAATGCAAATTTTGAAGGGTTTTCGGAAGTGAAGTTAATTTATTCTTAGCTAGATTCAAGTATTCCAAACCATGTAATGACCCTATTGTTTCAGGGAGCGATTCTAGATCATTCATTCCTAAATCGAGAGATTTCAAAGATTTCAAATTACCTATTGATGGGGGAAGCACTTTAATCTTATTTTGTTTCATAATTAACGATTCGAGTGAACCAAGGTCATCTATGGTGTCGTTAAGGGTGATTAACTGGTTATTAGAAGCATCCAACTTTGCTAATTTTCCCAGTTTCAGTGCTGAATCTGGTATCTTTGTTAAATTCATATTTTTCAAATTCAACGAATAAACATATCCATTCAAGCAAGTATAATTGGGGGATTCGGTGTCGTCGCCGTTATCGAATGAAATTGCTTTCTTAAGTTCAATTTCCAACAAGACTAAGGTCTCAGCCTCGGACTTTATGAGTCCTTGTTGTAAATAGGATTCAATTTTCTCTGCTAATGATCGCTGGAATAACCAATTGGTCTTGTCGAGAAGAGTGGGGATCAATGCTGCCTTCGGTAGAATTTCGATCCTTGTTCCAGTTACATTTTTTATATCGCGCGCCTTGAGGTGTTGACTGGGGATTATTCGATCGATAAGCATTACCGGTTTAATCGCTCTTTTCCATATCAAGATGATTAAAATGCCGACAACGACCAAAGCAGCGATGAAAAAATACTGTAATATTATATTAAGAAGAGCAGATCCCACGTCAATATTTTGCGTCGAGAATAGGAATGATATAATGCCAAAAATACTCGCCATAATGGCATAGCTAGAAGGAATGCGATGATCCATGTCGACCTTCAATCTTCCCAATTTCAGCGAATAGAGTTTTTCTTGAATGTCTCCTTCTGTCTCTAATACTCCGACGAATTCTCCGCCTTGAAAAAGTTGAAATTGAATTATATATTCTCCCGTCGCTATCGGAGTAAATACAAAATCAACAATCTGATTATCATCGAGTTCTATGGTACAATGATTTGGAACAGCCACAGCTTTTGAACAAGATGGTATTATAGTGAGGTTTTGATTTTTCTCGAGTTTGACTTTGAAGGAATCCAAAGATGTCTCCCTTCTTGTCAGAATTTGGATGGCTCCTCGATATACATAAATGCGAAAACGGTAGTTCGTTTTTAAAGCCATCCTATTCCAAGATTCGATCGTGAAGGATTGTTGCTCGTCACGACGTCCCTTCATCTCATTCTACCCCCGGCTTGGGTAGCCATCACGGTAATAACGTCTTTCCTTGGATGCACGCCGATTCTCCCGAACGTGATGTTGTCTGGAAGGACTTTTCCGTTGAAAATGAATTGGATCTGTAAAATTGGATTCAACTTGTATGCCTTCTGAATAACCTTCTTCAGTTCAGCAACCGTTGAACTAACGTTAATATCAATCATCATTATCGCTTGGTCTGGAGGAACACCAGTGAGCCTGAACCTGAATTGCGTTGTTCCTCTCCCTATTAAAGCCAGACTCGAACGTGGCGTATAAACGGCCATTTTGCTCTCTCTTAAATAATTGAAATCTCCTACTTTGTTGATGTTATCCGGCTTCTCTAAGACGATCTCGGCAGGGAATCTCTTTCCCAAATACTCGGTGAGTCTTTTGGACGTATCAATAATGCCTAACTTATCGTCCATTATATTATATTCGTCTATGTTGATCTGGGGAAATTCTTTTTTGATTACGCGCTTTAACTCATCTAACGATTCGATTTCTTGCTCACATTCTATTATTTTCTGATATCTACCGATTTTTAGGAGAAGCGAAATCATTATTGAGCCTTTAGTCACTCTTCGATAATTCTCTTATTCTTTCGACATTATTTAATATCGTTCCTTGCGATATCGCCTCTAACGGTTCCTTATCTAGGTGCTCTTCAAGGGGCATTCGATATTCAAGTGGCTGCGATATATTATGGTCATAATCCAGAAGCACCCCATCCGAATTTATATGTTCCTTGGTGGTATGAACTAACTAATGTCGATCTTGGCCCCGATGGCGTTTTTGTATTTAACATGGAAGAAACCGAGGGAACAACGACGTGGGCTGGTTCGTACGATGAAGGAACAGGAACGCTCATTGTCCACGGGCATCAAGTTGCGGATTGGAACATGGCTGATTGGTTGTATACAAACACGCACAACGGGCATATCACTGCATTCACATCCCAAGTAAATGTTGACGGGGATCTCGAGTTTTCGTTTACCATGGACGGGACAGCACATACCGGTATCGTCACTGCGGACCACTTGGTTCATGTTGATGGGGTCGCATATGGTACGATGTGGGTTTATATGTCTACGAGCTCGCCAATAAGATACACCGGTACCGCGTGTACAAGCTCTTCAAGCACGTCCCGTACCCGTTCATCGCCGGCTTCTCGCACTTGCTCGCGCGGGTGTTTTTCGGCACGTCCAAGAAGCTCGTCAGCCGCATACGGGGCAGCGTGAAGGCCATCGCCGGCAAGGATTACCCGCCCGGCTTCGTCCGGAAGGTCGCCGACGCCAACTTGAAGAACATGGGCAACCTGATGCTCGACCTCATGCTGAAGGCGCCGAACGTCGACGAGACGAACTACATGCGGCTCATCACGTTCGATGGCCTCGAGCATCTTGAGCGGGCGCTCGCCCTCGGCAAGGGCGTGCTCGTGCCGTCGGTGCACGTCGGGGAATTCTTCCATTGCCTCGGGGCATTGCTCTTGAAGGGATACGAGATAGCCGGGGTCGGGAACATGAAGAACCGCCTCGTTTTCGAGGCCGTGGCGGGTTTCCCGCAGTACCGAAAGCTCCGCGTGGTGGCGCGGGACAGCTACGAGAAGATCCACGCGAGCCTCGTGCAGCACTTGAAGAAGAACCGCATCGTGTTCTTGATGCATGACATCCCGAGGGCACAAAATCTACGCACCCCGTTCATTCACGGCGAAAAAAACTATCTCGTCCCGACGCCGCAAGGCATCGTGGCGCTCCAGCGGGAAACCGGCGCGCCCATCGTCCCGGTCGTGGCGATCCCGGATGGCAGCTTCACGAGCTCGGTCGTGAAGGTGCTGGATCCATCGGCCATCCAAGCGGCCATCGACGCGCACGAGAGCGACCCGCCGGAAGCCTTCCATGGGCACGTCAGCACGGCGATCAACAAGGAACTCTTCCCGTACATCCTCCGGTATCCCCATTGCCACGAGGAGTTGACGGGCATCGGGAGTTTTCTCCTCGACCTCGCGGTCAAGTTCCCCCGCGGCGCGGGCCTCGGCGACGTGATCGGGATCATCGAGAAGAACGTGGAGACCTTGATCCGTGGCAGTTTCGAGCCCGGGCGGGCGGACGCGCTGCTCCTGGAGTGGCTTGCTGCTGGCTAGCAACACGGCCGGGAGGCCATCGAGCGTGGTGGCGGCTCCGGGTTCACCCTCCCCAACAAGGCACGCATCAAGATCGGCGGAATGGTCACTAGCGAGCAGATATCGAGGATATTCGGTGCGCTGGCTGCTGTGCTCCGTAGAACGGAAATGCCGGAATTGGGACGATATTATTTGGCGAGGCGGGAGGAAATTCCCCGTTTTTTCGCTCCTGTCATGAACGGGTAGGTAAAGACATGGAAAAAAAAGCGGGCCATCAATCCTCGTTGGCCATGACTTTCACGAGAGCCTCGAGCGCGTCTTTCAGCTTGAAGGTGGTGATCGCTTTGGCGACATCGATGTACAATTTCTTTTTGTCTTTGTCAATTTTCTTGAGGAATTTCAAGAACTGGCTCATGACATCGGAATTTTTGTTGATGTATACCAGGTTGTTATTCGGATTGCAACCGAGGAAAATGGTTCCCGGGTGACCGTTCACGCCTATGTAGGCTAGCCTGCTGCTTTCCATGCCCGCCGGCACGTCCTTCTCGGTTTCGACCATGTCGCTAGAGAGGGGCATTATCCTGGTGGAACAATTCCCGATCTTTATGAGGTAATCGTTGCAGATGCCGAGCACGCGATTGAACTCGTCCGTCATTTGCTGATGGACGCTACGATACGAGATGAAAGCCACATTTCCCTCCTTTTTCGCCTCGAGGAAGAACGGGATGTGATCCGTCTTCTTCGTGTAGAGCTTTATCTTGTCGACATCGACGAAGGACGTGACGAAATCATGGTCGTCCACCATGAAGTAGATCTTCTTGATCTCCCCCTTGCGGCAGCGTTCGCTGATATCCTTCAAGGACAATTCCCGTTCTTGCTGCTCGTAAAAGACTTTAAGGTACACTATCGTGCCGAAAAGCTTTAACGCGTATTCAGCGTCGCTCTTGCGGCGTTTATCACGCGCCCACTCCTCGTAGTTTTTCAAGATGTTGGCTGATTTGTCGTTGCTGACGTCGATGACCGGCTTCTTGACGGTCTCGTCGATGCGCTTGGTACAAGCGTTGACCACGATGGAATGGACGAGGTCCTTCAGCTTCAAGAAGACCTTGTCTTGCTCGATGAATGCTTCCCTGGTTCGTGCTAGGACGTCCGTGTACTGGTCAGACACGATGTTGATGAACCCATTAATCGAATGCAAGAAATCCGGTAAAAGTTTTTGGTAATTTGATTGGACGAGAACGCCCTTCACGTAGACCGCGAGCTCACCCCCTTTTTCTGAAATGCTCGTAAAAGAGGGGATTCCTATCTTGTATGCCACGTCTCCCTCCGTGTTCGCCACGACGAGGTCGCAATAGTTCAATTCCGGCTCCTTGAGGACTATCATGCGACCATCCACGTACAAGTCGATATCCTTGGGCAGGTAGAGGAAGTACTTCTGGAGGCTGGCGATGATCCTTCTGGTAGATGCGATCTCGCTCGCGTTGGAGTAGACCCGCTGCTCGACGTGGTTTTCCTCGCCGACTTGGAACTCGTGCTTCAAAAAGATCGAGACCACGGTTCCGCTATTCACGTAGTTCAAGAGTTCCACCTCTGGTGATCCGGCGAAATCCTTCCATTCCTCCTTATACGCCTTGAACGTTTCCTCGCCGTTGATGAACAAGCGAACGAAGCGCACGATGCACGAACGTTCTGACGATTGAAGATGTTCACCATAGCAATCAACCACGTGGCGGATAACTTTTCTCCGCGAGAAGAGCATGATGGTATCAGCAACCCTGAACGCGGAAAACATACCGATGCCGAATTTCCCGATGATACGCGCCTTCAATTCGGCCTGGACATGCGCGGGTAGCGAGGGAAACTCGCAAGAGACTTTCGACACCTTGTTCTCGAACACGTTCAGCACGGTTTCAGTTAAGTTCGCGGGATCGATCCCGATGCCGTTGTCCCGGATGAGTATTTTGTTGGCCTTATCGTCGAAGAAAACGTCGATCCGACCGCGTTGTTCCCTGATTTCCGGATCCTCGGCGGCTAATTGCCGCACGATGATCGCGTCGCTGCCATTTTGGACGAGCTCGCGCAAGAAAACGTCGTATTCGGACGAGTAGACGTGCTCTTGTGTAGATCTCATGGCCGCGTTGGTATTGACCCTGATAGCTACTTCGGTTGTCAAGTTGATTCCCGTGGAAGTTGGTTGTGATTATTTTTGAATCCCATGCAGCTGCGTGCCTATGAATACATGGGGAACGGGCTGTCGCCGCATATCAATTGTGCGGAGAGACTTCAGTCAAAGCGCATTCCCGCGAAGACGCGGACGAGATGATCCCGGATTCGAAATCGTGCTTCCCTAGCATGTATGCATTCCATGGTGATTAGCTGAGAACCATCGGTCCCGTTATGCTTAAACCGGGTGGCATGGATGTTTCCCCTCGATGCTGCATGATAGATGATAGAAACGAAAAGCTCGGCGCTGGGAAGCCCGAGGCAATCTTAAATGTTAATTACGGCATGAATAGCGTTAACAAAGAGGGCACGAGCGAAATGAATCATTATCCAGCGCTTAGCAAGACGAAAATTGCGTTTATTTTCATGGATTGCTTGCGGGCTGCATTGCCCCACGTGAAGCCCGTTCCCTTCTTGTACATCCGAAATGACGGGCACGCCGGGGTCTTCGTGGAGCCGTGCAATGGAGAACCACGCATTCCACGCCGCAGCAAGGATGACTACGAGATCACGCTCCTCGATTTCTTGTCTTCCCTTATGTTCTTCAACATACCCGTGCTATTGGAGGGGCCGACTGGCGTGGGAAAAACCTTTTTGCTCTCGCAAATGTTCAATGCTATCTTCGGAACAAGCGGTTATTACTATGTACGGCTCGAGCGTTCGCTCACCGGTCGGTCGATCATGGATCCGTTCCTCGAACGAACGCTGGTCAAGAAGCTCCCGACGACCTCCATTGCCAAGGGCAGATGCAGCCAATACGGCGGCATTTTCATCGACGAGCCTAATAGAGGCGATTCGCAGGACACGTTGCAGATCCTCGACTGCAAGATCTCGCTCTATGGCGACGATGCGGAGCTCGGGCTGCCCATCCCGGGGACTGGCCGGATGAAGCACCCGTTCATCGCTGCCGCGATGAACCCGAACGATGCCAGGTACACGGCCACGGAGGCGGTTGACGGTGCCGTGGAAAACCGGCTCTTGCGCGTCACTTATCCGGCCACGCCGGATATGAAGCACCAGGATATCGAAGCTCCCGTGGACTACCACGAGCAGTTCTGGACGGATTTCCGGCGGCGGACGGGTTTAAAGGGGGATTGGCGCGTTCTCTACCCTGCAGTGACCGACCCAACCTTGCTCAGCACGCGGCTCCCTGATGACGTCTTGGAATTCATCGAACTCACCACGGGCTTTCTGGTGGGTGAAAAATCCTTCGCACAGAATGAGATGGTCGCGTCGCAGCTCGGCTTCCGGTTCAACTTCGCGTTCCGCGACGACGATGACTTCAAGATGGTCAAGGAGGTAAAGAACGCCCTCGGCGATGCCATCTTCTCGAACCGCGACCTCGTGAAGCTGGTGAACTTGACGCGGGTAATGGCACTCCTTAGGGCCTACAAGAAACAGCTGGCGGAAGTGGTTATCACAATCGAGGATGCAGCAGTCGCGTTCGTGCTACTCTTGGAAAACAAGAGGCATCACGGTAACATGCGCGCCATGTTAATCGCCGACATCATAAGAGAAGTTACGAGGACCTACCGGCAGATACGCAAGGATTCTTCCTTGATCGATGGATTCGGCCTTCGGGCGGCCATCTTCCAGGCGGCGGTGAATTTCGGGATAGGAAGGGGCATCGCCTGGATGACCAAGGTCATCGACTCGAACATCAAGCGCCTTAACGTTTCATTCACGAGCATTGCGGACGCATCGATGCGGGCGCAAATCATCGCGGACCTGCTATCCGTGCGTGATTTTTGCACCTGGAAGGCTCACGAAATGGATGCGGCCCTGAAGCTTCCGGAGAGCAACGAGGTGTACCACAAGCTGGAGGAAATCTACAACAAGGAAGGTGGGCTTTGGACGTTCGATCACTTGCGGCTAGGGCCTTTCTTCTCTTGATGGATCAAGACGTCATCACCAACAAAAAGAGAAAATGAACATGCAAACAGGAAGAGAAGCAAGCCCCGGACCTATCCCGGTTCGGGTGTTAAGGTGCAAGCGAGGATCCCTAATCGTAAGCGCATCAAAGCCTGCCACGCGAGGCACGGCCGGCGGTCTAGGCATGACACGGGCATGGAATATACGAAAATTACACAAGCGGATAGGCATGGTGAAGGCGGTCCCCCATGGGATGGCAAGGTTCCCCGATCTGCTCGATAAGGCAATCCCTCGATTCCAGAGCGCCATCCAGTCGGAACTACCAAGGCGCGGTGGCACGCTCATCGAAAAACGATGGAGGAGAAGGGATCCGTGGTTATTCTCGACGGATCGGAAGACGATTAAGGTGAGCATCACCAACGATAGGATGCTACGCACTATCTTCAAGAAAGCAGTCGAACCCCACATGGACGGGGAATCCATCCAGCTCGTTGCCGAGGGCACGCTGATGTACCTCCTGACGCACGAGCTCTACCATGGTGTGGAGGCACCGTTTTCGACCGCCGGCCCGGATAGCGATCAGAAGCATATCATAAATGCGATCCGCCAAGGCATCAAGGCAGCCGATCCAGACATGCGACCATTGCAACAGATCAAGCGGGTTCGCTCGATGATCAACTTGATGACCGATTTCATCGTGGATAACCGCATCTTCCTCGACAACGGGCGGATGAAGCTCTTCGACGGGAAGTTCATACCAGTTTTCGACCTGGTGGAGATGTACAACGACCCCCGTGCTTCTATCCTTCGGTCGTGGCGCCCGCTGAACCCGCCTATAAAAATGATGAGCCAATTCACGGTCAGCAGGTACATCTACGCCGTGCTCTACGGCAACCAGGCCGTCAAGGATCTCTTCGAGGGCATCATCGGCCCGGCTGGCGTCAACCTCGCCAAGCAAGCGTTGGAATCCTTGATCGGCGCGAAGATCGCCTTGAACGTGATGATGGAGGACAACCAGCAAGAGCTAGCGCAGCGCATACGTGCGGTATTTAGCGGCCAAGGTCGATACGGCGGCGTCAAGCGGCTTTCGGAGGCGCTCGCCTTGCTCCCGGATGATGGTGTCCCGCCGGGCCGCGGTGACACGCCACCACCGAGTGAGCGCGGAATACTGGAAGAGTTTCTCGATGAAGGCACCGATCCAGAATGGCTCGAGTTCCTGGAGGATCTTGCAGCAGACCTCCAAGATGAATCAGAAACAAGTTCATCCAGGGGGCACGCGGATGGAGCTCTGTCGCCGATGGGGGAACTCGACCTGATAACGCGTCATGAATTCTACAAGAGAAATCACGGGGTCATCCGATTGAGCGGTGAACAAGTATCCGGAAAAACCGTGCCCATCAACGTGAATCGAGAGCGCTGGTACATAAAAAAGAAGCAGATCATCGGCGCGGAAGACTTGTCGCGGCTGAACTTGAACGCGATCGAGCGGTTCGAGCGCAAGACCAAATTGCCGGTGCTCGTGCCTCTCGATGCGGGAAGCTTCTTGCTGACCGAATACGCCCGGAAGGTGTATCCCAGCAAGATGCAAGTCCCGGCGGGTATCCGGATCCCAGACGAGATTTCATTCTATCTCGACTCCTCGGGATCCATGTGCCGGCACAACAAGGAGGATTTCAACGACGGTTCCCGCTGGCACGCCTTGCTGACGGTCTTCTATTCGATCATCGATGCCCTGCTCCAGGCGAGCCAGCTGTCCGGTGCCGAATGCATCATCCGCGTCCATAACTTCGCAACGGAACAGGTCAATTCCCCGAGCATATCCTTGCGAGACTTCTGGGGCGGTAAAGACCTGGATGTCCTCACCACGATTTTCAAGCCAGATAATGGTGGCGATACCAACTTGAACATCGAGATCCCTTCATTGAAAGCCGATGGTAAAAAGCGGGCGTATATAGTCGTCACCGATGGGGACCTCACAGGCGCGAATTCGGCCAAGCGAGAAGGGGCAAAGATGGCCCAGCTAGCTGTAAACCCGGATAACTTGGTGGTATTGTTTGAAATTGAAGGCGAACACGAGCTTGGCGTGGAGATCAAGGATAACCCGCGTATCACGTACATCCCCGTCCAGGACATCAAATCCATTCTCAAGAAGGGCCTCGACCTCTTGCTCTGGGTTTGAGTCCCTTTTTTATCATTCTTCGCGAGCAAGGAACCGAGCGTCCCTTCATCCAATATTAGCTATGAACGGCATCATCAAGCTGATCCTCATGGCAAGAGAATCTAATCCCACGGGGTCGCACGACGCCACCGCCACGTGCGACCGAACCTCGATAAGCGACGCGTACGCGCAGAAGCTGGTACAGGCCAAGAGTTGGATGTTACAAGGCAAGTTTGACACGGCGAGGGCCTGGCTATTGGAAGCTAAGGAGATCGCCGTGCTCAACCACCTCGACAAGGCCCCCTTGCTCGAGCTAGAGGCCAAGATATCGTTGCGGGAGGCCGAGTGTGGAATGAAGTCGTTGATCAATCAAGATCGATGGTCGGAGGCGAGGGCACTGGCCGCTTCCCTTGGAAATGGCTGCTCGCGCATCGACCAAGAGGCGCTGGATCGCCGTATCGCGTGCTGGATGAAGATCATAGACGATGCGGAGCAAGAGAAGCGTCGGCAACCCGCGATCATCAACACGATCCATAGGAAGGGCATATGAAGATACTTCCCAAGGATGCCGTCCGCCACCTGGAATGGGAATGCGCGGAAGAACGGAAGCTCCCGACAAAAGGTAGCAATTATCACGGGTTAGTCTATGCTTCGCGCGGGAACATCTTCTTATACGTCGATGGTATCGATGATATTCTCATCGCGAGCAGGCTATCTCCCGTCTGGGCGCTATGCGTACATGAAGGAATCCTTTATGACGCGGGCGGTTCGCATGCGATCTTTCGGACGATGAATAATTGCCGCGTCGCGACGCGAGATGGCATCGTGTATGCGCTATGTTCCCACGAGGGCAAGCTCATCGACGGGGGCAATTACAAGGAGATTCGAGACACATTTTCTGGAAAGGTCATCGCAAGTCGAAACAGGGCCGTGAGGGCACTCTGCTCACATAACGGGACGCTCTATGACGCGGCAGGAAGCGGGAACATCTACAAGACGGCTAACAATGAACTCATCGCGTGCCGGCCGTCGGGTGTTCACGCGCTTTGCTCGCATCTCGACAAGCTGTACGATGCAGGAAGTGACCGCGTCATCTACGACACGGTACGCCATACGGCTGTTGCAGAGCGTCAACACACGATCTCGGCTCTCTGTTCGCACGGAGGGAAGCTCTACGATGCCGGTTATGGAAATAGCATCTATGACACCATCAAGGGCCAGAAGATCCTGAGAAGGGGAACCATCATATCTGCCCTGTGTGGCCTTCACATTGACGCGATCAAGAGCATAACGGGGGTGAAATCGTGAAGATAATTCCCCCGGCATCGATCAAGCACCTCGCGTGGAAAAGCGAGCTCGTCTCTTACAATGGCCTTTTTCACGGGAAAACGTTGGAGGGATCCGATTTCAGCGCAATGGTTGATCTCGAGCAATCCCTTGGCATCACCATCAAGAATCGAGTGACCGTGGACGCCAACGACATTGGCTTTGTCGAGGAGAGAGGCAAGGTCATCAGCTTGGTTCTTATTAACCAGGACCTCTCAAGATTGCCTCCTTCAGTCGCCAACCTGTCATCGTTGCGTCGTCTGTGGGCGGGTTATAACGAGATCAAGGCGGTGCCCGCTGAGATCGGGAACCTTAGAAGTCTGATCAGCCTCAACTTGCAAAACAACCCCTTGATCAGCCTTCCTCGGTCGATCGGCAACTTGCAGAGCCTCCGATCGTTCAATGCAAGTTCTTGCGAACTCGTCCAGCTTCCCGAAGAACTGGG
>Ga0172366_10003528_pt1 | contig 12332 bp, 12 predicted proteins | sample LakKivSesite69cm_FD_114533 | JGI IMG/M metagenome (GOLD analysis project Ga0172366, IMG submission 114533) | Sediment microbial communities from Lake Kivu, Rwanda - Sediment site 69cm | ecosystem: Environmental > Aquatic > Freshwater > Lake > Sediment | place: Rwanda: Western Province, Lake... | reverse complement strand
GCGGGCGCGCGGCTACCGCACGGCCCGGAACCTCATCACGATGATCTACCTCATAGCCGGCAAGCTCGACCTTAGTCTACCTACATGAGACAGCGAGGAACCCGGAAAGAGATGACCGAGCCGGTAATCGGCCAGATCAAAGAGGCCCGCGGCCCTCGGCGATTCCTCCTACGGGGCTTTGGCAACGTCGATGCCGAGTGGTTAATAGTCTGCCTGACGCGCAATCTGCTCAGGCTGTTCCGCTGGTCCTGGCAGATGGCGCTTGCCGGATAGACCCGGCCCTCCCTCTCCGCGTCGCCCGACGCCGATTAGGACACACAATCGACGGATGGATGCGAGTTGCCGGACCCACAACCAAATCAAGCCTGAGTCCCACATCAACTAAGCCCGGTTCTCCGACAGACTCCTAGACGAGGCGAATGAAGCTGACCTCGCCATATCCTGGAGAGTGGTCGGGAGTGCCAGCCAGCCCCGGCGCGTAGACAAACAGTCTCTGCGCCCCTTGCTCCGAACTCACCAGCAGCATCGGCCAGCCCTTCAGCAGGCCGAGCGAATTGACCCGCGCTCCGTCGGCTAGGGGAAGAGCTGGCCACGAATGGATCGGGCCGCTCGGAACAAGCCTGGCCAGATAGCAGCGTCCCTGGCGGTCGACGCCGGCCGCATAAACCGTGGAACTGCAGGCAGCGACCGCTGCCGGCGCACCGGGCAGGGCCGACGGGTCGGAAGCGAGCTTGCGTTCTTCCTCTCCGGTCATGGCGTTGACGAAACGCAGTGTGTCGCCCGTAACAATCAGTAACACCTGGGACGTGTCAAAGACTGCGCAGGCGAGACGCGGCCTTGGCTCTCGCCCCGCGCTGCCGAGGTCCGGGGCCGAGTCCTGACCCGGCCACTGGCAGCGGAGTTCACGTTCCGGCTCGGTGTGGTAAACTGTGAGCCGCACGCCGTCGGAGAAAGCGAGTTCGGGTACGCCGTCTCGGTCCAGATCGCAAGCCAGCGCGTCGCGCGGGGTGAATCCGGGCCGGAGGCCCGTGGCGCGTACCGAGTACTGCCAGAGTTTCTTTTCAACCACCACCAGCCATGGCTCGCCACGCTGCCAGGCGCAGAATTCGGCTCGATTTTCGCCATCGTCCACGAAGAAGCAGCTGTCGATCCTGGTCATCCCGGGAACGGCCGTGCTCCAGAGCTGTTGCCCGTTGCGATTCCATGCCATCAGATTGCAGACGCCGGGCCGCGGGCAGGCCGCCAGCATCAGCGCGATATCAGACGCCCCCCGGGCTGGTGCCGGTAGAGACATGAGGGCGGTGGCTCCTTGCGGCACCCGGCCGAACTGGCGGAGAGTGTCGGCCGCCGAAACCGGGAGAACCCGCCCGTCATCGAGTAGAACGAACAGTTCCTGCGTACTGAAAGTGCGAGCGCCGACGGTCGTTGACACGACCGCAGCGCCCAGCGGCCGCGACCACTCCGGCGTGAGGACACCGGCGCGGGCCAGAGTGAGCATGACGCCGAGCGTGAAGGGGACGAGACCGGGCATCAGTCGCCGCGAGTTGGTGCTTCTGCCGCTGCCGCTCCGGGCCATCTGCGCTCTAACTGTAACCCGCCGGTTTCGGCTGTCAACCCGATGCTGCGGCGTGGGAGCCACGGCGAGAATCTCCGACTGACGTGCAAGTATGCAGAGCGGTCCAGACGTTGCCTCGCCACACGCTCGACGGCCTGGTGGCTGAACGCCGCATTCGAGATACCTTGACTTTGCGGATGACGCGGCTTGAATTACCGCAGTGCGGAGTGTACTTTCCGGTGCGTTTGCTTTGCTAGCGGCCGGTTCGGTCGCGACGGCCGGGTTCTGGACATCGGATGTGCTGATTGACAGCGGCACCGTCACGTCATTCGATGCGACCGCCGACTCCGCCGGCGTCATGTGGGCGGCGATCGCCCATCCAGACAATGTCGTCGAGCTGTACTGCTCGGACGACTTCGGGTCCACCTGGCACGGCCGCGGGACCATGCACGCGGACTCGGCGGTCCGGCAACTGCGGTTGCTCGCCGGCCAGGGCGATTCTTCGCTCCTGTACCTGTTCCTACTCGAGACCGGGAACAGCGGCGACCTTTGGCTGGCGCGGATCCGGCCCGACTCAGACGAGTTCGCTCTCGCGCCGGTCGCGGTGGGCCCGGATACTATTGACGACTTCTCGGCTGCGCTCGACCGCGACGACCACTACTATCTCTACTGTTTGTACACAAACGAACGCCGGGCCGGCCGCACCGGCACCTTCACTCGCTCGGTCGACTATGGCCGGTCGTGGGAAGCCGGAACCGATTGGTGGAATGCCTGGGACCCTTGCCTCTCCTTCACCAACGGTTCCACGATCCACTGCGTCTGGCGCTACGCGCTCAACGGTGGCGAGATCCACTACTCCTTCAACCGTCACTACGGGATGCCAGGCTACTGGTCGCAGTACCAGGTCGTGAGCGACAGCTCTGCCGATCAGTGCTTCGACCCGACGGTTGTGCAGGCCGATTCCAGCCCGGAGTCGCAGGCCGCAGTCTGGGTCTTCTACGCGACTGGCCGCCGCGATACGCTGGTGCGTGACCTTCACTACTCATCCAGCTCGAACGGCGGCTCGAACTGGACTTCGGGCCGGCGCTTCGGCGACCCGTTCCGCGACGAACAGGAGCCCAGCCTTGCCGTCGACCGCTCCGGTCCGAACGACTATGTCAGCCTCTGCTACAGCTCCGGCAGCCGGAATCCAGGGGATACGGTCGCGGCTTGGTGGACATGCGCCAACTCCTTCGACCCCGATGGCTGGTTGGCGCCGGTCAGGGTCAGCCGGTTCCCGCTTGCCGAGCTGGCACCGCATGTGGGCTACGTGCCGCACGCGCCGATGAGGCTGCCGGTGGTGTTCTACAGCCAGCAACGAGACGCCGGACCCTGGGGTGTTCGGATTGCGGCGGCGTGGCTGACCGCGGACGGCGCGGAAGCCGCGGAATCCGTGCCAGCAATCTGGCCCAACCCGTCAACCGGACCGGTGAACCTCAACATCACGGTGACCAAGCCGGGCGACTATTCGCTGGCGGCGTATGATGCCGCCGGGCGCCTTGTATCGAGCGTGTTTTGGAGGCGTCTTGAGCCCGGGCCGCAGTTCTGGACATGGGATCGGAAATCGCCCTCCGGCAGGCGGGTTGCCGCCGGCACCTACTTCGTCCGACTCAACGGCCCCGCCATGCGCCTCACCCGCCGGCTCGTCCTGCTCTAGCGCCGGTTGACATCTTGATTTTCTGCATCATTATGTATGCATGAAACACGCATCTCGTCTGTTCAGTCTGCTCGTTCTGACCGCGGCCTTCGTGCTACTCACCGGGAGCATATGCCAAAAGAGCGCTCCGGAGCGGGCGTGGGAGCGCGGCGCGTTCGAGCCTATGCCCAAAAACACCCAGCCCTACACGTTGCCGAACGGGGTCTCCGTCGATTCGCTGTTCGGCTATGAGGACGACACCGACTCGTTGTCATCGGATACGCCACTGTATCTTGTCGTCAGCAGCACCAATAGCAGCGACACCAAAGTCACCTTCCCAGCCGGGCTCCTGTTCAATCCGGATAACGCGGTGGACTACGAGTACATGATGTTGGTCCAGGAGTTCTCCTTCACCGTCCCCAGCAACGGGACCAAGGCCGAGACTCTGCCGACCTACGGCTGCAACGAAGATAGCCTCGACATACCCGACGCGGACGCGTACTACTCTATCGGGGACAAGGAGTGGGACAAGGAGACTCAGGAGCTGTTCGACCTGCTCACCGGTAAGACCATCCAAGGCGACGACGCGAAAGAACTGGTCCAGCAGGCCCTGAACGAGATCACCGGCCCGGAGCCGGACTACAACGGACTGACCGACTCGACCAAGACGGCGCTTCAGAATCTGCCTTGACGGTGCCCGCCGCGCTAGCGGCGGTGATGCCGCCGCTGTCCCGGCAAGGGATGGTGGCGCTCGGTTGGGACGCCTGCGACGTCATCGTCGTTACCGGTGATGCTTACGTAGACCATCCTTCGTTCGGAAGCGCAGTAATCGCGCGGGTTCTGCTCGACGCGGGGTTCCGCGTCGGCGTTATCGCGCAGCCGCGTTGGTCCGGAACCGAGGACTTTCTTTCTCTCGGCCGGCCGCGGCTCTTCTTCGGGGTCACGGCCGGCAACGTCGATTCGCTCGTCGCCAATTACAGCCCGGGTCTTCAGCGGCGGCGTTGCGACGACTTTTCGCCGGGGGGCAGACCGGGACTGCGCCCGAGCCGCGCAACCACCGTCTACTGCAACCGTCTGCGCGAGCTGTTCAAGGACGTGCCGCTCGTCATCGGCGGCATCGAGGCGAGTCTCCGCCGGCTGGCGCACTACGACTACTGGGATAGCTCGGTCCGCCGCTCGCTGCTGCTCGACACGCGCGCCGACATCCTTCTCTACGGTATGGCCGAGAGGGGCGTGCTCGAAGTCGCTCGCCGCCTGGCTGCCGCACCCCCTGTCCCGCACGCCGCGTCCTTCGTTCCGCCGCTGCTGGATGGCATTCCCGGCAGTTGCGTCGTCCGCAAAGAGCCGCCGGCCGGCGCCGTCGCGCTGCCCTCCTACGAGGCGGTAAGCGCCGACAAGCACAAGTTCAACGAGTCATTCCGTCGCTGGCATCGTCAGGCCGACAACCCGTCCGGCCTAGCCGTGGCGCAGCCGCACGCAGACCGCTGGGTAGTGCACTATCCGCCGCCCGGGCCGCTCACCCAGGAAGAGCTCGACCGCATCTATGACCTGCCATACTCGCGCGGGCCGCACTCCGACTATAAAGAGAGAATCCCAGCGCTGGAGACGGTCCGTTTCTCGATAACCTCGCACCGCGGCTGCCTCGGTTCCTGCGCCTTCTGCTCGCTCGCCGCGCACCAGGGCCGGATAATCCAGTGGCGCAGCCGGCGCTCGCTACTCGCCGAGGCCGCACGGATAACTCGGCTCGACGGCTTCAGAGGCCACATCACCGACGTCGGCGGCCCGACCGCGAACATGTACGCGGCGACCTGCACCAAGATGTCAGCCGGCCGCGTCTGCCCTGACCGAGAGTGCACTTGGCCCCGGCGCTGTCCGAACCTGCGTCTCGCGGGCAAAGAGGAGCTGGCCGTGCTTGCAGCCGTCAGCGCCGTACCCAGAGTCAAGAAAGTGTCGGTCGGCACCGGGTTCCGGTTCGACCTGCTCGAAGACCAGTCCTACCTCGAACAACTCTGCCGCTACCACGTATCGGGCCAACTCCGAGTTGCGCCCGAGCACGTGGCGTCCCGCGTGCTCGCCGCCATGCACAAACCTCCCCACGCTTCCTACCTAACTTTCCGCCGCCATTTTACCGAGACGAACCGGCGCCTTGGTAGGAAGCAGTACCTGATTCCGTACTTCATCTCCGGCCATCCCGGCTCTACGGTCGACGACGCGCTCGAGCTTGCCGAGTTCATCGTGCGCACCGAGAGAGCCTTCATCCGTCAGGTTCAACAGTTCACTCCCCTGCCGATGACCGCGGCGGCCGCAGCTTGGCACACGGGCAGCGACCCGTTCACCGACAAACCCCTGCACATCCCAAGCGACCCGAAGGAGGTCCGACTGCAACGGGCCCTGCTCCAACTCCACTTACCCCGGAACTACGCATACGCCCGGCGCGAGCTGAGGAAGCTGGGGCGCGTTGATCTGCTCCGCCGGCTTGAGGCCTTGAAGCCCCTGCTGCGCCCGGCGACCCCGCGCTCCTCGTCTTGACAATCCGGCCATACGACCTATAAATTCTCTATGTCCAATTCCGGCAGAAAGGACGGTATGAAAGACCTAGTGGTCCGCTGCGTGGTGGCACTGGTCCTGTTGCTGCTTGCCTGTGACCTGCTGCCGACTGGCGAGTTCGAGCCGACCGGCACCGCATTTGCCCTCAACCTGAATATCAGCGTCGTCTCAATCACCGGCGACCCCGATGTCGTCGGCACCGGCCCCATGACAATCGCGTTCAAGGCATCCTCGCGCACGTCGAGCACGGAGAGTGACGTGCTGCCGGCCGGACTTCTGTTTGTGCGCCGCAACAACCAGACCCAGCACCTGCTCTTCCTCAAGGACCAGACAGTCACGGCTGGCGTGGCGACGACGAAGACGCTCGTCGGCACTTTCTGCTGCAACAAGCATCGGGCGATCCCGGACGCCGGCGATACGTTCGACCTCGGGCCGATAACCGACGACCCCGGACTTCTCCAGATTGTCGGCATCGTGAAGAACAAGGACGTTTCAGGCTATGCCGACATGTACGTGGTGCAGCGCGCGGTGCAGATGGTAACCGACTCGACCGGCTTGACCCAGGACTACATTGATTCCCTTAACGCCCTGCCCGCGGACACAACCCAATAGGCAGGCCGGCGGTCGCCGATGCACGTCTGGCCGCCTGAAAGCGTCTTAATGTCAAAGCAAGCGCCCTCCGGCCGATTGACACCGGCCGGTCCGGAGTTAATCTATCTAACCTATCTGGAGGCAAAGTGAGAACTATGATCGCAACCCTGGTCGGCGCGACGCTGATCGTAAGCAGCGTTGGCTGCACCAAGGGCTTGTCAAGAAGCCCCGCCTGGACTCGCTGGGGCATTACGAAGCCAACCACGGAGCCCGGAGCCGAGGCGGAGCTGGCCGAAGCCTATCAGTTTCTCTACGCGCTGAGGCTCGACACGGCGCCGGCCCTGTACGCGGACCTGGTGAAGAGGTATCCAGAGAGCGCCGAGGCCCACCTCGGAATGAGCATGGCGTACCGGTATTCCGGCCATCTGGATTCGGCGCTGACTGAGGCGCGCATGGCGCTAGAGCTCGACTCGGCAGCAACCGGCGTGCTGCTCGATTATGCGGATCTGATTCTGCCATTTCGGACAGGGCCTGTTCCGGGCATGACTGATTCGGCCCGGTATGCGGAATCGGACCGCCGCAACCTCAAGGCCGCGGCCTCGAAGCACCCCTTCAGCGTGCAGGCCCACGTCTCGCTCTGGATTAGCTACATGGCGCGGGGCCGGCTGTCCGACGCGCGTCATGAGGCGTTCGAGCTCGGTCAGAAGCATTACTACCCGCGGCCGCTGCTCGACTATGGCTACAACCTGCTGGTCGGCCTGGAGCCGAACGCGATTCTCATCACCAACGGTGACAACGATACCTACCCGCCCTGGGTGCTGCAGCAGGGCCAGTGTCCGTTCCGGCCGGACGTGACCGTCGCCAACCTGAGCCTGCTGAACATCCCGGCGGTCGCGAAAATGATGAGAGACTCGCTCGGCCTGCCGGTCTCGTTCACCGACAAGGAAATCGACGCCCTCGCGCCGAAGCCGGAGACTATCGGCGCGAACGTGATGCCGCCGTTGTCGCCGGGGCAACAGATAATCCAGAACGTCCTTCTGAACGCGCCCAAGGCCGGTCGGCCGGTCTACGCCTCGTTGGCTTTGGGGGTAGACCCGGCCCGCCCCTTCATGGAGCGGCTGGTGCTCGAAGGGGTGGTCAACCGCGTGGCTCTGGACACGCCCACTACTAGAACTGATTTTGACCGCCTCGCCGAAAACCTGACGAAGTTGTACCGACTCGGCTGGCCTAAGACTTTCCCTGCATGGTCAGCCAACTTTTCGCCGCTGTCCAGGGTCGTCGTCGCACCCTTGGCGCAGAACTACGGGTCGCTCTTTGTCCAACTGGCCTGGTACTACGGCACACAGGGCAGCAGAGCCAAGGCCACCGAGGCCAGTTCGAACGCTATCGCATGGATGGTGCGTGGCGGCAACATTGGCGCAGCCCGCGCCATGGTCGACGGGTGGCTTGCGCGTGACTCGGGTTCAGTCAAAGCGAAGGAGTGGAAGGCCAAACTGGAAAGGACCGCGACGGCTCAATGAGCCGGCAGCGCCGGGCTTCGGACGAGGTGAGCGCGATCCGCGGAGCCGGAGGGTTCCGCGTTGCGCGAGCCTTAGCCGGTCAGACGCCGGCTTGAGGGCGACAAGGCCGCACGATTCGCGGGCGGACGCGTCGGGAACCGCAACGTTATCCGGGCAGGGCTTGCCCTATCTCCCTACCTGGCTATGACGACCTTTATAGCGCTGGACGCCTTCCGTCCCACCGGGGCTGCCCCGCGCACGAGATAAACGCCGGGCGCCAGCCTGCTCACATCGTTGGCCCCGGCCGTCAGGTCGAGCGCCTTGCGGCCGGAGATGTCGAGGAGAACCGGCTTGGGACACGATCCGAAATCCCCGTGCGGATTTTGGTCATGTCCCTCGCCGAGGAACAGGACGCCGCGGACGACCGTGGGTGCGCCGCGCACGTTTCTGGACTGCCGGTTATCCTCCATCTCGATTCCCGGTGCCTGGCCGAGCCTTCCTAAAGAGACGGGCGACCCCGTAGTAGCGGCCCAGCGCCGTGTCAGTGAAGCAACTGAATAGAAGCAGCAATTCCGGACCGCTGCCATACACCGCGTCGTGTCCGTTGTCGGGGCCGGGCAGCGCGAACCAGTCTCCCAGCCGGGTGACAACGCCGGCCGTGTCGACCCGGGCCATGGCGAAGGTAATCGAGTCCGCGTGTTCCGCCCGGCGGGTCCAGAGCACCTCAAACCCGGCCGCGTCCGACGTCACGCGCGGAGACCGCTCGCTCAAGGGGGTTCCGGCTAAGAGCAGCCAGTCGAGTACGGTATCGTCAGCACCAACCCGGGCAGCGCAGATGTCACGATTTTCTTGCCAGGCGACAAGCGAGATCGCCGGCCCGTGGGCAACCGTTGGCGCCGACTGGTCGCCGACCGCATCGCTGACCGCGAATCTCGGACGGACGATTGCGCCGGCGGGACTCACGAGCGCACGGTATATAAAGTGTAACCCATGTCCCGTTCGCGCCGCTACGGGGCATAGGAGGGGTCGAAGCGGAAATGGCGAATGGTGAATTGAGAACGAAGAACTTAGACCTGATTCTTGCTGTCGGCGGAACTTGTACTGCAATACATATTCGGGCGGGGTCCGGACCTCGCGGGCAGGGACACAAGAGACCAAGGAGAGCAAGGCTGCCGGCGTGTGATTTCGGCACCGTAGGCTCTCGGGTTAGGTCTACCTAAGAGTAGACCCTATTGGCCTCTCTTACCGCCCCAGCTCTGTAGTAAGCCGTCGGAAATTGGCTGCTTAGACCAATATACCACTTTTTGCGACCTACCGTACCCTATACCATTGGGGAGGCTCTTTGCCCCGGAGCAGAGCCCGGTGCTGGATATTGAGCAGCCCCGGCTCAGGTGCACGCAGCCAGAGCCGTTCTTCGCTCCGCTCAAGGCCCCGCTCAAGGCTCAACTCCGGCTTCCGCGCCTGCTCCTGGAACGGTCTCTGTTCCGGGCTCAGCTCATCGCCTCGCTAAAGCGTCTGCTCAAGGCTCCGTTCTTTGCCAAGGTCAAGTCCCATCTCCTCGCCGCGCTCCGGGTCCAGCGATAGACTCCGCTCCTTACCCCTGTCCTGGGCGCGCGGCGGCGTCCGCTCCTCATCCCGGAGCACGCCTCGCTACGGTCCCTGCACCAGGCCCGGTAACGGCCGCCGCTCTTGCTGCCGCAGCGATGTCCGCCCCGCCGCCCGCAACAGCCGAATGAACAGCAGCCGTTCCAGCCCTCGCTCCTGCACCCACAACAGCCGCCGCAACGGCAGCCGCTTCCGGCCCAGGCCTCCCGCACAGGGTGAGTAACCACGGATGAGCACGGATGCACACGTCCGGACCTCGCGGGCAGGGACACGTTGACTTCCCCCGGCCTACATTGAAGCCCGCAGGCCATGAAGCGAGGGCCAGCCGACGCCGCAGCCCGACTGGTGGTCAGGAGACCAGCGTGCCGTCGCCGAGGCGAAGGACGCGGTCCGAGAATTCGGCGATCCGTTCGTCGTGACTTGCCACGACGACGCACCGGTTCTCGTCCGTGGCAAACGCGCGCAGCAGCCTGACGATCTCGAATCCCTGCTGTGAGGCAAGGCTGGCAGTCGGTTCGTCGGCAATGACCAGTCTGGCCTCGTTGACGAGTGCCCGGGCCACGGCCACGCGCTGCTTCTCGCCCTGGCTCAACGTATGCGGGTAGGCTCCCGCGAGTCCTTCGACCCCGAACCGCGTCAGCAGACCGAGCGCTCGTTCCTTCGCCGCCCGGCGGGGTTGCCGGTTGAAACGAGTGACCAGCAGGACGTTGTCGAGCACGGTCAGGGCATCAATCAGGTGGAAAGTCTGGAACACGAATCCGATGTTACCGGCACGGAGCTTCTGGAGCTGACTCGGTGCGTAGTCGGCGACGTTCTTTCCGAACAGTGTCACATCACCGGTGGTGGGCTTTTCCAACCCGGCGATGACGGTCAGTAGCGTGGTCTTGCCGCTGCCGCTGGGCCCCAGCAGCAGCACCAGCTCTCCGGCCCCGGCTTCGACCGATACGTCGTTGAGCGCCGTGGTACGATGTCCGGTACTGCCGTAGACCTTGAAGACCCGATGAGTTGCAGCGACCGGCGGGGACGTCATCGGAAGACCTCGAGCGGGTAAATCCGGCGCAGCCGTTGGATGGGCAGGAGCGAACTCAGCAGGCTGACTGCGACCGCCCCGGCGATCACGATGGCGACGTGGACCGGCGCGGCCCGGGTCGTTATCTCCGGGGAGAACCTCTCCACCAGGCGGCTCAGCGGAAAGAAGGCGCCGGTTCCGAGCACGGTGCCTGCCCCGGCAAGACAGAACGCCTGTACTATGACCAGGCCGGGTATGAAGCCGGCCGGAGCGCCCAGCGCCTTCATCACGGCCAGTTCTTTGCGCCGTTCGAGCACGTTCACTGAGAGTATCAAGCTGAGAATCGCGGTCAGGACCGCCGCGCCGATGATGGCGACTGTGTACAGCAAAGGCAGTATGCCTGACCTCATCTCCTGCCCGTTGTTCGAAAGAAACGTATCCCGGTCGTAGACGGCGACGTCCCTCAGCGCGCGCCGGATACTCGTCCGGACCGCTGCCGGTTCGGCGCCGGGCTTGAGCCGTACCTGATACGCGGAGACAACGTCCTTCATCCCGTACAATCGCCGCGCACGGTTCAGGGTGATGAACGCATACTGGATCACGAACATGTTGGTACCGGAGGAGAGCCCGACCACGAGCAGGGCCTCGCCCTTCACGGACAGCTTGTCCCCGAGCTTGAACCCGTACTTGGCCGCGAACGAACGGTCGAGCACGATTTCACTGTCGCTTTCCAGGTTTCGCCCCGAGGCCAGGGCCGGGGGACCGCCTCTACCGGCGGCGGTGTCAAACCCGGTGAAGTAGGTCGTAACCAGCTTCTGCGCGCCCGGCTTGCCGCGCTCGACCCCGCCAAGCAGGAAGAGGACCGGCGAAGCCGACTCCACGCCTTTGACGTTCCTGATAACCTCGCCGTGGCGTTCGCTCAAGAGCGACGTGCTCCGCAGGATGTTGGCCGCGTGGCGCTGGAGCACCCAGAGGTCAGCGTCGCTTGAGCGCACGTATTCGAGCGAGCCGACCGATACGCCCCGGTACACGGCCAAGAGGAAGAGCATGAGGACGACGCAGAGCGCGATGCCCAGGCAGGTCAGCACCGCGCGCTGGGGCTGGGCAGTGAGGATTTTCAGGGCGTACATGCCCGGCTATTCGAGCATCGGGACCTCGGTCCGGAGCCGGCCGCGAATCCGGCCGAAGATGTCCCCAAGGTCCGGGCCGGTGATAGTCAGACCGTGGTTCTTCAAGCCCAGCACTGCCCGGGTCGGGTCCAGCTCCTTGCTCAGCAGTTCGGCGACGCTGCGGGCGATGTTTATCGTGCCGCAGGGATGGTTCTGGGACGTTACCGCGACGCCATCCATCCAGGCGTGCACGTGCACTATCGCGCCCACTCCCGGATAGGACGAGTAGATGAGGCAGTGCTCAATCGCATCGACCGAAGCCCGAGCCCGCGGATTATGCTCGGGCGGCACGCTCACCAGGATGTCTCCTCTGGCCTCGTCGTACCCGGAAACGAGCAGTATATCGCGGCCGATGGTCTCAAGCTGCGACTTGTTCACGCCGCGGGCCGACATCCAGAACGTCGCCGGCCCGAGCTCGGCCGCCCGTTCGCGTGCGCTCAGGTTACCGTACGAGAGTCCGGTCATCTCAAAGACCTCATATAGGTGCGCGACTTCGGCCGGGGCCAGGACTTCGCTCAGCGGGAAGGGCGCGGGCAGCACTCCGAGTTTGTCGAGCTCGCGGCAGTAGGTCTTGATCTGCTCGACCACCGGCGAGGTCTGCCAGAGCCGTTCCGGCAGGTTGGTTGAGAGTCGGTTGTGGATGACCAGCTTGGCGCTGACAATCGGCATCAAGCTGTCACAG
>Ga0172366_10003522_pt1 | contig 12348 bp, 14 predicted proteins | sample LakKivSesite69cm_FD_114533 | JGI IMG/M metagenome (GOLD analysis project Ga0172366, IMG submission 114533) | Sediment microbial communities from Lake Kivu, Rwanda - Sediment site 69cm | ecosystem: Environmental > Aquatic > Freshwater > Lake > Sediment | place: Rwanda: Western Province, Lake... | reverse complement strand
TCTTCTCCCGCGCAATTCGGAAGGGGAAAAAACAGAATACAAATAATCGCTAAAAGGAGAAACTTACGAGTGACCATTTCATAATTCCTTTAAATGTGTCATTGCGAGCCCGAAGGGCGTGGTCCCGATGAATCGGGGCTTCGTCGCAGAGTTTATCCCGCACACTTATTGTGCGGGGCTCCTCGCAATGACACTTCGTGTCATTTGAAATTGTGTCTACAAAACAATTTTTATTATATTAAATATTCTTTCCCTTCTGCAAGCCATTTTTTATATACCTTACCTTCTTGAAAACGAAATCTGGCGCACAGAAAACACATTTACTCTATCAGGAGGAAGCTCCCATCTTGTCTGTATCGAAGACCATCCCCCCTAAAAATATCTGATGGAGAAAGTGTCAAATTCTCCAGTATATTCTTCCCATTCAACTTGAACATCTTTAACCTCTGCCTCAGAAGGACCTCGATGGCACCATCGGATAATTCTTTCCACAGCCTCTTTATCTCCTTCAAAAACAGCTTCAACCCTGCCATCCGGACAATTCCTCGCCCAACCTTTCACCCCCCAGCTCATCGCTCTATCACGAGTATGACTGCGGAAGAAGACTCCCTGAACAAACCCCTCTATCCATACATGAGCTCTAACCTTAGACATCTGTCAAAATCCTAAATGGCCCGCGGAGTCTTTGCCGGTCGTCCTGAACCTTTCACTCTACCCAGAATATCCCTCCCTTTCGGGAGGACTCCAAAAATGAGGAGATTTATTTTATCTCTTCTGCTTTCTTCTTCTGAAGGAGCTCCTCTCGCCTCTGAAGAAGATGTTGAGCATACTTTGAAGAAGTCTCTCCCATAGTAGCCTCAACGGATTTCAGTTTCTCTTCCACCTCTTCCAAAGTAAGTTTCTTTATCTTTTTTCTCTTCTTAGGCTCAGGAGGGGTCTCTCCCTTCTTCTCTGTGGCCGGTGCTTTAGCCTCTTCAGGTGGAACTCCCTTCTTCTCCTCAGCTGCTTCTTTAGCTTCTTCTGCCGGGACTTCCTTCTTCTCCTCTGCCATTCTGCTGAACCTCCCTTCCATCCTTAAATTGACGAAATTAAATCTGCTACTGAGAATACCAAATAATTACCAAAATTTCAAGAACCTTAACCAAAAGGCCTGTTGAGTTTACTTTTTCTCCTCACATCTTGACTTGGAGGAGGTACTTATATATAATTTAAAACCAGAAGGAGAAACCGGATGGCAATTAAGACGTTTATTGGCACAAGCGGATATAATTACCCCCATTGGTCAGATGGCGTTTTTTATCCCAGAGGTCTTCCGGAAAGGAAGTGGTTGGAACACTACACGAGGTTCTTCAATACAGTAGAGCTAAATGTCTCCTTCTACAGGCTACCCAAGAAGAGCATTTTTGAAGGGTGGCGAAAGAGAACTCCAGAAAACTTCAAATTCGTAGTTAAAGGGAGCCGTTTCATCACCCATGTGAAGAAGTTAAAGGACTGCGAAGAACCACTGAAGTTATTTTTCAATAATGTTGAGGGCTTAAAGGAAAAGCTGGGGGTGGTGTTGTGGCAATTACCTCCCAACCTGCATGTCAACAGAGAGAAACTTAAGGCATTCTGTAAAATCATCCACCGACTCAGGGTTTCCAGGTCGACCCGCCACTCTTTCGAGTTCCGCCACCCGAGCTGGTTCTGTGAAGAGATATACGCTATATTGAGGAAGTATGGCTTCTCATTGTGTATTGCCCATTCCAAGGAGTGGCCTTGTGAAGAGCTCGCCACTTCTGATTTTATCTATTTCCGTTTTCATGGGGGAGAGATTCTTTATGGTTCTAACTATTCGGAGGAAGAACTTAGAGAGTGGGCTTCCAAAGCTAAATATTGGATGGAAAAAAGAAAAGATATATATGCCTACTTTAATAACGATGCTCATGGATTTGCTGTAAAGAATGCTTTAAGATTTAAGGAATTGCTAGAAGAGAAAAACAGAACCGGCTCGATAATACTATAATCGAGAGACAAAGTCAAGAATCACTCTCTTAAAAAAAAATTAACTATTCTGTTGACAAATTTTTCTTAAGATGTTAAAATAACGACAAATTAAAATTTTGTGTGCGATAGATATCACTTAGCTTTACCCTGTTAGAGAGTGGTATAACAGGTAAACCAAACGGATGAGAAGAAAAACTCCTTAGTAAGTTACTACCAACTTAAAAGGGAGAGGATGAAGAAGAAAGCGAGGGGATATTATAGCAAGTGTCAGCAATTTAACTATGCGGGAACTCACCTTCTTTTAGAACTGTGGGGAGCTGAAAATATTACCTCCTTAGAGAAAGTTGAGAAAGCCCTCATTGATTCGATTAACGCCTGTGGAGCTACCCTCCTAGAAATAAAACTGCGCCGTTTTTCTCCCAACCAAGGAATATCGGGAATAGCAATTGTCAAAGAATCCCACATATCTGTTCACACCTGGCCTGAGTTTGGATATGCGGCAATCGATATTTTTGTCTGCGGTGAAGTAAATCCATATAAAGCTATTCCCGTATTAAAGAAGGCATTCAAGCCTAAGAAGATGCAGTTACTCGAACTAAAGAGGGGAATTCTGGAATGAAGGAAGTGTGGTTTTATGAATCTCTCTTTCCCTCAGTGAGATTGGGGCTTAAAGTTAAGAAAACCATTGTTTCAGAGAATAGTCATTTTCAAAAAATTAAAATCTTAGATACTTATGAGTTCGGAAGGATATTAGTTCTTGACGGGATTGTCCAGACCACGGAGCGAGATGAATTTATATACCACGAAATGCTCTCTCACTTACCCTTGCTCTCCCATCCCCATCCAGAGAGGGTCTTAATTATCGGCGGCGGAGACGGGGGAATCTTGAGAGAGGTTCTGAAACACCCGGTCAAGGAAGTATTCTTAGTTGAAATAGATAAGAAAGTAATCGAATTATCGAAAACCTATCTTCCAGCTATTTGTAGAAATTCTTTTAACGACAGGCGGGCAAACATAATAATTGACGATGGAGCAAACTTCATCAAGGAATGGAAAGGAAAATTCGACGTGGTGATAATTGATTCTTCAGACCCTATTGGCCCAGCAAAAGTGCTTTTCTCATCTAAATTCTATCAGGGAGCCTCTAATGCACTTTCCAATGATGACGGAATATTTGCTCAGCAGACAGGCTCGTCTTTTCTTCAGCGAGAAGAATTCCCTTACGTCTATGAAAAACTGAAGAAGACATTTCCATTTGTGACTATCTTCTTGACAGCTGTCCCCACCTATGTGGGAGGATTCTTCAGCTTCGTCTTCGCTTCTAAGGGGATTGACCCCTTGAGGATTCGCCTATCAGAAATAGAAAGAAGGTATAAGAAATTTAAACTAAAAACCAGATACTATAATCCGAAAATTCATTACGCTTCGTTTGTTTTGCCTGCTTATATAAAGAAGACAGTGGAGACTAGATAAGAAATGGCTATAAGAAAAACTTATGGCGTAGAACTTATACTTGACCTTTACGGTTGCGACCAGAAAACAATTCGCTCTCGTAAGAAATTGAGTGAATTCGTCGATAATTTATGCGCCTTAATAAAGATGAAAAAATACGGCAAGCCTTCTATACCCCACTTTGGATTGAAGAATCCCCACACTGCGGGTTATTCTCTCATCCAATTCATTGAGACAAGTTCCATCACTGGCCATTTCTCCGAGCTCTGGAATTCTGCTTATATCAACATCTTCTCTTGCAAGCAATTCAATACAGAGAAGGCCGCAAATTTCACCAAAAAATTTTTTGGTGCAAAGAGAATGAAAAAAAGGGTGATTTTAAGAAAATGACAACTAAGCGATGTCAAATATTTTCCCTGGATTTAAAATATTTTCTGGATCGAAAACTCTCTTTATTTTCTTCATAATGTCAATATGAGCTTTGCTCAGGGCCATAGATAGATACTCCTTCTTTACTATACCTATCCCATGCTCTCCTGAAATGGTTCCTCCTCTATTTATACCATCTATGTGGAGTTCTTTTCGCACCTGGCGATACTTTTCTTCCCATCCTTCCTTTGCTTCTTCTATTTTTCCTTCCTTAAATTTAACCTTCATAAGATGAGTATGCACATTTCCGTCTCCTGCATGTCCGTATGTGGGCAACCAGACATCATATTTATCCGCAATCTCATGTACCCTCTCCACGTGACTGGCAATCTCTGCTCGCGGAACAGTGATGTCCAGTATCTCAATCGTGTAAGGTTTTATAGCTTCGTAGATTTGGCTCCTTATGTTCAATATATTATCCTGCCTCTCTTTAGTATCGGCGACAAAGACATCCAGCGCATTATTACTAGAACATAATTCTGCCACAGATTCGGAAAGCCCCATTACCTCCTCTTCGCTGGAGCCATCTATTATTATCATAAGATATGCCTCTCCTTCCCGACAGGGCCACCTCTTCTGGAGATACTCTTCAGTGACAAGGATGGGCTCTTTCTCCACAAATTCTATCGCCATAGGAACTGTCTTACTCTTTATTATCAGGGGAACTGTTTTTATGGCATCGCGAACACTATTGAAAGGCACAACAAGTGTAAACATAGCTTTTGGCGGCGGGAGAAGAGAAATTGTGGCTTTAGTAATAATTCCCAGAGTCCCTTCGGAACCTATCAAAAGATTCAGGAGACTATAGCCAGCGCTATCTTTCATAATCTTTCCACCGAGCTCTATTATCTCTCCTGTTGGCAGAATAACCTCCAGTCCCTTCACAAAATTTCTTATTACTCCATATTTAACTGCTCTTGAGCCCCCCGCGTTAGTGGCTATAACTCCTCCTATGTTTGCGCTCTCCTCACCCGGATGGGGAGGAAAGAAGAGCCCCGCCTCTTCTACTTTTTTATAGAACTCCATCAATGGGACTCCTGCCTCGACCACTGCCATAAGATTTTCTGTATCTACTTCCAGAACCTCATTCATATTCTCCAGAGATAGAACCAGACCGCCATACAGAGGAACACAGCTACCCACAAGCCCGGTCGCACCTCCCCGGGGAGTAACCGCAAACTTCTCTTTATTGGCAAGTTTAAGAATTTCGGAAATCTCCTTCCTGTTCTTCGGTTTCGCCACTACTTCAGGAAGTTTCCTTATCGACTCGAGTGCAAATTCATCATGGCTGTAGTCCACCATTTTCTCCTGTTCATAAATTAAGTTTTCTTCACCAACGATATCTCTGAGCTTTTGTATAGTACTTTCTTCTATCCTTTTATATACCATTCTGTTCTCTCCTTCCTCTGGAGTTTATAAAACCGCCCTTTCGGGCGGTCTCCACTAATCTTTTCACGGCCAAATCTATTCCCAGTTAAGATCAACAAAATTATAATCCAACTCGAAAGGTCATTGATTTTTGAAATTGTATCCCTGAGGTATGAATTCCTTTTAAGTTCACTTATTGGAAGGCACAAAGTAGACAGCAGAACCTGTAGCCAGCAACTTCTCCTTACCATCCCTCATTTCGATTCTGCTGAAGAAGAATTTCCCCTTTCTTTTGATAATCCTTGCTTCAGCGAAAATTTCTCCGTCTCGAATCGCAGACTTAAACTCCATATCCAGTTTAGCTGTGAAAAATGTCCTATCACCACATTTCGTGACCATTGCTATAGCTACGGCAGTATCTGCTAAAGAACATATCACTCCCCCATGAATAAAACCATGGGGATTAGTGAATTCCTTACTGTAGGGTATCATTATTTTCCCAAATCCATCTTTCGCTTCTAAAATCTTCATTTTAAGCAATTTTTCAAAAGGTGCTTTAATTTTAATCTTCATATCTTCTCCCGAAAATATAAAGAATGGAATTTCTACTCTATTCCCAGTTCAGACAAAGTTCGAATGAAATTGAGAATACCGTCCCTCCCTATTATACCGACCAATTCGCCGTTCTGGACAACGGGAAGTTGACTGATATCTTCTTGGGTCATTGTCTCGAATACAGAAAATAGAGGGTCACTTGGTTTAACTGCCTTTGTCTTATCTAAGGGAATCATCACTTCTTTAACAGTAGTACTACTCCAGGTATGGTGAGGGACCTCTTTTACCTGATGTATTGTTACAAGCCCTATTACTCGTCCATTCTCAATTACAGGCAGACAGCGATAGCCCCCCCGAATAATATGTTCATAGATAAGCTGTTCGAGCGTGGTACCACCCTCCACTCCATAACATTCCTTAACCATTGCTTCCTCCACAGTAACCCCGCGCATCGTATCTTTCAAGGCAACCAATCGATAACTCCTCTCAGCAGCATTATTGAGGAACCATCCGATAAATACAAACCAGATCCCGTTAAAAAATCTCCCTGTAAAGAACATAAACATACCAAAGAAAATCAATAGAAAAGCTACAAATTGACCTGCTCCTGAAGCAACTCGAGTAGCTTTCCTGAAGTTACCGGTTATTTTCCAGACAACTGCTCTTAAAAGACGGCCGCCATCGAGAGGAAAACCAGGAACCAAATTGAAGATAGCCAGTATAAGATTTATCCTGCTTAGCCAATATGCTAAAGCGGAGATAGGATGGAGGGGAGACCTTATTACAAAGACAACGAATCTGAAGAGGATGGCAATCGCAATACTTACGAGAGGTCCTGCAAAAGCCATAAGAAATTCTTTTCCTGGCTTTTCGGGTTCACTTACGATTTGAGCGACTCCCCCAAAGATAAAGAGCGTGATATCTCGGACAGGAGTTCCATGAGCCTTAGAAACTAAACTGTGGGACAATTCGTGAGCCAATACACAGGCGAAGAATATCAAACAAGTCGATAAGGCGACAATCCAATAGGTAAGGGACTGCCAGCCCGGATAGTAATAAGGAAAGTAGTGGCTTCCCAACGACCAGGTAATTAATAAAAAGATAATAAACCAGCTGTAATCTATCCTTATCTGGATACCAAAAATTTTTCCCAAATTTATAGTATTTCTCATCTTCTATTCATCTCCCATAATATACCCTGATTAAAATTCTACTTGAAAAAGAAACGCGCTCCAATAGCTCCATCAATTTCAAAATCAGTCTTCTTAACGACCTGAAGGACAGGAACCACTTCTATAAAAATGTCGAATGGCACCCTAGAAAAGAGATAATTTAGTCCAATCGGAAACCTAACTCCTGCTTCCGTCTCATCTCCAAAATTAACCCGAAACCCTAAACCATAATAGAGAGGGAAATTACCTTCCTCTACTTTGATAAGGCTAAAATTATGCCAGAGATAATCCCCGTGAAGCTGAAGCCGTCCCTTCCCACCGAAAGACCAGGCAACCGCAGCATCCAGAGCATTATTTTTATTGAGCCAGAGTTTTGCACTGAGCCCTGTAGGAGAACCGAGAATTATCCCTAAGCCAAAATCGTTCTTCTCATAAGTCAACCCTTTACCGGGAAGACTCAAAAAAATCAACACCAATACTAAAGTAGTTAAAGATTTGGGAGTGTAAAGCGAAAGCTTTACTTGGTCAAACTTTCGTTTGACACTCCAATTTGAAATTGTTTTTCTCATTTAACGTCCTCGACCACCTCCACCACCTCTTCCCCGCCCTGGCTCCAGTGGCCCATACTCTTTACCTGGTTTTCCCTTTTCATATCTAGGCCGTTCTGGTTCAGCTCCTCTCCCTGGTTCAGGTTTTACCTCCCAGGAATTGCGAAGAGTCCGCCGCTCTTGGCGTGTAAGTTCTCGCCTAATGCGGCGATGTTCTCTTCTCACTTCTCTTCTTACCTTACGCAATTTTACCCCGAACTCATCGGCTATCTGTCCCCAGCCTTTGCCAGAATCCCTCATAGCTACAATTTCATCCAGCGGCCTTTCCGTCATTTCAGAAAGCACAAGCGCGTGGCTAATCTCTCCATATCCAAAACGCTTTGCCCTTAAGTCTGTTAAAGTATCTATATCCACTCCAAAGCGTTCAGCATATTTCTCAAGAATCTTACTTTCGTTCTCGAGAATCCTCTCCCTCTCGCGAAGCCTCTCCTGTTCAAGAAGTCTCTCCCTTTCCTGTAGCCTCTCTTGCTCTCTGGTCTCTTCCTGGGCCTTCTCTTTTGCCTCTTCTTGAGTCCTACCAGGACTTGCTCCTAACACAAGAACAATCCCTAGACAGATAATCCAAAAAATATTGTGAACACTTTTCATTTTGTTTATACCTCCTTTTTCCACATTTACTTGTCTTTAAATTTTTCTGAACTCAATTCACCCCCAATTCCCCAGTTATGTTTTGGAACATCCCTGATTATCACTGTAACTGCTTCTTTAGGACATCCAGTAATTTTCACAAATAAATTAGTGATTCCTTCCACCAATTTTTTCTTCTCCTCGACTTTCCGACCTTCCCACAAATCCACATTCACTAATGGCATCTCTCCCTCCTTATGTGAACCCTTTCCCGGGGCGCTCAAGACCAATGTCCGACCACGAGGGTCGCCCCTACGCGTGGTCGGTCGCCCTTTACAAATTACAAATTTCTAATTACTTCTCTTATTCGTATATAATTCCTACACGGAAACTGATGAAATGGCCTTTATGTTTTGCTCTTCCTATATAAACCAAAATAGATTAATCCATTTCTTGTAAGAGAAAAGCCCGGATACCGGACATTTCAGGGTTTCCGTTTTACAACTCCATCTAACTCAGGGCTCCTCTCTTTCTTTTTTCTTTTATCCGCTCCTGGTTTTGGATATTCACCAGTCCAGCAATAGAGACACAGCTTCTCCCTGGGTAGCCCAATAGCCCTGACCATATCATCCACAGTTTGATATCTAAGTGTGGTAACTTCCAAATCTTTGGCAATCCATTCCACCATCTTCTTGTATTCTTTAGAATTATGGTCTATGTATTCTGACACTTCCTCCAAATCCTTGCCTTCAAGGCTATGGATAGCTCTACGGGCAGCCAGTTCATGGACCGAGCGCGTAGAGAGATTAAACCTGCAGGGAAACATCAATGGTGGGCAGGCAGGCCTTATGTGAACCTCTTTAGCACCCCTATCCCACAGCTTCTTTATGGTGAAGTTCTTAAGCTGAGTCCCTCTGACTATCGAATCCTCACATACTACAATCCTATTGCCCTCAATTATCTCTTTGATGGGAATTAACTTCATCTTGGCTATCAAATCTCTGGTCTCCTGCGAAGGCGGAGTATAGCTCCTCCCATATCCGAGGGTATACTTCACCAGCGGTCGCCTGTAAGGCTTGCCGGACTCCATGGCGTATCCTAAAGCATGTGTAGTTCCCGAATCAGGAACTCCAGAAACTACATCTACCTTTATATCTTTGTCCCGTTTTGCCAGAAACTTCCCGCACCTCTCCCTGACCGTTTCCACGTTTATCCCCTCATAGTTTGAAGCAGGAAAGCCGGCATATATCCAGAGAAATGCGCAGATTTGACTGATATTCCCACCCGGCCTCCTCTCTGCCATGCCCTGCTCATTTATCAGAATTATCTCCCCGGGTGCGAGGTATTTCACAGTTTGGAAGCCAATATTGGGAAAGGCACTGGTCTCAGAAGTAACTGCCCAGGCATCCTCGCGGCTTCCCACCACAAGAGGCGTATACCCATACCTATCTCTGGCAGCATAGATTCCATCTCTGTTCAATAATAAAAGCGAGCAGGAACCATCTATTGCCTCGAACATTTTCTCTATGCCATCTATCAAGTCGTGCCCCTGGATTATTAACTTGGCTATGAGCTCTGTTGCATTCACTGCGCCTTTAGTCACTTCAGTGAAGGATACTCCTTTATCCAAAAGCCCTTCCACCAATTCTTTCATATTCTCTAAGAATCCATTGGTGACTATACAAAATGGACCGAACTTGGAGTTCAAATAAATAGGCTGTTCATCAAAGGCGCTGATAACACCGATGCCCTTGTTGCCCTTCATACGCTTAAAGTCTTCATAGAATTTTGACTTAAATTGAGTCTGACTTATGTTGTGTATCTGGCGTGTGAAATCCTTTCCCAACACTGCCATGCCTCCATATTCGGTTCCCAAGTGCGAATGGTAATCCGTCCCATAGTACAGAACCTCTGCACAATCTCCCTCAGAAACCACTCCAAAAATCCCACTCATCTTTTACCCCCCTAACAAATTAATGACAAAATCCAAATGACAAAATCCAAAATCCAAAATCCAAATGACAAAATCCAAAATCCAAAATCCAAATGACAAAATCCAAAATCCAAAATCCAAATGGATTTCAAGTTATTTAATCATTTTTTATTTACCTTATTTATAATACTACTTAAGATTAGCATTAACTCTTCTGCTTCACCTATTTGCCAATCTAATTCCTTTTCGTTCTCTTTATTATTTACTAGTTGAGCTTTCTTGATTAACTGTAACCAGTGTCTTGATTCTCTTGCTTCTCTGCGCGCAATTCCCATTTTGTTTACAAAATCTTTCTTCGTTAGTGTTCCATCTGCTTCTTCTATATTTACCCCAATCGAACCGCTAGCCCGAATTATTTGTTTACCATATTCTAAGGTGGCTTGGCTCATAGGCAGTTTATTTACAAGTCTCGCAACCCTAGCCGCAAATTCTAAAGCCCTATCATAAATATCAAATCTTTTCACGTTTGCCATTTGTCATTTGGATTTTGGATTTTGGATTTGCTTATGGTATTCCTGTAACGACTTTACAGACATCTTTGGCTTCTTAATCAAATTCTCAATTCCATTAACAGATGCCTGTGCGCCAGCAACAGTAGTTATGAGAGGCACACTATAAAGAATTGCATGGGACCTTATCTTTGCCTCATCCTCTTTGGTCGCCTTGCCAGCAGGAGTGTTTATTATGAGATCTACCTTGTCATCTTTTATTAAGTCAATGATATTGGGTCTTCCTTCGTGAAGTTTAGGCAGAGTCTCTACCTCTATGTCATTCCTCATAAGGGCATCTGCTGTGCCAGAAGTTGCCATAATCTTAAACCCGAGGTCCACAAGTTTTTTGGCAATGAACACTACATTCCTCTTATCCTGGTTCTTCACACTTATAAACACATTCCCCCTTATCGGCAATCTTTGTCCAGCAGCTATCTGGCTCTTCGCATAAGCTACACCAAATGTGGAATCTATTCCCATAACCTCTCCTGTCGATTTCATCTCCGGGCCCAGGATTGCATCTACGCCAGGAAACCTTATAAAGGGAAATACAGACTCTTTTATTGCAACATAATCTATCTTCTTTTCCTTTGTAAATCCTAACTCTTCCAGTGTCTTTCCGAGCATAATCTTAGTTGCCAGTTTTGCCAGAGGAACTCCTATTGCCTTGCTCACAAATGGAATCGTTCTACTTGCCCTGGGATTTACCTCCAGGACATAGACTATATTATTCTTGACAGCGTACTGGATATTCAAAAGTCCCTTCACGTTTAATTCCTTTGCCAAAGCATAAGTGTTTTTCTTTATAACTTCTATTATATCTTCACCCAGGGTATACGGCGGAATGACCATTGCGCTATCACCAGAATGGATGCCTGCTTCTTCAATGTGCTCCATAATCCCACCTATCACGCACCCATTACCATCTGCTATTGCATCCACATCAACTTCTATAGCATCTTCCAAGAATTTGTCAATAAGAATCGGACGTTCAGGAGATGCCTCTACTGCTTTTTCCATAAAATTGCTTAAACCTTCCTCATCATAGACTATCTCCATTGCCCTACCACCGAGGACATAAGAAGGTCTTACCACTACCGGATATCCTATCCTGTTGGCAACCTTCTTTGCTCCTTCGAATGAGATAGCTGTCCCGTTTTCAGGCTGGATCAGCTTCAATTTCTTAACCATCTGTTGGAATCTCTTCCTATCCTCTGCTATATCTATAGAGTCAGGGCTGGTTCCTAAAATCTTCACTCCTGCCTTCGCCAATGGAACAGATATATTTAAAGGAGTCTGTCCTCCAAATTGAACTATCACCCCAATCGGCTTTTCAATATCCACAATATTCAACACATCCTCAACTGTCAAAGGTTCAAAATACAATTTATCAGAAGTATCATAATCTGTTGAGACAGTCTCTGGATTACAATTTACCATAATGCTTTCAATACCTTCTTCTTTCAGGGCATACGATGCGTGGCAACAACAGTAGTCAAACTCTATACCCTGCCCGATTCTATTAGGTCCCCCTCCCAGGATAAGAACCTTCTTATTCCCGGATGGATGACTTTCATCACTCGTCTCGTATGTAGAATAATAATAAGGTTTGCTCGCTTTAATTTCTCCTCCGCAGGTATCTACTAATTTATATACTGCTTTTATATTGCATCTTTTTCTATAGGACCTTATCTTTTTCTCCGTTGAATTTAGAAGATAGGCGAGCT
>Ga0172366_10003521_pt1 | contig 12349 bp, 9 predicted proteins | sample LakKivSesite69cm_FD_114533 | JGI IMG/M metagenome (GOLD analysis project Ga0172366, IMG submission 114533) | Sediment microbial communities from Lake Kivu, Rwanda - Sediment site 69cm | ecosystem: Environmental > Aquatic > Freshwater > Lake > Sediment | place: Rwanda: Western Province, Lake Kivu... | reverse complement strand
GCACCTGATCCACGAGTTACTGCCCCATATCAATTTGAAGAGTGTGCGGGTGGACGGCATCGAATCTGAAGGCTTAGATAGCCGGGGCAATATCCTGGTGGACCGCCAGCCGCGGTTCAACCATATCGGCTCCAGCACGCCTGAGCTGGTGATCAAGAAGCTGCTGGGGCACGTGCGGAAGAAGGAGAAGTTGCGGACCGTGTACGAGGAGATTCTTACGGTGCTGGCACAGGATCGAGCGGAATGGCAGTGAGCGATTAGTAGTAGCTCGAAGCTAGCTAGGTTCGGCGTTGCGGGTGGCTGTTTCGACGTCTAAGCGGAAAAACTCTCGTTCTGTGGTATCGTTGCCATAGCGGTAGGTGTTATTATGGAGGTCGGCGTGCCACGTGTCGAGGTACCATGAGCTGCCGTTGATCTGCGTCTCCGTATTGTCGAGATGGGTGGCCGTAGCAGCACCGAATACCACCTTATCGAGCCAACCGCAATCCGAGAGAGCATTCACACTCTGATCCTTCATATAGCGCCACTCCACCGTATGCGATCCCAACGGGATGCTATAGCTCTTCTGCTGCCAATTCTGATTGCCACTGATCCGCGATTGCCGCACGCCATCGAAGTAGAATTCGAGGTAATCACAGTTCGCTTCAGAGGATACCTTCCAGTAGAACTGCAAGGTCCCGGGGCCCGAAAGGGTGGTTTGGAGCCAGGATTCTTGAGTGTGTGAGATCGCGCCACTCTGGGCTGCATCGCCGCCGTAGTAGTACGTGGAACCCTGAGCGAACCAGTTATTACTACCTCCGGTGCTCCAGGAAAGAGCAGTGTTATCCACTGCCTCCCCTAGATCCGACGGAGGTGGTGTAGGCGTAGGCGTAGGCGTTGGCGTTGGTGTTGGCGTTGGTGTTGGTGTTGGCGTTGGCGTTGGTGTTGGCGTTGGCGTTGGCGTTGGCGTTGGTGTTGGTGTTGGCGTTGGTGTTGGTGTTGGTGTTGGCGTTGGCGTTGGTGTTGGCGTTGGTGTTGGCGTTGGCGTTGGCGTTGGCGTTGGTGTTGGCGTTGGCCCCGGAGCACCAGTATAATCCACCTTATCGAGCCAGCCACAATCCAAGCCCACCTTACTACTCACATCCTTCGTATAGCACCACTTCGCCGTATGCGATCCCAACGGGATATAATAACTCTTCTGCTGCCAATCCCTAATTCCACTGATTCGCGTTTGTAGCACGCCATCGAGGTAAAATTCGAGGTAATCAAAGTTCTGTTCCGAGGAGACCTTCCAGTAGAACTGCAGCGTTCCCGGACCTGTAAGAGTGGTTTGGAGCCAGGTGGCTTGACTGTTTGAGATCGCGCCACTCTGGGCTGCATCGCCGCCGTAATAATAGGTAGAGCCCTGAGCGAACCAGGAATTACTACCTCCAGTGCTCCATGAAAGAGCAGGGTTATCAACCGCTTCACCTAAATCCGCTGGGGGTGGCGTAGGTGTAGGGGTTGGGGTAGGTGTTGGTCCCGGAGCAGCGCTAAAGTCCACGTTCAGCGTCTCCCACGAGAAACTGTCATAAGAGCCGCCATTCCGATAGAACTGGCAGTCATAGTCCATATTCATATCAAGATAGAAAATTCCGCGTGGGCGACCCGATGTGGTCCCCCAGCTGTTCACCATAATCCAATAAGGATGGTTAGGATCAGTATCATTATAGCCCACACAGAGGACTGCGTGACCACCAAAACCAGAATCCGAGGAATGTCCGCATGAGTAATTTGGATTCCAGATGACAGCTTCTGATTCGTTGGACCAGAAACTTCTGAAATTTTCCCAATCAGCACGGGTTGGCAAGTAGAACGCAAACCACACAGCTTTATTCTGAACTTGCAGGAGATTTTTAATATTGGCAACAGCCGCATCTCTCCCAACACCCTGCGTTTCTATTCTCATCACTGTGCAGTCTGTAATGGCATAGTAAGGCAAAGTTGAAATGCTCGCACATGGCACACTCGTGCTACTTGTGCAACTTCTACCGCTATCCTGCCACTGAGCATTGGTATTTGCCCAGGGGACAGCAACGCCATTGGTACTATACCAGTTCGCAACTTGATCGAGCCAGCCGCCGCAGCACGCCCAATCAGAACCCGCACCGCCGCTATAGCAGGATGTGAAATATTGAATGGATAGGCGATCGTTTATCGCCTCCTGGACGCTCAGGGCGACCTCGATAATCCCCGTGCCCGCCCAGACCCAGCAATTGCCGCAACTTCCCTGGCTGCGTGCGGAAGGCGTATATGTCAGGTGATCCAGAAGGCTGAACGAGCTGCCCGAAGATTGTCTAACCATTCTCCCAATTTCCTCCTGCATGTCCGCTTCTGGCGCACTATTATACAGCTCCATCCATGCCTGAAGCGTTTCTAAATCTGGTTGCATAATTGGATACTCTGATTGAACGGTCCATTCAGTTGAATTCGTCAGGTTACTTTCCGTGGCGGTCACCGTTACGAGCGTACTCACGAGTAGTATCGATACAAGAATAGCAGCGAGTTTATAGTTTCTCAGCATAACGTTTTATCCCTCCTTTCCCCAGCAATTTGATAATCTCCATACGCCTCTAAGCACAAGAAGATTATCTCGTTTCTGGTGTTTTAAAAACCCGTAGGGCATTTTAATTTTTCGTAATACTTATAGTTAGCGGTATGGAATATTGCTCGGTTTGCACAGCATTTACGAACTTTTCTCCACAACGGTGCTGAGGCATTTCACCTCTCTGCAAGTTCTATTTTCCTGGGCGCCTATTCGCTATTCCACCGAGAAGTGGTTCTTCGGGAACGTGCTGCTGGTGGGAGATGCGGGGAATCAGAACTTCAAGCTCTGATCATCGAGTGCCTTTATACCTGTTCCGGTATATTTTTTGGGAATGATACCCAAATGTTAAATTCTCAATGAGACACCAGCTCATCAGTTTCTTCGGGTCTAGCCGGGTAAAGATGGACTTTACGGAATAGAATTCTTTCCACGCGGTTAAATGCTTATCCTCAAGCTCGTCTTTCGTGAAGTTGTTATGCCGGAACACGAGATGTGAAAAATCGTATTGTGACCAATCGTACGTCGTTATCCTCCCCTGTGCCTTCATCGTAGCAAATAGGCTGGTGCCGGGAAATGGTGTTAAAATCGAGAATTGCGCCTCTTCCATATCGCAGTCGTTAGTTAAGTCCAGAGTTCTCTGAATGGTAGTATTGTCATCATGTTCAAGGCCGAATATAAAGGCTCCAAAGACAGCTATACCATAGTCATGCAGTTTTTTCACCGCTTTTTTATAATCAATACCAAGGTTCTGATTTTTGTGTATCTCTTGCAATCCTTCATTTGACAAGGTCTCAAATCCTATAAATAACTCATCGCAGCCACTTTCCGCGGCGCACTTGAGCAGCGTATCATCATTTGCGATGTTAAGGGAGCATTGACTGAACCATCGTTTGTGCAGCGGCGCTATTGCCGCAAAGAGCTCGCGAGCATGTTTTGGATTGCCCATGATATTGTCATCCATAAACATGATCAGCTGCGATTTCATCGCACTGAGTTCTTTAGCGACATCCTCTATCGGTCGAAACCGATAGGTGTTCCCCGAAAATTGGGTGACAGAGCAGAAATCACACCCGAAGGGGCAGCCTCTGCCGGTTTGCACCGTATCTATACTCGTATAATACCGCTTATACCGTCTGTCTTTCAGATAGAGGTCTCTTCTCGGAACTGGAAGATGCTCGAGCGAGGGCCGTGTCTCACACATATACCTCTTCTTGAGACGCCCCTGCTCGCCATCTTCGAGGAGCTGTGGCCACAGCCCTTCCGCCTCACCGAGAACGATCGCATCTGCATGCTGCATCGCCTCGTCCGGCATCATGGTGGGATGGATGCCACCCAGTACCGTCTGTATCCCCCGTGCCCGGAGTAGCCTCGCGATCTCGTATGCCCGAGGAGCTTGTGATGTCATGGCGGTTATGCCCACCAGATCCGCCTCAAGGGCGTCATAGTCGATCTCTTCCACATTCTCGTCCACCAGCTCGAGCTCATGGTGCTCAGGGGTCAGGGCGGCAAGGGTGGAGAGACACAGAAGCGGGAATCGAAACGGTTTGATCCGCCAAAAACTGTGGACATCCCATCCGGGCACGATCAGCGTTATCTTCATCTCCTCAGTTTCCCCGGTTAATCACACACATATAAAAGGTTTTTATTCAGCGAGGTTAGAGCATAACTGGCAGAGATGTGCGAATTTTGTAAGAAGCATGCCGGAGAGAAGAGCAAGTGGTACTTCAATCCCAAGAACTACAGCCGAGAGATGGGCGAAGCGAGGAGAGAGCTCTTGGAAAAGATCGCCCGAGATCGTGGCTATGAAAGCTGGTTGATAGGTGGATTTGAGACGATAGAGAAGTTAAAAATTGCCCCATTATTTAATACTTTATTCACAAAACTAGAAGAAAAATACTCTATAAATACTGAAGGTGGGCAAATAGTTACATTAGATGACGCGATAGAAATACTAAAGCTCTGCGAAAATCCTGCGCTATTGCCATGCACCTGTCGAAAAATTATTGGTGAGGAAAAATATTGCTGCCTTAATTTCGGACTCATTCCGGAACTTTACAAAAAGGCTAATCCTGATAGTTATATGGAAGAATTATCAGTCACTAAGGCAAAACAGCTGCTAGAATCGTGGAATAAAGAGGGGTTTTATCATGTTATTATGTGGGGTAAGGCACCCTATGTAACAAGTATTTGTAACTGTTCAGCAGCATCGTGCATGGCGTATAGGGGCAGATTTGTTTCTGGTTTAGAACATGCAATGTTGAAGGGGGAGTACATTGCACGAGTGGAGCAAGAAAAATGCCAGGGCTGTAAAACTTGCATGACTCGGTGCCAATTCGGGGCAATCTACTTCAACGTCGATCAGGGACGAGCTTTTATAGACCATCGAAAATGCACGGGATGTGGACTTTGTATGACCGGCTGTCCGAACAACGCGATACAGCTGTTCGAGCGAAGATACACGCCAGCCAAAAATTTTTGGTGATCCTGATTTGTTCATTTCATTTTTGCCACTATCTTTAATAAGCGAAGATTCAACTGGTAAAAAAAGGATGGAAATTACGATAAATACTGATGTTTGTACAAGTCCAGACAGCTGTATGAAATGTATCGCAGTATGCCCGATGAATATTCTCGTCCTAAAACCAAAACATAGGGGTAGTTCATCAGCATTCGGTAATTATGAGGTTAGTGCCATCTTTAAAAAGCTCTGCAATGGCTGTATGAAGTGCGTAGAAGTCTGCCCCAATCACTGCCTGCAGATCAAATTTTAATACCCCGCCTCATGGGTTCAATAAACTAGGAATCTCCACCAAGATCTGAGGTAAAGCATCCCTCCTAGCGTTTGTAGCTAGATCATGTTCTTACTTCGAGACCATGCTTACACAAGGAAGGTCAAAGAACTGCCAAACTATTGTTGCGGTATGGGGAATCTCGGCCTGAGAAATCGTAGAAACGCCACCAAGTTACAATCCTCAGAGGGCTCGGATGAAGTAACTATCGTACGGTACCTCACGGTCAGCGTTACAAACAAAGAAAACCTTTATAAGTTGCTTACCACCTATAGTGATGTAGAACTGGGCCGCCAATGAGAACTTGGAAATGGCGCATGTGGGAATCATTTTCGGCGCTTTGGTTACTTGTATTCGTAACTATCAAATCCGCCTCAGGGGCTCTTTTCGCGGGAGTGAACGAGTTACCTCTTGTACTCAAACTCTTTCTGACCATCAATATACCACTGCAATTCGTAACGATGGCTATGCTCATAGGAGTTACCTCGGTGTCCAAATCCAAGGTTTGGACCGATCTTAAGATCGGCCTGTTTTTCAATATATTACAGTCCCTGGCTTTAGTTTTGCTTATAAATTTCAGATATTCCACCGATAATCTGTATTATAGTTACATCATCCTGATATTGTATTCAATTGGTGTTATTGCTGTCTTTTTCACGATATATTATCTTGCACTACCTCTCGTCAAAAAAATCGATTTTTTAAATCGAAAATATTTGCCATTATATTCCCTCTCTCTAGTTACGGTATATTTGACGATTGAAATCTTTCCAAAGATATATCTTCCACCATTTCACTATGGGCAAATTATATACGCCTTCTTATTCGTATACCTGCTCGTAATTGTATATTTCCCTAGTGTACTATTTCATATATCAACAAAATATGTGTTCACCGGATTTGTACGGACCCCGTTCTTAGTAGCGGGCTCCGGTCTAATTGCGATTTTGATTTTTTTCATTCTAATTTTAGCATCGATGCAGCCAACTCAAGAATATTACTACATACTGACACTCTTTGTAACGAGTATCTTCACGCTAGTTTACTACTTGCATTTCGGTATCAATTATCCGTCCCTGCTCGACCCGCGATGGAAAGCTTTGTTGCCTTTTGACCTCCCCAAAGTCATTGTCTCCTCTACCTTTGCCTTTCTGACAATATCCTTGTATTTAACAACTAAAGATCACACAAGTTTCGTTACCATACCCTATTATATCGCCATACTAGTTTTGCTACCAATTGTATTTCTAATTATAACAATTTTTATTTATATGAAGCACCTTTTGTTTAGCACTAAATTGAAATACTGGGAATATCTAAAATACGGCTTATGTGTACATTTAGCCGTAACATTCTATGTGTTCAGCTTACTGTTTCTCTCATGGAATACTGTAACGGAGAGAACAAAGATATTAGGCATTCTCTTCGGAGTTGTGTCCTTTCTGTTTTATCTCTTCTTTGCTCTAGATTTATGGACGATACTTAAAGAACAAAAAATCGAGCCTATTTTTGATAAAATTTACGTAGCTCATACAATAATAACCATTTATTCATTTCTTTTCATCGTATTCTTCGCTGTCTCTTTTATTTATGTGGCTGAATCTTACTTTGTTAACGATGAAATTATCCCCAATCCGGTCTTACTCTTCTTCGTTGCCTTTTTCTTGATTGCGTTTGGAACCTATTTGAGCATTACGCATAAAGGATTTGAGGAGATATTGGGTAAAAATATATGGAGCGAGCTCTCGTATGCGTCCGCATTTCTCGTGTTTCTTCTAATCTACTTCATGTACTCCTCCATGGGTGCGCAAATCAGTCGATTCCCTTATCACAATCTTGCGTTCATCGGGTACTTTGTCGTCCTGATAATCGAGTTAGTATCCACAATGACCTTGGCGGGAAAATATCAATTCGCGCCGGGGAAAAAAGGCGACATCGTTAGTCTCATGAATCACCATGCCCGCGCATTTTTACGAACGGATTATTTAGAAGAATTCTGGAGAAAGACCGTATCCTCCTATCTTGATGATACGGAACGGATAAAAGTTCGTTTCGATCCAGCACGGCGTGCATTCGATCTTACTGACCTGGATGAGAAGACGCAGAGGACAGTAGCAGTAAGTATGCTTTTACAGATGCATAGGCTCAGTGAAGGGGAAAAGGTAGCGATATACCGGAAACCACTCAATGAAGCGAAAGGAGAAATTGTGGGGATCTTGAGAGAGAAGATCTTACAGCTGCCTGAGCAATTACGCGCTGAGTTCGATGAAGATCTTTACTATCCCTTGCTCCTCGAGAAATCCATTAATGATCTCTTTATGCACCTCGGAACATTTGTTCCCGTGAGCGAGCATAAAGCGATCTTCGAGGGGCTGCGGAAAAGGGACGAAGTCTTTGCGTGTATCGAGTTTGAAACGGACGAGATACATGTGCGTGAGGGGACGAGGTTCGGTCGTGATAAATTCCTGGAGTTGTTCAAATTATATCTTGATGCCATCGGTGATAAATTCCCCTTCAAGCGCTGCCTGCTCCGGGGGCTGGTCAAAGAAGAGATCAAGACTGATGCTCATGCCCCCATCGCGGCCAGCGAGGTCTTTGATATTGTCTCCACAGGGATCAAGGAGCTCAATCTGGTCATGGCCGGCGGATTGGTTAAGGGAAGTATCACGCTCCTCATCACCGAAGAGACGAAAGCAAAGCAGAAGATGCTCCACGCGCTCATCACCAGGAACCACCCCGAGGGGATGAGTATCCTCTATGCTACCTCGAAACGGCCCTACTCACAGATACAGGGTGAGCTCCTCATGGCGCTCGAGTCGCTCGATCGTGTCACCATGCTCGACCTCTATGCGCCGCTCTATGAGGAGAAGGGCGTTTCAGAACTGATCGAGCATGACCATCGAATCATCGTGCCCCTCAGTAAGATACTCTTCCAGCGGAGCCTCGTGAAGGTGATCAAGAGTCAGCCACGAAACCAGCCACGGCTGGTGATTATCGACGTTTACGATGACTTCGCAAAATATTATCAACCTGAGGAGCTCTACGAGCTGCTGCAAACGCAGGTCGAGGGCTTGAAAAGCTGGAACTGCACCACGATACTCGTACTTGATCCCCATTCGCACCTCCTCAAAAAAGTGGGTATCGACGAGGTGAAGAAGAATTTTGAGAATATCCTTGTCGTCGCGGGCGTGGAGAAGGAGTCCGTCGTGCAGATCGAGAAGTTATTTCACGGGACGCCGGGCAAACGCGTTGTTCATCTCGAGTGGTGACCGTCACAAAAAGATGGCACGTCTCCCCAGTTCGGATACGATTGGTGGGTAGTGAAGCAACGTACGTTACGTTTGCTATCCTCTGTCATGAAAGGTCCAGCCAGGGCCGTGTTCATCCCCCGCAAGGCTGAACGTGCGTATCATTCGCGGCATTCCGGCACTCGGTGATCACTCGAACTTCTTCAGCATGATGAGTGCCAGTTGAGGTTTACACAATTCAAAGCAAATTGCTGAGAGATTAACGTCCTTGGCAATCCGAACAACTTCATACGCAAGATCGAATACCATGAAGGCGAGCAGATAGAGCCAGGGCAGGAACGAGGCGAGACAGAGTCCCAGGGTACCTACCTTCATGCTGCACCGATGGGCGAAGAAGAACTCAGCCAGCTCACCCAGGCGGTTGCCATCGGCATAGTCGTTCCCCTTCTCATCGGCGATCCCCAGCACGGTGAGCACCGCGAGCGGGACATAGGAGAACCGCGACATGAGGGCGAAGAAGAGCATCGCAAGGAGGGCGATCGAGCTCAGTTTGAAGACCGGATTATCCACCTTCCCCGAGAGCAGTACGGCGAAGAGAATGGCGAAGAGGACCGTGGCCGATCCCGTATCGGAGATCGATACGCACACCCAGATCGCTACCAGGAGCGGCGCCATGAGCATCGCCCGCCGCTTGCTGAACCGCGCTTCATCAAAGGCGTCATCGATGTATTTCAGGCCACAGCCAATGATCGCAAAGGCCGCGACAATAACGCATGCATAAAGGGTATAAGGAGTACCCTCCGGTAATCCAGCTAGTGCATCCATCTCAACCCCTCCGGGAGCTCCAGCGGCGAGCTGGTAATAGAATGATTCCGCTTTAGCCTATATATCCTTACCGCTCAGCAATATTGTTAAGCTCTTGTAATCTCCTCCAACGGGACTGAATGCGGTTGCTGGAAGTTCTCGTTACCATTCTAACAGCTTCGCGTGCTGCCGGTAATACTCGTGCAGATCTCGCCCCCAGGTCAGGGCAGCGGTATCGTCGCTGATCAAGGCACGATTGTAATCAAAGAGCCCATCACGGGCAAACAAGCCCAGGTAGAGAACGCGGTCCGTTAAGGTAAGGGCGACCTTGAGGTCGAGCTCCGTAGCGAAGAGCGAGAAATTGGGCTGGTGTACCAGCTCCAGAAAGCTCTTCTCCGTCTCGATGATCCCTATGAGGCTCTCCAATACCGCATTGGTAATGATAAGCTCGACCTCTATCTTTCTTCTCATCACCGCCTCCTCGATCGCGGTGAGATACTCAAGATTGAAGATTGGATAAATCCCTTTTACTTTCTTCGCCTGCTCGAGCACCTGGAGGGAGGTGGTGTGGAGCTTGAACATATCCGTCGGCGTGCCCGTGAGTGGTTTTGAATTCTGGAGCTCCCCGATACGCTGCAATAACGGGAGCGGAATATCGGAGAGGTCATGCTCGTGCCAGAATCGTTCGAATTTCTCGAGCACCTCGACGGCCCGGATAAACTCATCCAGCTTCAACGCCACGATCTCGCCGATCTTCGTCAGGGCGTAATTGCGATCTTCATCCTCGCAGATGAGCTTGCCACGCTCAAGTTCGCGCAGGGCGTGGATCGCAGTGGTGGAACTGACGCCGAGCAGATCTCGCAACTCGCTGAGGGGCTTCCTGCCCGCCTTCAGCGAGAGGATAAGATCCCTGCGCAGATTCGAGCAAACCGCGAGCCGAAGCGTATTCTTCATGGATCTCGAAAAGCCGCTACCCTTATTCTTCCTTCGTCTCTGAGTATAAAAAGGTTTCGATATATTCTTCCCTCGCTGACGGACCTATTCAGAAGATAGTACTAGATATGCTCCCTTTCAATCGGAATTATCGGTCGTGAGCGGGGATGGAAATAGCATATCTAATCAAGAACGAACTTGCGAAGAGCGGGAGGGAGTTGAGCCACATCTTCGCGCATCCCACAGCCCTTATCGCCCCCCAGGAGTTTGAAGGCACGAAACGAATATAGGACTGAGAGAACGGTCCTGCAGCGGGTAGCAGCTCACTTATCACGATTCCCATCATGTGGGTTCCGGCGAGGTCTAGAGCGCTAGGAAGAGTCCCATCAGCTCGAAGATCAGGTTCCCGTAGAAGAGGGCGATAAAGAACCCCGCAGTGATAAACAGCATATAGGGTAACCCCGGGGTAACCCACACATACTCACCGATCTTACCCTCTTCGTGATAGCGGGTAAGCGCTTCTATCCGTTCTTCATCGATTTCCAGCCCACCAAGAATGAATCTGCGCGTTATACCGTCTGCTCCTTCATCTTCAAAGGAATGGAGCAATCTTATCCGGCTACAGTTCACGCTTGGAAGTATGGAAATGGGTAGTTGGTAGCCAATGAATGCCAAACCGCAATCCTTTGTGATCTCCTCAGGGTTTCCGTATACCCGATTGTAGACGAACAGGGACAAAAACACGAGCGGGAGGATAACTGCAGAGACAATCGCTCCGTTAAAGAGCGTGGTGATGGCAAAAGGGAAGGGATCAAGAACTACCCGTGCGCCTAGTGGATGCGTTGGGAAGAGCACGGCGATAGCGATCAGGCCCTTCGCGTCCGCGCCGCCGAAGAGGTGAAGGCGGAAGAAGAGATAAGCGAGCAGCGCGGTCCCCAGAAGTGCGAGCAGATAGTGTGCAAGGTACGGTATGCCGTTGCGCACCACCTGATAGCCCGCGAGCGGCAGGCCCAGGAGAAGCATGAGCAACCACAGCTCGTTTGGCACGCTCCTCGTCTTCAGGTCTGAATAGCACGCGTAGAGGAGGCAGACCGAGCAGAGCGCGATACTGAGAAGTCCGAGGTGGCTCATACGATTGGTGTGAGCGAGAGATCGGGAAAACTAGCTCGTGAGCCTGGCTCCAGTTCCAGCGCGTACAGCTCCGTGCGCGGCTGTTCGCCATAGAAACAGGGTATGCCCGCTATCTCTTTCGTCTTGATGTGAACTGAGGTAACGGTGCTCAGGTCCTTCCCGTTCACGCTCTCCCTCCCGCCATAGCAGATGGTGATGATCCCCTGCTCATTGCTCAAGCAAAGCAGCTCCTCCACCGTCCGGTGAAGATCCGCAACATCGTCCAGATTGAGGAGGATAACGGCGCGGTCACCCGATGCGCACGCCTTAAGGTTCTCGATCGCTTCCACGAGCTCGACGTTCGCGCAGTACTCCTGCTTGACAGAGGGATAGACCTGCTTGACGAATTCGCTCTGCTTCGGGGTGGTGAGGATGAGCCGCATGCCACGGTTCAGGCTATTGATCGAGAGAGCGCGCGCCAGGAACTCGTAGGGGCGATAATCGCCCTCGAAGAGATTGAAGCAGCCATAGCCACCGATGACGCGATCGAGCGCTTTGATCCCGGTTGATATACAGGCAGGACCGGGGTCCGGGAGCGGGTCTGGTGCAGGCAGTGCGTTATGATCCTGATTTAACCCCTTAAACTCTGTGAACGCTTTGAAGATACCCTGGTTCAGCGAGAAGAGTCGAACGGGATTGGTGACCTGGCATCCCCGGAGCTTCTGCAGCACCATGCGCCGGATACGGCGCCCTTCATACAGATCGTTCTCCACGAGGATAACCCCGTCGACCAGGTAATCGAGCTCTGTCTGCCCGGTATACTCCACGAGCAGAATGATCTTCGTCTTTGTCTTCCGCGAGAAATCACAGAGATTGTGCTCCAGTTTCTCGCGCTCACG
>Ga0172366_10003520_pt1 | contig 12350 bp, 5 predicted proteins | sample LakKivSesite69cm_FD_114533 | JGI IMG/M metagenome (GOLD analysis project Ga0172366, IMG submission 114533) | Sediment microbial communities from Lake Kivu, Rwanda - Sediment site 69cm | ecosystem: Environmental > Aquatic > Freshwater > Lake > Sediment | place: Rwanda: Western Province, Lake Kivu... | reverse complement strand
GACGGTCACGGGCACGGAGGAGATCTCGGGCCGCGCGTTGGGCCCGTTGACGAGCAACCTGGTGGTCGCGATCAAGGCGCAGGCGTTGCTGACGATCACGGGTGCTCCTACCTATTTGTCGGGTAATGGCACCTTCGTGGCGGGCACGACGTTCGTGATGCGGGTGGCGTTGAACAACCCGGCGACGTCGGCGAAGGCGCTTTCGGTCACGGCGGCGTTGGCGGGGCTCGTGTCCGGCGTGACGGCGAACGGGTCGGCGTCGAAGACGATCAGCGGCGCTGGATACATCGATTTCCTGATCACGATCGCGGCGGGGACGGCGACACAGTCGCTCTCGATCACGGCGACGGTCTCGGGCAGCGAGGAAATCACGACGCGCGCGTTGAGCGCGGGGCCGAGCAGCTCGTTGAGCATCAACATCAAGCTGCAAGCGACGTTAAATATTAACGGGGCACCGACTTACCAGACTGGTAACGGTACATACGTGGCCGGGACGACGTTCGTGGTGCGGGTGGCGTTGAACAACCCGGCAACGGCGGCGAAGGCACTCGCGGTCACGGCATCGTTGAATTTTGGCGGCGCATCGGGTCTCTCCGCGAACGCATCGGCGTCGAAGACGGTCAGCGGTGCAGGGTACATCGATTTCTTGATAACGGTAATTGCTGGTGCGCCGAGCCAGCCTTCTGTCACGATCACGGCGATGGCCTCGGGTAGCGAGGAGATCACGGCACGGGCGTTGAGCGCGGGGCCGAGCAGCGCGTTGAGCATCACCATCAAGGCGCAAGCGGACTTGACGATCACGGGGGCGCCGACGTACCAGACGGGCAACGGGACGTACGTGGCGGGCACGACGTTCGTGGTTCGGGTGTCGTTGAACAACCCGGCAACGTACGCTAGGGCGATCACGGTCACGGCAGCGTTGAGTTTCGGTGGAACATCGGGTCTCTCTACAAACGTGTCGGCGTCGAAGACGATCAGTGGCAATAATTATATTGATTTCTTGGTAACTGTTTCTGCAACTGTCACGACACAGTCCGTCAGTATCACGGCAACGGTATCAGGCAAAGAGGAAATCTCGAATCGCACGCTGAGCGCTGGACCAAGCAGTACATTGAATGTGAATATCAAGGCACAAGCAGCTTTGTCGATCCAGAGTCTCTCTTGGTTAACCGGTAATGGCACGTATGTGGCTGGGACGACGTTTATATTGCGCGTCTCGTTGAACAACCCGACGATGTCGGCGAAGGCGCTTTCGGTCACGGCGGCGTTGGCGGGACTCGTGTCCGGCGTGACGGCGAACGCGTCGGCGTCGAAAACGATCAGCGGCGCTGGATACATCGATTTCCTGATCACGATCGCGGCGGGGACGGCGACCCAGGCGCTGTCGATCACGGCGACGGCCTCTGGGAGCGAGGAAATCTCCGGACGCGTACTAAGCGCTGGGCCAAGCAATGTGTTGAGCGTGAGCATCAAAGCACGAGCCGGATTAACGATCCAGAGTCTCTCGTGGATAACGGGGAATAGCACATATGTGGCGGGCACGACATTTGTGGTCCGAGTCACGTTGGCAAACCCTGCAACTGCTGCGACGGCACAAGGTGTACGTGTTTCACTTTCGTACGGTGGCTATCCTGGCTTGTCGACCAACGCGTCGGCGTCGAAAACGATTAGCGGCACGGGATTCATAGACTTGCTGGTCACGATCGACGCGGGCGCGGCGAGTCAATACCCTGTTGCGATTAGTGCTTCGGCGAATGGAACCGAGGAAATAACCGCCCGGGCGTTGAATGCAACATCGGGAACCCCGCTGAACGTGAGGGTCAAGGCGCAAGCGTCGTTGTCGATCACGAATATCGCGTGGATAACGGGTACGGGCACGTATGTCGGTGGAATGACCTTCGTTGTCCAGGTCACCTTGTTGAATCCCGCGACCGCCGCAAAGGCGGAAGGCGCGACTGTCTCACTTTCGTTCGGTGGCTATTCTGGCTTGTCGACCAACGCATCGGCATCGAAGACCGTCAGTGGAGCCACGACCATCGATCTACTGGTGACGGTGGGTGCCGGTGCGACGAGTCAAAATCCGGTGATAATAAGCGCGTCCTTTACCGCGACCGAGGAGATCTCGCTCCGGATACTCAGCGGCGTGTCGGGTACCAGTCTCAACATTGCAATTCAAAAACAAGCCAGTGTTGCCATCACGAGCATCACCTACAGAACAGGTTCTGGTACCTATGTCGGTGGCATGACCTTCGTGATCCGGGTTGCGTTCGCCAACACGGGTGGTACGACTGCAAACAGCATCACGGCATCACTCGTCTATGGTACTTATACTGCCCTCTCGTCGAATGCTTCTGGGACCATCGGGTTAATATCGGGAGCCACGGGTTACATAGATTTCTTGATTACCGTGGCTACAAGTGCTACGACGGCGGCAGTTGTTATAAACGCCACGTGGGCAGGGACCGAGGCGATCTCCACCCGTTCCTTGAGCGGAAACGCGGGCACGAATACAAGACTCGTGAACATCCAAGCACAATCCAACGTCACCATCACGAGCATCAGCTACACGACGGGTACCGGCACGTATGTTGGTGGCATGAGTTTCACCGTTCGAGTCGCTTTTAGGAACTACGGCGCCACGTTGGTAACCGGCATCACTGCGGCGCTCTCGTTCGGTGGATACGCGTATCTTTCCACAAACGCATCAAACACGATCTCGCTGGCCGCTGGATCCACGGGAGATATCTACTTCCAAATCTCGGTGAATCCAACCATCCTCTCTAATGCGATCGTCACGATTAGTGCCACGTGGGCCGGCACTGAGGCGATCTCTGCTCGTCCCGTGAACGGCAATTCTGGGTCCTACACGTTGGATGCCTCCATCCAGGCTCGATGCGCCGTGTCATTTAATGGTATATGGGACAAGTCCGGGAATCCGAGCCCTGAGTACGTTGCCGGCATGAATTTCACGATTTGTGTTAGCTTCTCGAATGTATATGGTGGCACAGCCGCGGTTGATCTGGGCGCGTTCCTCGATTTCCGGGGAAATAGTTTCCTATCGACAAATGCCTCGGCCTCGATCACGATAGCTGCTGGTACTACGGGCCAGATCGATTTCCTGGTCTACATTGCTGCTGGTGCCAGCAACAGCTTTGTTCCGATCAGCGCGTTCTGGAGCGGTAAGGAAGCCATATCGGGTCGCGAGTTCAGTGATGATGCCTACAACAATTTCTTCATCGTTAGCATCAAGGCACGCGCCGAACCTTCGATCGTTGGTATCAATTTCGTTACAGGAATCGGGACGTATGTCGGCGGAATGACATTTACGGTTAGTGTGGCGTATGCCAACATTGGTGGCGTGTCGGCCAACGATATGATGTCCACGTTATCGTTTGGAGGCTATCCATCCTTGTCCGTCGCGAGCAATCCCCCGGCCATTAGTGTCCCGATAACCGGTGTCGTTTACCAATATTTCGATGTATCGATAGGGGCCGATGCGGCGACGTCTATTGTCACGATTTCTGCCACGTGGACAGCGATCGAGGAGAACTCGAATCGATCACTAAGCGGTGATTCAGGCACGCGCGTCTTGAATGTCCAGATCAAAGCCCAAGCGTCGGTTTCGATCATCAGCATCACCCACACTCAAGGGAGTGGCACGTACGTTGGTGGCATGACCTTCACCTTACGCGTGACATTGCAAAACACGGGCGGTGCGACCGCGAACGCGTTGAAAGCAACCCCGTCATATGGAGGCTATGGATTCGTGTCGAGCAACACGTCCACTTCCATCGTGCTGGCAGCCGGTGCGACGGGCCAGATCGATTTCTTGATAACGATCAACACCGATGCACCGACACGGAACCCGCTAACGATCACCGCATCGTTCAACGGGACCGAGGAAATTTCATCGCGTCCGATCAGTGGCAGTTCTGGCGCCGTTTACCATGACGTCATCATCTTGTCGAAAGCACAGATCACCATAAGTTCCGTGACGACAAACGCCACGCTTTCCCAATCCCAGCCGAACTTGTGGGTCCTCGCAATAATCGAGATACGTAACTTGGGCAGTACCCCGGTCACCGATGGCAACGCGAGCATTTTCTTGAATTCAACGTATGCACAAACACCGATAGCGGTCACCCCGACCACGGGACTATACGTGCCTGCAGGTGGCGCTATAACCGTGCAGATACGGTTCTTCCTGTCGGCCGCGACACCAAACAGTACCAGGATCTTGATCAGCGGCAATTTCATAGGAATAGAAACGATCTCTGGAGCAGTACGGGTCCCCGTATCCATTGCCAACATGACACTCTTAGTGGCGAGAAAGCAAGTCGAAGTGTATTTCTCTATCGTCGGCGGGCGCCAGTATTATGTAAGATCCAGCGACACGTTCGTTGTAAGGGTAACCATCAATAACGTGTTAGGGACGACCGAGGTAACGAATGCCAACGTCACGCTGGTCTTCCCTTCGGCGACCGGATACAGCCTGAACGCGTCCTCGTACACGGGTCTTTATGTTGGCATTGGCAGCGCGCGTTTCATAGACTTCTTGGTTAACGTGACAAGTGCCGCTACGCTGGGCAACGTGAGTTTCTATGCCACGTTCTCCGCCAACAATCCACTTCTAATAACCAAGAATACCGGCACGATGAGCATAGTAACGCAAACCCAAGCGATTGTTTCGATCCTGAGCATCACCTATCTAACCGGCAACGGGACTTACGTGGCTGGCATGTCATTTAGTATCCGGGTGACGTATCGGAACACGGGTGGTACGGCAGCCATCAATTTGGCCACCACGCTTCACTTCGGGAGTAGCATCTACTCGTGGAACGCGACCGGCTTGATCACGGTTTTGGCAGGCAGCACGTGGTACCAGGATTTCGAGATCAGCGTGTGGGTTAACTCGAGTGCCACGCTGGATAGCGTGAACGCGTCGTGGACAGCGGCCGAACAATATTCGGAGCGAGTGATGAATGGCGGATCCGGGGCCATTTCCCTGCCAATCAGGATCTTGGCACAGGCCAACGTGTCGATAACCGGCATCTCGTATTCAGCGCCGAACGGCTTCTTTAACGGTTCCCTTTTCTACGTGAATGTCTCGATCTCGAACACGGGCGGTGCAAAAGGTACTGCTATATTATGCACTCTATTGCCGAGCATCGCCGGGTATTTGAGTTGGTTGCCCCCGGCGACGATAACCGTTATCGGCGGCACCACGCGTTACATAATCTTCTCCGTATACGTATCCAATACCAATGTAACGCTCACCCTCACCGCGTCATTCACGGGTATAGAAGAAATCTCCAGCCGGCCGTTGAGCGGTAACTCATCGGGAATATACTACGTTGATATCACGATCCCTCTACCATCTTTCGTGTTCATCTCGAACGTGACGATCATCTCGCCGAATACAAATGCAACTTTTAATGCCGGCGAGACGTTCACGGTTCGTGTTTGGTTCCAGAACACGGGTGGTCTTGATGGCACGGTTATGACGGTCAACTTGATCTTCCCAGGATATTCCTTTGCTAAGGGGTCTTGGACAGGTACAGTCGTCGTTCCAGCAAATGGCACCATTTATATCGATCTCATAGTGCCTATTTCCGACGCTGGAACCACCCAGAACGTTACGGGTACCATTACTTGGAGCGGTAGGGAGAACAATTCAAACCGGGCAATATCTGGAAGTTCTGGTGCCTACGAGGTCGAAGTTCACATCATAGCCATTCGGAGGGTAAACTTCTTCACGGTGTTCCTGCTCGTCTGTGGAATCGCGGGTATCGTGCTCCTTGGGTTGGTGGCAACGAGGCCGAAGAAAATAAAGGAGCAGATCGTCCCTGGCAAGAAAAAGACGTGCAAACAATGTGGCAAGTACGTGAAGCCTTACGCGTCAACGTGCCCGTATTGCGGCTACAAGCTCGCCGAGGAAGAGACGATGGCCGACGCCATGAACAAGCTCAGCCACTTATTCATCTTCCACGAAGAAAGCGGCGTGTGTTTGTACTATCACGCGTTCACGGAAGCTAAGATCGACCCGCAGCTGATCTCGGGCTTTTTATCTGCCATCACGTCGTTCGGCGGCCAGTTCGATGAAGCGACCAAGAAAAAGACTCTCGCACCAGGCACGGCCGCGAAAAAGACCTCCGACCTCAAGGAGCTGGTGTATAAGGAGTACCGCATCTTGATGGAAACCAGCGGCCCGTGCAAATTCGCCGTGCTGATCACCGGCCAGACATCGAAGATCTTGTCGTTCAAGATCTCCCAGTTCATCAAGCACTTCATGCGCACGTACGACGAGGCCTTGAAGGACTGGAAGGGGAACGTCCGGATCTTCAAGGATGTCGAGAAGATGGTACGACTAATCTTCGGCTTGACCAAGGTACAGCCGGAAGGTGCGAAGCCGGCGCTGCCCGGCAAGCCGGCCGCTGAGGAGGGCGCCATGCCCACGACTGGCCCGAAGGCCCCACTACCTGGATATGGCAGTCTTCCGCCTCAGAAGCCGGTAAAGCCTGTCGGCCCTGCGCCAATGAAGCCCACGTTACCCCCTTCTGGCCAGATTGCACCGATAGCGGCGCCCCTTGTCCAGAAACCAGTGTCACCGACCCCGCAAGCACAGCCAAGCCAACAACAACCAAGTTCCGCCTCATCGCTCTTTGCGTTGAAGGAGCAGATAGGGGCACCTGGAGAGTTTACCCCGGCAGTTCCTAAGGAGCCAGCAAAACCACCTAGTGGCCCGTTAGGCTTCTCTTTACCCGAAAGCAAAATTGAGGGTAAGGAGGACAAGAAAGACAAAAAGGACAAGAAAAAAGGAAAGAAATAGAACACCTTGATGGGCACTAGCTAGATAACTTTTATCCGCACTTTTTTATCTTCATTTTTCAACACAGATTCCCACGACAAAGAATAGAAAAGAAACATCCGCGCAACGCCCGCCCATTACATCGACATCAACGAATTTAACTTGTTCAAAGTTGAATCGATGACCTTGATGTCTTCATCCTTCTTAAGCTTCGTATAGAGTCGCTTTGCTTCTTGCAAATAAACCTTGGCATTGTTGAAATCTTGCACGTTGATATAAGAATACGCGATCTTCATGATGACCTCGGCGTGATCGATATCAGACAAGACTTTTTTCTGGTTATTCATCTTCACGGCTTCGAGGTATGTTTTGACAGCATCTGGATATTTTTGTTGGTTGAATAAGATGTCAGCTTTTCGCTTGATGAGCGACGGGCTCTCTTTATCATCTGGATCGTCTGCACGCACGCCCGCGTCCTCTAACTGGGAGACCTGCTTTCGATACTTGCGATTTCCGAGCTTTTGGCTCTGGCGATAGCAAAACAATGCATACTCCTTTTTCTTCAAGCCTTCGTAGATCTCGCCGAGGATGCCCCACACCGTGCTCCGCAAATCGCTGTCCTTGAAATCCATCTGAAGGATCCTTTTTAAATAACCCATGGCCGCGATGAATTGCTCCCCCTTCATCTCGACCATCGCTAGTTCGAGTAACGCGTTCCGCTGGGTGTCCATATCCTCGGGTTCTTGCATCTTTGCAGAGGCGACGGCCTTTTTAAAACACACGTTCGCCCCGTCGGTATCATTTTGTCGGACTCTGCACATGCCGAGGTAGTACCAACCCTTTGCGGAAATGTCGTTCGTCTCCACCGCTTTCACGAACTCGTCCTCGGCCTCTTCCCATCGCTCCTTGAGGTATTTCTTGATTCCACGTTGCACGAATTTGATCGCCAAGAGATAATCTCCTCCGGGGTCGAGAACCAGGGTCTGAAAACCCGAAATCGCAGCCTCAATTCCCAAGACTGGTGGAGTTCAACCAGTACACCAATTCACATAAGCGGGGTAGATTTTTATAGTTTATCACGATATTAACCCGGGCGAGCCGGCAAGGTTTAATAGTTCCCCGCGGAAACAAAGCTTGCGAGCGGCGGATCCAGCGCCATACAGAAGAGTAGATCGGCATGAAAATCAACATCTCGTGTGCATGGTTGTATGCGATCAGTAAATACGAGTACGTGAATAAAATCGAGGCGATTTATTCGGCCATCAAGGACATGGCTCGGCTCAACTACAAAGCAATCGAGCTCGAAACCATACGTGACGAGAATATGAATGTCCAGATCGAGAACAAGAAAAAATTAAAAGATCTGATAGATTCCTTGAATCTCAAGGTCATCGATCTTTGCGCGGTGAACGAGGCCCTCGTTCGTCCCAATTGGGAAAAGAACCTTGATTTTTTCAAGAAAAGTGCCGAACTTGCAGTGTTCCTCGGGTCACCGATGATCCAGCTAGATTCATTCGTTCCGCCGCTGAAGTTCTGTGGCGAGGCACCATACAAGGATAGCATTAAATTCGGTCTCTCGATGAAGGTCGAGGTCGATCCTGCATTCCAATGGGAAAGGCACTGGAAAATCCTCGTCGATTCAGTCAAGGCTTGCGATAAAATCGCGCAAGATCACGGGTTGAAGCTTTGTATGGAACCCCGCGTCGGCGAGACGGTTGCCAATAGCGATGCAATACTCCGCTTGATGGATTGGGTCAATTCAGACAATTTCGGGGCAGTTCTCGATACGGGGCATCTGAACGGCGGAAAGGAGGTCATTCCTGTATCAGCCGAGAAGCTGAACAAGAAGATCTTCTACGTACACGCGTCCGATAACGACGGCAAGGATAACCGGCACCTCGGGCTCGGAAAAGGGAACATAGACTGGGAAGGACTGCTGCGTGTCTTGAAAAAATACAAATATAACGGCTATATTGCAATGGATATTGGCAACATCCCGAATCTCGACGAGGAAAACATCCGATCGATCAAGTTCCTCGAAGATATCGCGAGTAGGATATGATCGGTGGTTTCGGGATAGGAGACACCCCGCTACATGTACAAGTTTTCGAGCGATTTCTTTCTACTTGCGATGCGGGTCGAGAAATCCTTGAGACTGGCGTCTTTCAAGGCTTCTTTATAGATCAACTCGGCGCTTGCAAGGATAGTCTCCAGCGCCCCGCCCCGGTCCTCGATGTGCATGTAATGGTCTTCGACGTCATTTTCATCAACGGGTTTATCAATGTCGAATTCAAGCTTCGGCAACCTCAGCCTCACGATCAATCGTTTCTCGAAATCATCGAAGGACAACAAGTTCTGGAGAACCAACTCTAGATCCCGGGTGATGGCCCCCTTCCAATCTGCGATTTCATCCTTCGTGAGTTCAGGATACAGCTCGGCGATGGATTTCATGCTCAAGCTCACGATGTCTTGCTCGAACCAGCGAAAAACGATTGCCTTGCTCGCTTCATCAGCCACGGCTTCGTGCGTCATCTCGAGAAACTCGCCCCTCGACTGGCTGAAGGCCTCGATGAACGCATGCAGCCGAGGCATGTCGAGGCCGTTGATGATTTCGTAGAAGTTGGCAATGTAACTCGAGATGATCTCGTGGGCCAGGTCATTATCGAGCTCGATGGATTCCAAGAAGCTGGCAGCCGCGCGCTTCGCTTCCTTGAAGGTGAGATCGCCATCGAGATAGCGACGGAGCTGGTCCAGGAGTTTTTCCTTTATTTCGGCCAAAGAATTCACGGAAAGACGGCTATACATTATAAGCTGATCACGTGGAAACTTCCAGAAGATGGCGTCGAATAAATACAAGATCATGGCGTTTTCAACGTATTCGATCAAGTCCTCGTTTTCCGGAGTCGTGCTTGTAAAATAGCGCGCTAATGTTTTTGCAAATTCATCTAGCACCCCCACGAGCATCTTCTTGATCCATTCCGGGGCTGTGCTGATTCTCGCGTTGCCATTGATCGAACCGGAAAGGCTATTTCTCGCGCCTTCCGGTGCAGTGATCGCTTGGTGAGTGGCGTTCACGAACACGTTCCCGAGCATCTCGCGAATCCCGGCAATGTCTCCGGGCGGGAACAAGTCCGCTATCAAGTGACGCAAGGAAGGCCATGCCACGTACTTGAAGAACCACGTCACGACCGTTCTCTGCTTGTCGTCGGGAAAGCCGATCATGGGATATTGCCCTTGGCATTCGATGCACGGGGGTGCAGCCTGGTCAACTTACCGTGCGCTTGGACGGTATATCTATTTTCATGGAGATCAGGTTGCCGCCATTGCCGCCATTCAGAACGCCGCTGATAATGATTAATGCCATATCGGGATGATGGCAATCCTTTAATAGTCTGGTGAAGGTAATTTGCACAGTTTTCACGTGTCGCGTGCCAGGGTGTGAACTCGTCCTATGAAGAAAAAGGTATTGGAGTTTGCAAGGACAGATCTCATAACAAAGCCGATGACCGCATCAATCCAGGACATCGCGAAGATCATGAAGGAGGGCATCATCGGCTCGGTTTTCTTGACGGGTAAAGGGGGAAAGATAGAAGGTTTCATCGCGGATCGTGCCATCTTTGCCTTGATCGCCGAAGGCAAGAACCCTTTGCTCGCGAAACCCGCGGATCTCATGGAAAAAATAGTAACCGTTCCCCAAGACACGCCGGCGCTCGAAGTTTTGGAGCTGATGAATCAAAAGTCGATCATGCGCGTTGGCATTACCAACGAAGAAGGGACGTTGATCGGCATCGTGTCGAAGAAAAAGCTGCAGTTCGAGCAGCAACGGATCTTGCGGGATGAGCTCGGCATAGAAGATTAAAGATTAAATGGGCGATTCCCTGCCTGGCCGCCCCCCGTTCTTGCTGAGCCGGATCGCGCGTTTCACTTGCACGAAGTGCTGGCCGAATACGCGTCCATCCTTCGTGTATCGCCCGATGACTTTCATTATCTCGGGCGACATCGTCCCCGGCTTCTCGTTTTCGAACATCGTACCCGGCAAGGGCATGAACACGTGACCGTGGATCCTGGTGCCTGGCCTTGCCAGGACTTGCTTGATGAACTCGATGTTGGCTGCATCATCATCGGGTGTCTCGCCCGGCAGCCCGAAGATCATGTCAATATCGGCCTTGCAACCGCGCCCCGTGATAACGTCTATGGCCCGCCATACATCCTCGATCGTGTGCCCCCTATGTGACGATTTGAGAATCGCCGGGCTAGCGGACTGCGCCCCCAAGACAAAGGTATCATTTGTCACGTGGGGCACGACGGCGTCCAAGACATCGTTTGTCACGAATTCAGGGCGAACTTCCGATGGAAACGTCCCGAAATACACCTCCTCCAATCCGTTGATCTGGCGAATTGTCTTTAGCATTCGTTCGATGGCCGCCGGTTCTGGCTTGCTTCCCTTGCTGCCGTACGCGAACGCGTTCGGCGCCATGAACCAGACCCGCTTGTATTTCATCCGCACCGCGCGCTCGATCCAGCAAGCAATGTTCTCGATGCTTCGATGACGGGCAGTATATCCAAATATCCGTGGCGTGAGGCAGAAAAAGCAGCCGTGCGGGCAACCGCGCGTGATCTCGATAGGGCGAAACATGCGGTGATCGACCGCGATCGGCGGGTAATCGTCGAGGTTAACCAGCTTAGCGTCGCGGGTGTACGTTACCTGCTGGTTTGATGGATGCAAGTAATGGCAATTCGGCACGTTTTCAGGGATGAAAAAATTGCTGGGGGTGGGGGTGGATTTTATTGGCTTTTCATTGTTAGCGAAAAATTCATTGAAAAAATCCACGAGGGCGACCTCGCCCTCCTTTGAAAAAACGTAATCTGCCCCGGCGGCGAGTATTTCGGCAGGTCGCACGTTCGCGTGGGGTCCACCCGCGAGCAGGTGCATTTTTCCTTGCAAGCCTTTCTCTATCTTGAAATCGCGGGCTTTCTGGATCCCCTTGAGGATCTTGTTGGCGTGGTAACTGTTGACCGTGAAGAATACGAAATGATGCCTTGCCGTGTTATTTTTCACGCGTTCGAGCGCTGGTAGCAAATCTCCCCGGGTGGTGATGAGCTCGATGTTGTATTTGTCGAAAATGCCGCGTGCTTCCAGTGGAGCGATCACGGATGCCCAAGAGTACTTATTTTGCTTCCCGTACTGTAGTAAAATGGTGTTTTTGTCAGCGCCAAGCATTTTCGTGTCATCATTTCACGCGTCGAAGAAACGGTTTTACTTTTTCTTTGACCACGGCGAGTAACTTCTCCTCGTTTTCCCTCGAAACGGCGGAATACGGCACGATATCAGTTTCTCCGAGATCGTGAAGGCGGGTAATGATCTCATCGAGTTCTTGTTGTTCGATCAAGTCTTTCTTGGCCAAGATAATGACCCGATCAGTGGTGGGAAAATTACTTGATACATCACGCAAGAGTTCAAGCTGTAGGTCGACAGGATAGCCGCAATTCGGCGTCGGGTCTATGAGGAATGTTATCAAGTTTGCCAGGTGCTTGATCGCCG
>Ga0172366_10003519_pt1 | contig 12351 bp, 10 predicted proteins | sample LakKivSesite69cm_FD_114533 | JGI IMG/M metagenome (GOLD analysis project Ga0172366, IMG submission 114533) | Sediment microbial communities from Lake Kivu, Rwanda - Sediment site 69cm | ecosystem: Environmental > Aquatic > Freshwater > Lake > Sediment | place: Rwanda: Western Province, Lake... | reverse complement strand
TCAGACCGGACTTATGTTGTTCTCGGATCCCACAGCTTTTTTCATCTTTGGGTACATTCTTCTGCCAACGTTCTCAGCAGTGTTCTTATGGTTGGCCGATCTGCTCCAGCCGAAGTACCCGCAGGAGGACAACATGCCATACAAGATCTTCTTCCTTACAGGTATTCCCATAGGCATTGTCGTCTCATTGTTGTTCTTCTTCCCCTTCCTGATCCCTGAGTTGGCGAACATTGAGGTCTTCCGGACAAGTCGTGATATGGTGCTTTGGTTGACGGCATCCCTCGGTCTTGAGAGGGGCTACGAATCACCCCTTGGGCTGTTGGCAACACTAATCTTGGCGACGATCCCAGCAGCAGTGTACACAACCTACGCCGGACTCAGAGAGAGGGGGATTGAACTCGGAATCAGTGGCTTCCTGCGAGATCTCGTGGAAGTCAGAAAATCGGGTCTGAGCCCGGAGAAGAGCATCATCAACCTCTCCGCCTCTAGGGACTATGGGACTATGTCTCCTCATCTCAAGGTGATGGCAAACCAGTTGAGGTGGGGTGTCAGCTTCCAAGATGTCTATGTCGGATTCTCTAAGAGGGTGCGCTCCTGGATCTCAAAGATTAGCATCTTCCTCTTAGTCGATGCCATAGAGGTCGGGGGCGGAACCCCCGAAACCCTTGAGACGTTGGCGCAGTTCAGTGAATCCATAGTCTCTATGGAGAAGGAGAAGAAGGAGATGATGAAGCCGCTATTGGTGGTCCCCTATGTGGGCATGGCCGTCCTGGTGTTCGTTGTCATCACCTTGCTGACCTTCTTCAGATCCATCATGACTTTAATCGGGAGGAACATTCCCTTCGCGGACCTCGCGCAGTTCATGCTGCCGCCGCTGGTCCTGAACGTGTTCGGGATGGGCCTGGTCGGAGGGAAAATCGCGAGCGGCAAGACCTCGGACGGTTTTCTACATGCCTGCTTGCTCCTTTTGATGACCTTCATCGCCCTATGTCTATCGCCATACTACTCGATAGGGATAACTGTGCCAGGGGTGGGCTAGCCTGCACCCGCGTGTCATGCGTGGACCCAGGGCCCCAGCGATCCGAACCCCGAAGAGGAGCAAGGGTGGTTATTCAGGGATAGGAACGCTCATTCTTTTTTCGACCACATTGGTCGTCACGGTCGCAGCCGCTTTCGCAGCGTACGGCATTCTCGAAGCCCAAAGCCAGGTGGCGGAATACGAGAACGCGAGGTCGGCTCTGGTAATGGTGGCTGAACTCATAGAGGGGGTTTCGCAATCTGAGGGAGCTGCGGGTTACAGCAGAATATACGTTAGGAGTGGCAGCCTTGATCTCGCGAGCGGTGAGACAAACTTCGCCCTCATGATCGGGAGTTGGAATGCCATAAAGGCGCTGTCGTTCACGAACGTGAGGTTCAGGGCGGGGCGGCTCGTCGGAGGTCCAGACTACTCAGTGCTGAGAGGGCAAACGGGGCAAACCAGTCAGCCGCCATTGGTCATCCTTCCCTCGACTCCGGAGATCCCGCTCGGTTGGGTGTACGTGAAACAGGAGGACGGTACATGTGTGATTGTTGACTTCGGTCGAGTCAGGGTGACGTTAGTGGGACCGCTGAACCTCAGTAGCGCTGAGGGAGGATGGGAGCCGGTCAATGTCGTGGAGGTTGAGTTCATCAGGCTTGTGCGCGGGCCGACGTACGGCCGGGGAGTCTTCGACATAAGGGTGCAGAACGAGAACATCACGGTCACGTCGACGAAGCTTCAAGGGACCAGTTTCCAAGTGCTAGCGGTGAGAGGATCAAGTTCTGGAACCTTCACCTTAAACTGCCCTACATCAATGAACGGAGTGCCGATTCGCAGCACCATATTCAATGTCATAGTCATAGAGGTGGAAGTCGGCACGCAGTAGGTGACAGCGAATGCCTTCTTCTCCGATATCGGTCCTCATCACGACTGCATCACTCTGCCTACTTCTGCTTTCGCTAGTGGCATCCTTTTCGGTGGTTTCGAACAACGTCATGAGGATATCACTCCAAGTCCAACTTGAGGAGGTCACCAATCGTGTCGCTAGCGGGCTCGTCGATATGCGGTCGTTTGTCAGTCTTTCACCAGAGAATGAATCTGCCATCGTCAAGTTCCTTGACCTTCCGAAAGACCTGCTCGCGTTGGGTTACGTTGTCGGAATCGCGAAGGAAGGAGGCATTTTCTACGTCGTGGCATCGATGGAGATGTACCCCTCAGTCAGCGCACGCACGCTGTTGTGGTCAGAGGGAGATCAAGCGCAAGTCCAGGTCAATGGCGGTACCTTTGGCATGCCAGATTTCACGGTGGAGTACGGCCCCGAGGTCCACTCGGGTGAGAAGCATATGCTCGTCTGGGGACGGAAGACAAAGGGGGTTCTATCGGTAGGCCTAGGCGCTGTCAGGGGTTGAGACGTATGCTGTGTCTGCGGGTGGGCTAGCTTGGAAGTAAACATCGATGCGATCCTCTCTGGACTCGTGTTGATTCTGATGATCACATCCACGCTGTCCTTTGTGTTCACAGCGGCTTACGGCCCTTTGGAGGCCGTGCAGGAACACGAGCTCGAGAACGTCGCGAATACGATCTTGGACAGGATTCTGTTGACTCCTGGCAGCCCGAGCGATTGGGGCTCTAACATCGCGGTGACCCAGGGGGCGATGACGAGTTTCGGTCTGGCCAAGGAAGGTTCGACGACGCTGATGGACCTGGATCCAAGCAAAGTGATGAGGTTGGCCGACCCCGCCCTTTTTCCCATTCCAAGGTCTCTCCACATCGACCCGATTCGTGCTGCGACTTTGCTGGGGCTCAGATCTGACATAAGATATGGGTTCCTGGTCACGATTACCCCAGCCCTGAATATCTCGGCGACTCAAGTATCCAACGTCTCACTGTACAAGGGGGGAGATATGATCCCTTCTGTCTTGAGCGTTGGAGTTCTCAGCTATGACCTCATACCCGCAGCCAATGCTGAAGTCAGGGCTCTCATCGTTCTTTCAGTGCTATACCCTGAAAAGGACCAAGACCTGTCAGAGGTGTACGCTACCACCATATCGGCTACGACCGATTGGCAGGGGAGATGCGTGGTCAATGCCACGGGTTGGTTGGCGGGGCTACACGATGACCTGTCCAAGAAGGAACTCAAGAAATCCTACATCAGCGTGATGGTGTATGCGGAGTACCACGGGATAACCTCGGCCGTCGTGTTTGACTTCGGGAGCACAATACGTGGAGGGAGCATCGGAGACTACCTCTTCGTCAATGCCTCACAGGTGTATGTCCCGGGCCAGAAGTACAAGAAAAAGGGACAGTATACGCTCATGTTCAACGCGAGTCAACTCATAGTACTGCCTGATCACGTGATTCCCGGCTATCTGATCAACGTGACGGGAAGAGGATGGGACGGCTACAAAGCATACAGGGTCTCGACTCCGCTCATCGATCAAGTTGTGGCGGCCTACCTCATCGGGAGCATCAAGAAGGACTACTACTCCATCGCATTTCCGAGGCCCCTGACCCCCATAACGTTCGGCACAGGGGCGCCCTCAGCGATGAAGACCGCCGTGCTGAGAAGGGTGGTGAGGATCGGAGGATTGCACTTCCTGTTCGAACTGAAGGTGTGGAGGGAAGTGGAGCCTTGACGAGTAGAGCACGGAAGAGTGGGCAGATAAAGATGCTCGAGTCCATTCTGTCCGTAGGGGTGGTCATCGCCTCGGTCACAATCGCAATGGGGCTATTCAACGCGCCTAGCCCGCTGTCCATGAGAAGGACGGAGGACATCACGAGGTTTTCCTACAGCTTCCTCATGAGGCTGGCAGAGGCTGAGGTCTTTGACAAGGTGATGTTCACAAACGGGGCGCTCACCCCTGACTGGGAGGCGAAGCTAACGGTGGTGATGAGCTCCCTGTTACCTCCCAATACCTTCTTTGCGTTGAACGTCTACAACTGTACGGTGGAGGGCGGAGTCATTCATGAGGAGCTCATCAACAGGTGGCCGGTATCCAATGCGGCGACCCCTGAAGTGTTCGACGTCTCGAAGGGCGTCGCAGGGGTCAACATCCTATACACAACCAAGCAACTCTTCATACTGAGAGTGCAGATGCAGATGACTTCGGGCGACCAACCGTGAGCCGCCGGGCGAACCGAGGCAAGAGGGCGCAGATCCTCATAGCGGCAGCGATCGTTGTTGGCATCCTAGTGATGAACATGGCTGTCCTCGTCTACACGACCGTGACTTCGGAGGCAGGGTTTCAGGAACCACCTTACGCTGAGGCCGTGCAGTCGCTCGATTCCGACTTCAGGCGCGCCCTCACTAGGATCCTTGCGCTCACAACTCAGACCTACAACAGCACGCTGAACATGAGCTTGGCGAGGAACAGGGCTAACGAGATGCTCACCGATTGGCTCCTCGTAGCCACGTCGACGTTCGTTGGCTATGGAACCAGGATCACCCCGTCGTGGACACAAGACGAATTGCAGCCAGCCAAGACCATCGGAGGTTACCTATACAGTACGCGCATCCTGTCCAATCTGACAAAGCTGTACTGGTACCAGCCTCAGAGCCTTTCAGCGATTGGAGCCACAATATCGATAGACATGCCCACCATTGGTTTCTACGGTTTCAAGGCATCCTGCCTGTGCCTCCTGAACCTAACAATCAATGTCGCCTCGATTGAACAAGACAAGAAAGACGGAACTATCTCATTTGAGCTAACGCTGCTGAAGGAGGGACAACAGCCGGTTCTCGACCTAGAGCTGAGCAACCTATTCGTCTGGACCTATGACCCTACGTCCTCGCCAACGGAGGTCAACTGGAAGCCTGCCATTCCTGTCGACTTGGAATATGAGGGCGAGGGTCTCTACCTAGTAGTGGTCAGCCCCCAATTCGGCGATCCCAAGGAGGCCTCTTCGTTCTGGAAGAATCTGTACCAACACATTAGAGTCGAAGTGTCGGACTCGAGGGGAATTGCGGTCGAGGCCTACAGCTACTGCGGCATAGACTTGGAATTCGAGGAGGACAGTGGGATTAGGCTGAGCAGCGACCAGTCGATCCGGTACATCGTCGAGGCGTTGACGAATGGGACCATGTTGTGGTTCGGGAGAGAACTGGAGAATAAGCCAAAGGACCTCGTGCTGCAGCCTTTGCCGCCAGTCCCTACGACGCAATTCTCGGTCGTCGTTAGGAGCTCCTTGGGAAACTGGACAAAAGTCCCTGTCCAGATCGAGAGTTGGGAGCCAGGAGGGAACTTCCCTGTTACCGACTACAAGCGGTCAGTGCAGAGGTTCCTGAATGGCTACAGGCTGGTCTTTCCGCTGGACTTCTCGGCCACCAAGCAGACCATCGACGTCAGGATTACATGGAAGTCCGACTGCGATCTGGGCTCGATTGATTCACTTCCGGTTCTTGTTGGAGGAGACTCCTTGATGACGATCGACAACGGTCGCTATGTAGCTAGGATCCCGAGCGGCATCGGGCCGACAGAGTGGCAGAACTACACCGTGAGCATCGAAATGGGAGGATATCACTCTGAATACTGGCTCTTCGGATACGACTCAGCTGGAAGCGGCAACGAAACCCTGGTACCCAGAAAGGCTCTGTTTGGTGAATGGGAGGCATTGAACGGTCCGGTGAGGTCCGTGGTTTTCAGGAGGTCAGATGTCGTCTTCGACAGGCTGACCAAGACAACCACAACCCTGGAGGTCAACCACGAAACCGTCATCTTCATCCCAAGGAATCAATCCTACTTCTACTGGCAGTTGAACCTACAATGGAAGAAGAGCTTTACCATGTCAAACAGGTTCGTCAGGCTGTTCGCTGTCACGTCGGGCCCCGGGATGGACTTCGGGTCCCTGCTTCAGCACGACGAGAAGAAGACGGTGAACGGCACCTTCGCAAGTAGCATGATGATGCACAGGGACCGGAGGTACAATCACGCCAAAGACTACGGCTACTGGTGTGCGCTCTACCGCCAGGGACTCGGATCTGCGATAATCGTGCCAGAATCTACCCTCGATATGCTAGACAAGGAGGGCCACCAAGACCAACTGTGGGTGTGGACGTCAGCCTCTTTGGATAGGACAATGGAATATGACATGTTCAGCTTCAACGACCCGCCGGTCAGCTACGTCGTGGATCCCTCGAAGGCGATAGTAGGAAGGGGAGCGGGATGGATATATCAAGGGGGCACGGCGTACTATCCCTTCAACAAGAACGATATATGGCGCTTGTATCCCTACGCATCGCCGATGCAGATATCCACGGGAGTTGACGTGCCGAACGCCTACTACCTCATGTTCCTTGATGAAGACGAGCCTGTCCTCCGTTCGTCAGCTCCTTTCTAGCCTGCGATCAAGGGAGCTGCCGGACCTATCGGCCCAGCAGGGACTACGCCCACCGGTAGGGAGCTCACCGATTCCGGCGAGCCTCTAACTCACTTCAAGAGGAAGATTGACATAGAGGCCAAGAGGACGGACACGAGCGCTCCCTCTGGCGTCAAAGCAACTGCGTCAAGGGAACCACGCCGTCCGAGATCAAGAGGCCTCCTCCTGATGGAGAATGTTGGCCTGAGCCTGACGGAATTCCCCACCCTCACTCCCAACCCTACTGACAGGGATATCTCTTCTTTAGACAGAGGCCAAAAGACGGGGGAGAATCCGCTGAACAAGTCAAGCAGGGCGTGTGAGGTCAGAGAGAACCAGGTGGCGATCATGAGCAAGGACCAAGGGCAACCGCACATCGAGGCGACGATGCCCAGCATCACGACGGGCAAGTAAAGAATGGCTGAATGGCTCAATGATCTGTGAACTCTGAACAGGATGTCTAGGTCTGGGGCGACCGCTGCGATAGAGGCCATCAAACATGTCGTAGGATCCAGTCGAAGGTAACTTAGAACTGCGAAGGGTATCGAGAAGTGCAGGGTGGGCTCAGCCATCAGAGGATACCTCTCGTCTCACTTCCGTCGTTCTCATCGAGCAGTTCATCTCCGGTTCGCGACAGCAGCCTCTCAGCAGCGTTGACCATGTTATTGAGTCTACCGCCCAGCACCTCTTTGGCGAGTCGGAAGTCCCCTGGGCGCAGGGCACGCAGCAACTTGAGCGCTGCGAAGTAAGTCACAACTCCGGCCGCGACGTACACTGGAAGCAGGTACCTGTTGAACCAGATGGCCTGGACCAATACGACGGCGCAGGTCATGACAATCGCACTGATGAGTCCTTTCGCGATTCCCTCGGCATCCACTTTCGCATTCGTCCTGCCACTGAGGAATACGAAAGTCATGAGAAAGGAGGCGGTCATGGACAGGCCCCTGGTGAGCGCCACCCCGAAGCCACCAAGAGGAGGAACGAGCGCGACGGAAGATGCAAGCCCGATGGCGGTCGAGGCTAGGTTGACGAGAAGGATGGCCTTGGTCATCCCATAGGACAACATGAGCCCCCCGAACGCTGCTCCCAAAGATGTCAGGAGGCCAAACAAACTCAAGGTAATGAACAGGATGTCAGCCCCAGCGTACGATGCCCCGGCCAGCAGCGATATGGTCGGGTTGGCCACAGCAGCTGCCCCAAGTGCCACAGGTGCATAGACAAGGACCACATACCTCGAAGCCTCCTTGATTCCGGCTTTGATTGACTCCTGTTCGTTCCCCCCCACCTTTTCGGTGTAGAATGGGAAGAGAACAGTGCTCATCGCGGAGGGCACCAGCGCGATCACACCGAACGCCGTGTTCGCCACGTTGTAGACGCCAGCCTGGGCGAGCGGAAGGTAGACCAGCAGGACCGCGCGGTCGAGCATCGAGTACAGGAACGAGGCAATGCTGTTGATGTACAGGGGCCATGAGAACTCAAGCAGGACCCTGAGCGTCCTGACCATCGTGGTCGGGCCATGAGCCCTCAGATGTCGGCCCGAGAAGAGAAGGGCCAATCCCAAGATGACGCTGGTCGCGCTGCTCGCCACCCAGCTCAGAACGTACCCATCGAGCCCGAGCCCGGAAGCAAGAGCCACGAGAAGAACGGATAGCCGGACAACTGACGAGCCGACGCTGACTGCCGCCATTCCCGATATCATGTTCAGGCCGAGCAGGGAGTTCGTCAGGGCAGCATTCACGATCACGAGTGCCATGTCTGCGCCCACGAGGATGAAAGCTTCCCTGTAAACCGAGGATCCCAAGACGCTAGCTGAGAGCTGGTCAGCCACCGCCATCGTGAGGCCTCCGAAGGCAATGCCGAGCGCGATCTTCACTGCAACTCCTGCGAAGATGATCCTGGTGTAGTCCTTTCCTGCTCCCCTGAACTCAGCCACGTGCTTCGCCGTGGAAGCGGACAGCCCGAGATCAGCCAACAGCCCTGCTATTCCAGAGACGAAAGTGAGCCCGACAACTGCCCCCATCTCTTCAGCTGTTAGTGCCCTAGCCAAGAAGGCGAACCCCATCAGTCCGAGAACAGTGGTGGTGATGCTCTGAAGCAAAAGAAGCGCGGAATGTCTCGCCAACCTCGCTGCCTGCGATTGACCTGCCTGTGGAGTCGTTGCCGTCATTGGAAGCTCTCCTTCTGAAGCCGTGCGTCACCAGTCATCTGTCAGCTAATGAAGCCTTCCGTCGTCTGTCCAGAAGCTCCCTCAAGCCCTCTTCGAGGCTCACCTTAGGCTCATACCCCAACTCAGCCTTAGCCCTAGTGATGTCCGCTTGACTGTGCAATATGTCTCCAGCTCTTGGCGGACAATAGGTGGGCCTGACTTCCTGGCCTGACAGGTTGATCATCACGTCAGCTAGATTCTCGATTGACGTCGCTCGCCCGCTCCCGATGTTGTACGTCCTACCACTTGACACGTCGGCTGTCAGGCACTTCTTGATCACATCGACGACATCGCGAACATGGACGAAATCCCTTGTCTGTTGTCCGTCGCCGCATATGACAGGAGGGCATCCTATCGCAAGTCGTTCTATGAACTTCACTATCACGCCCGCGTATGGGTTCCCCTCCTGCCTAGGCCCGTACACGTTGAACAACCTCAGCACAGTGGTGTTGAGGCCATACGCGTTGTGGAAGGTCTCGCAATAGATCTCCGAACATATCTTGCTGGCCGCGTAGGGGGACATCGGGTTCGTGGGATGTTCTTCGTCGATGGGTAGGCGCGTGGCTTCTCCATAGACGGCGCACGACGATATCTGAACGAACTTGGGGACATGGTTCGTCCTTGCTGCTCTCAGCAGGTTCAGCGTCCCAACGACGTTGACTCGGTCAGTGATTATTGGGTGCGACACCGAGAAGGGCACGCTGATGATTGCCGCCAAGTGAACGATGGCATCGACGTCCCTCGTTGTGGTCAGCGCCAATTCCCGATTTCTTATGTCTCCTCTTATCAGCCGTGCAGCTCCTCGCTCAACCAATTTTGAGACGTTCTCCTCTCTGCCTGTGCTCAGGTTGTCTAGCAGGATCACCTCACGGTTGTCGCCAGCGAGGCTGTCTGCAAGATTGCTGCCTATGAACCCGGCGCCTCCCGTGACAAGCACCCGCATGCCGCCGCGTATCGCGCGAACTCATGATAAGGCTCTCATTCTTCTGGGGAGATCAATGCAAAAGCCGGGCTTCTTTTCACTTCTACGTCTGTGGAATTCGGTCCCCTAGGCGTCCCTTGAGCTCCGTAGTCAAGTCTTATATGGCGATGACCCAGCTGCCTTAAGACAAGGTTGAGCGAGGGTCTTGCTTCCGGTTCCGTTCTGCCTTTCGCCTCCGCGACCCGTTCATATGCTAGCCGTGCAATACCAGAATGGAGTTTGGTGACCATGTTCCATCCTCGGAAGCTGAGAATCCAGAGAGGTGACAAGGGAACGTGAGCAGCGAGTCCCTCGCCAACGGGACGCGTGGCCTTTCGGGAGGGTTCCTGAGGCAAGTCAGGGTCAGATCGATGAGAAATGGGAACTGGTGGCGCCTATCTCCCACAGAAAGAGCGTTCTACAAGTCTGCGATCAGCCTGGCTGCTCTAAGAGGGCAGGTGGTTGGCCGAAAGCTGGTCAAGGCACTTGAGAGACTGCTTTCCCGACTGTCCGAGACCCCCGCGGGAAGGATCATGAAACTGGGATGCGCACGGGCTGAGCAAATGATGCAAAACTTTGCAGAGAAGGGCTTGACGTTGTGGAGCACGATGCTAAAGAGCAACCTCTCAAACGAGGACTACATCTTCTGCTTGGGCTTGGACTGCATCAACATGATAGGTGCAGGGGTGGGCTGGCAAAGTTGACCGGTTCAAGTGAAATAAGTGAGAATTGTTGCGCGTGCCCTTCTATCGAAGGCTGTCGGAGCAAAGGGTAAAAACGTTCAAGGGGGGACGACAGCCAAGATGAGCAGGGATCAAGTCTATGGTTGGATTATCCTAGTGGTCTCACTGGCAATAATCTTGGGTTACATCTGGGCCGTCTTCTTCCCTCCAATGGTTGGCCTCGACACGTTGGTCATAAAGTTCACGGGAGTCGCAGCGATAGGTTTCGGCTTTGGGATAATGGCTTGGATTGGGTACACACTGGCGACCACTCCGCCCCCTGAGCCAATTGACATGTCCGAGTTCGAGAAGGAGACCGAGGAGAAACCGACTGAAGAGAAGAAGGAGCAGGAACCGACGCCTGCCGAGACAGCTGAACCCTGACTGAAGATCGAATTTCGACTGATTTCGGCCCAAGCGAGAATCACAGTCGACGAACTCCGGCGCAGACTGAGCCGGGTATCGTGTCGGGGCCACGGACCTATTTGAACGCGAGGACAATCTACTACACCGTGCTCAATCTGGTCCTCCTCTTTGCCGCGTTCCGAGTCTTCAACGAACTTAGAGTGACCTACTTCGAAACAGTCCACGGAATCAGCCTGAGCACGACAATGGACGCTACGATCTTCTCAACTGACACTGACAGAATGATCTTGCTGGCGCTCTCGATTACATTGGGGGTTCTACAGTTCCTCATTAGCATGCGTCCAATCGGAAAGTGGCAGGACCAACGCATCCTCGAATACATTCCCGCCTTCCTGACGCTCCTGTCCCCCTTCATCCTTCTCTTCCTGAACGAGGCGATCGTGCCCTTCCTGATGATCTTCCTTTCCAACCTGATGCTCATCAGGTCAAGCCTCTCCGTCCATGAATACCTCAACTCGGCAATGGTCTTCTTTGGGGTGCTGGGTTCGCTCTCTCTAGTGAGGTGGCTGACCTATCCGTTCATCAACACCCCGTTCTATCTGGACCTGAGCTGGGTTCCTTCGAAGATAGACAAGGACCTCTTCTACTTCCTGAGCGCAGAGCTCGGCCCCTTGCTGGTAACAGTTCTGATACTCTCTTGGGTTTTCGGGGTTGCCTTTGCCCTCTTGGCGAAGATCAAGGCCGTTAAGGTCAGCACGAAGGGCCTGCGGTTGTCAGTCGACACGAGGTACAATGACGATGACCCCAAGGGATTGGTCGATGGCCTAAGCAGGAGCAAGCTGTTCAACTATCTGTTCGACGCCAGAATCGCTTTTGCTATCTCGTTCTTCGCGCTTCTGTACCTGAGCTACTACTGCTATTTCCCCTCGTTGAACCCGCTCGGCAAGCCGATCAGCGTCGACATCATGTACAACTACGTTCCCACGCTGAAGACGTTCGAGTCCCTAGGCGTGTCCCCTCTGTCAACGAAAGCGATAGTATGGCTGTTCAAGAAGGGAGGCGAAAGGCCCTTCCTGATCCTGTCTCTCTACTACATGAACAGATTGATCGGCCTGGGCTACGTGGACACTGTGAAATTGTCGTTGTTCCTTGCTGGGGTCTTCTTGGTAGTCTCCACCTACTACGCGCTCAGGGCCAACACCGGCGAGAATGTCCTGCCCTCTGCTTCCATTTACTTCACGACATTCTCGATAGCGACAGTGGTCGGCCTGTACGCTGGATACCTCGGGATGTGGATCTCAGCTTCCTTCCAGCTCCTCTCTTTGGCCTTCCTGACCAAAGCAGTCGGGAATGAGAACCCAACAGCACTGATCCCAGCACTTGCTCTTTCAGCCCTGGCCTTCCTCTCGCATCCCTGGAGCTGGTTCATTTTCGCCCTCGCCGTCTTCGGACTGTTGGTGGCGAACTTCTTGTTCAGCAAACTCAAGATTCAGAGGAGCTACACCAGAAAGCAACGCATCATCATAGCTGCCTTTGTTCTCGTTCACTTGGTTCCCGCTGTCCTAGCGCCGTTGGCCTTCGGTTCGCCTTCCGCGCTAGATCTTGTCTACAGCGCTTTCAAGTGGGGAACCGGCTCAGTCCTGAACCTGTTCCAGTACAGCAGGAATCTGAACTACATGCTCACCTCATACGTAGGCGGCTTCACGAACAACTACTTGATCTA
>Ga0172366_10003516_pt1 | contig 12352 bp, 14 predicted proteins | sample LakKivSesite69cm_FD_114533 | JGI IMG/M metagenome (GOLD analysis project Ga0172366, IMG submission 114533) | Sediment microbial communities from Lake Kivu, Rwanda - Sediment site 69cm | ecosystem: Environmental > Aquatic > Freshwater > Lake > Sediment | place: Rwanda: Western Province, Lake... | reverse complement strand
TTTTATAACGAGGAACGTTTTCACCGCTCATTGAATAAAAAGACTCCTGCGGCAGTTTACTATGGCGGAAAAATTTGACAGGAGAAAAAGGAGGTGGTTTAATATCACTGTCGGCGAAAAAAAAGCCGGCGGCTCTAAAAGCTTTTTACACCTAAAGAACTACTACTTACTGTCCAAACAAAGGGGGAGACCCCACATGGACTACTCCATTGAACCAATTAACTCTTTTGCAAACCTTGTTGAGTTCTGTATAAAACCAACCAAGAGTAGTCGATTCTATCTTAGTATAGAGCTGTCTTCCCGGGATAAGAAATACCGCAAAACTAGATGGTTAAAATATGTTGTCGGAGAAGGACAGCCTGAACCCTTAATTAATAAAATCACAAATGAAATTACGGAATGGACTATTTACAAAGAAGGAGAACCCCTTGAGGATGGTTGGACTCGATTAAAACTGCAATTACATGAGGATGTTGAATCAACGTTTGGCAGAGAGGGTTTCGTGTATCAATCCGTCAAGAGAATAAGATTAAGGGGAAGCATGTGCCTTTCCCCAATCACCTTTTATAAAATTGAATAGGCGTTTGACAGAGACGAGCAATTATGATATGGTATGGACGGTTCGGCATTAGAAAAACCCACACAAAACCGAAGAGGGGAAAATGAAAAATAAGAGAATGAAGAAATCCTTGAGGGAAGAAACAGGAATTTTTAATATTGTTCACCCATATACTCCGCTCAACGGCAAAACCAGTAAGCCCCTTTCTTCAATTCTGAAACCAACGCCCGTACCTTTCAAAATCAGTTCTATCATAAATGGCTCCCCGAAATAATCATAGACATCTTTTGCGGGACCCTCTTCCGAAGCAGATTTATTTTGATACGAACTTTATCGTAAATACACTTTTTTTCTACAAGAAAAATCGCTACACAAATTTGGCCTGCAGATATTTTATTGAACGCCTTCTTAAAAGCGATACAGGCATATACTTTTCCTCGGTCATTTTCCCGGAATTCTGGCATTCCGTTCTAAAAATCGCCACGTCCATTACGTATGGTCTAAGAAACGACCAGGAAGTTTATAAAAAATTGAAAGAAAAAAAGCAAGAAGTCATCCGCCTGCATTTTATTGAGATACAAGACAAACAGAGGCAATTTGACAGTTTGATGGCGAAACTTAACAGTAATGAACAACGGGTTTTTGTCATTGAAACAGAAAAAACAATAATGATTGAAGCGGAGAAGCACATTCAGAAATACAGTTTAATGAGTTTTGACGCTGTCCATCTCGCCTCCGCTACCATTGACATAGAAAGCGGTAAATATAAAAAACCTCCAATATTTGATATTGCCACAATGGATAGCGACTTTTTACACATCAGCGACAGAAAATTTTCCTTCTGGCATTGCGGATGCAGCGAAAGGGATATACGGGAGTATGAAAAGACATTATCTCCCGACCGGTTATTGCCGGACGGGCTATTAAACAATAGTGGAAAATAATGGGTTGATATCACTATGGAAGGGAGAAGAAGATTTCTTCCTAAGAAATCTTTTGGAAAAATTCCCCCAGAAAGCAATTGACGTCCTTTATTCCGAAGCCGAAAGGAGCATAATATAAAATCACTATCTGCATGTAGTAATTAAGTGGTATAATCACATATATAGAAGTCTTTTTTAGAATGTTTGACGGGGGAAGAATGAAAACGCTGGAAGAAATACAACAAATACTGTTTGTAAACAAGGGTGTTTTAAGAAAAAAATACAAGGTTAAAAATATCGGCATATTCGGCTCTTTTGCAAGGGGAGAACAGAAAGCAAATAGCGATATAGACGTTTTGGTTGAATTTGACGGATTGCCTGATATCTTCCTTTTGATAGACCTGGAAGATTTTTTGAAGAAACTCACAAAAAGGAAGGTTGACGTGGTAAGAAAAAATGCTGTAAGAGAGGAGTTAAAGGACATAATAGCAAAAGAGGTAATGTATATATGAAAGGAGAAAGAGATTACTCCCTTTTCATTAAAGATATTCTCAAAGCAATAGTCAACATTGAGGAGTTTATACAAAACGTAGATTTTGCGGGATTCTGCAAAGACGAAAAAACACAAAGCGCTGTTGTCTGGCAAATACAGATAATCGGCGAAGCAGCAAAAAACATCCCTGCAGAAAGAAAAGATAGATATCCTGCAATCCCTTGGAAATATATGGCGCGGATACGTGATAAAATTGCGCATTTTTACTTTGGAATAGATTATGAAATTGTATGGGATGTCATAAAAAATAAACTGCCTGAAGTCAAACCTTCCATTCAGAAGATGCTCCAAGATATTGACGACCGGGACAATTGAAACTTTTACCGCTATACATATTCTCAAGAGTTGTTGCACGACACTTAATCATATGAGGAGCAGCATTGAAAAAGGGGAAGGAAATAAGAATTAAGGTAGGAGAGGTGGTGGTGAATGGGGAGATGGAGGATTCTGCGCTTGCCGGCAGAATATATGATGCATTGCCCTTCAATGTGAGGGCGAGCACATGGGGGAAGGAGATTTATTTTGAGATACCGGTGGACTCGGACATTGAAACCCCTGTCAGTGAGGTGGAAAAGGGGGATATCGCATACTGGCCCGAAGGCAGATGTCTGTGCCTCTTTTTCGGACCGACTCCCATGAGCAGGGGAGAAAAACCCATACCTGCAAGCGCCGTTGAGGTGGTGGGAAAGATGGCCTCGGACTACAGGGGTCTGGAAAAGGTGAGGTCAGGGGAAAAAGTATTAGTGGAAAAAACAAGTCCATAATTACAAATGTGTTGGGTCCCGATAAAAAGAATCGGGATGGCAAAAGACGCCAGATTGCCACGCCCCAAAATACGGGGCTCGCAATGACAAGAAGGGGGAGGTGCAGAATGGCAAAGGTTCTGATAGTCTACTATTCTCTCGGGGGAAACACCAGGGAAGCGGCGGAAATAGTAAAAAAGGCGGCTGAAGCGGCAGGACATAAGCCCGTTATGAAGACAGGGCTGGAGGCGGATTTGAAAGATTTGCTTGGATGCGACGCCATTGTCATAGGAACCCCGGATTATTTCAGTTACATGGCAGGCGGCCTCAAGGATTTCTTTGACAGGACGTTGTATCCCTCAAGGGGAAAGGTGGAGGACAAGCCCTATTTTGCTTTCGTGACGCACGGCGGCGGTGGGAAAGCGATAGACAGCGTGGAAAGGATAGCCCAGAGTTTCAACTTCAAGAAGGCGGCCGAGCCGGTGCTCATCAAGAACAAACCTGATTCCGCCGCACGCAAACTTCTTGAAGAGACCACGAAGAAATTTCTTGCCGCATTATAATCACCCATGTGTGGAAAAATATCGTTGAACGGCAACAGGCAGCGGGTTGGCATAGATATTGAGGGAAGGGTGCAGGGGGTGGGGTTCAGGCCTGCCGTCTTCAGGCATGCCAGCGAAAGCAGGCTTGCCGGTTTCGTGGTGAACACATCGGCAGGAGTCTATATTGAGGTTGAAGGCAATTCCGCAGACATAAAGACTTTCCTGGACAGGATAAGATACAGACCGCCGAAGCAATCCGTCATAAAACACGTCTCTGTCATCTATTCCCTTCCGCTCAAAGGAGAAAAGGGGTTCAGGATAGAAAAGAGCAGGGTTGCCGGGAAGATAACGACCGAGGTATCCCCTGACATCGCGACCTGCGCCGGATGCCTGAAAGAACTTTTTTCTGCAAAAGACAGGCGACACCTCTTCCCTTTCATAAACTGCACCGACTGCGGGCCCCGGTTCACCATCACGAAAAACCTCCCTTACGACAGGAAGAATACCACAATGGAACGGTTCATGATGTGCCCGGACTGTTACGCCGAGTATATCAATCCGCTGGACAGGCGTTTTCATGCCCAGCCGGACTGCTGTTTTGCCTGCGGTCCAGAATTCCGTCTTTTGAAAGGAGAGAAAACATCTGCTACAGGTACGGATTCCATAAAGACCGCCGCCAGACTTATAGAAACCGGGCATATAGTCGCCGTGAAGGGGACAGGCGGCTACCACCTTGTATGCGACGGCGAAAACGCCGGGGCAGTCAATAAACTGAGGGAAAGGAAAAAACGAGGGGACAAGCCCTTTGCCCTGATGGCAAGAGATTTATCCATCGTAAGAAGATACTCCCTTTTAAACAATGCAGAAAAAAATATTCTCCGTTCATGGCAGACGCCCGTGGTAATCCTTAGAAAGAAAGCGGGATGTACTCTGCCTGAAAATATTGCGCCGTTCAACAGATATCTCGGTTTCTTTCTCCCTTATGCGCCCGTACATCACCTGCTCTTTTTTTTCGGGGGTTTTAAGGTTGTCGTGGCCACAAGCGCCAATATCGCCGACGAACCCATCATTTTCAGGGATGATGATGCGTCTTTAAGGAAACTCGCCGGTCTTGCCGATTATGTTCTGACAAACAACCGTGACATACATGCCGGCTGTGACGATTCCGTTGTAAAAATCCTGCCTCCGGACAGGACGCAGTTATTGCGGAAAGCCCGTGGATACACTCCTGACCCGCTCCCAACCACTTCTCTTTTCAAAAAAGAGGTTTTCGCCGCAGGGGCGCAGGAGAAAAACACATTTTCTTTCGGCAGGGACAGAAGAATTATCACAAGCCAGCATGTAGGTTCTATTGACAGCATGGAAGCTCTTGATTTTTACAGGTACCTGTACAACCATTTCAAGACGCTCTTCGGCTTCCGGCCGGAGGTCATCGCGTATGACCTGCACCCGGACTACATAGCAACCCAATTTGCCCTTGAGAAGGCGGAAAAAGAAAAACTGCCGGTCGTAGGCGTACAGCACCACCACGCCCATATCGCCTCCTGCATGATGGAAAACCGCCTGCCGAATAAAAAAGTGATAGGCATCGCCCTGGACGGTACCGGCTACGGTGAAGAGGGGGACATCCGCGGAGCGGAAATTATGCTTGCCGACTACAAAGGGTATGAAAGACTTGCGTATCTTGATTATACCGGACTGCCCGGAGGAGAAAAGGCGATAACGGAGGTATGGAGAACAGCCGTTGCCTTCCTGCACGGTGCATTCGGCGGCGATTTTTCTGGACTGAAGATACCGTTCCTGGAAAATATTGAAAAGGAAAAAATATCCGCCTTAAAGGAAATGATTGAAAACAATGTCAACTGCCCGCCCGCTTCAAGTATGGGGCGGCTCTTTGACGCTGTCTCCGCCATAGCCGGAATACGGAGGGAAATAACCTATGATGCTCAGGCGGCGGTTGAACTGGAGATGGCGGCTGAAAAGGAGAAGGTGACCCCCTACAGGTTCGGGACAAGGCAGGAGAATGAAAGAATCATCATTGACTCCTCGCCGGTGATAAGGGAGGTCGTAAGCGACATTTCAAGAGGTGTCTCCGCCGGCGCTGTTTCCCACAGGTTCCACGCCGGGGTTGCGGGAATAGTTACAGAAATATGTAAAAGAATAAAGGAAGAAAGGAATATTTCTGTTGCGGTTCTCTCGGGCGGGGTCTTCCAGAACATCCTGCTGCTTGATATGGTGTGCGGGAAACTGGGCAGGGAGGGATTCAGCGTTTACGCCCACAGCCGCCTGCCGGCAAACGACGGCTGTATTTCCGCAGGCCAGGCAGCCGTCGCCCTTCACAGCAGACTGGCTTCACTCGGATAGAAAAACAGGGGGAGAGTCTCAGATTCATGAAGCGGTGCCGGACAGGAAGGATTCTTCTATCTTGCGCTCTATCCTGTCAAGCTCCTCTTCCGCCCCGGAAGAAGAGATATATCTCATCTTTACGATATTTGTTCTCGCCGGCATATCAATAATCCTTTCTATCGGAACCCCCTTCTCCAGGGCGGCCACGGCAAGATGATGGAAAAGGAGCACGAGTTTAAGCATCCTGTACTGCTGCCTCAGGGTCGTGAATGCATCCCTGTCGTCAAAAGCGCTCTGGTGAAGGAAGTCTTCTCTTATTGAGCGGGCTGTTTCAAGAAGAAGGCGGTCCTGCATTGACAGCGTTTCCATCCCCACGAGCCGCACTATCTCGTTCAATTCCGCTTCCTTCTCAAGTATTGAAAGGGCCTCCTGTCTTTTTTCCGCGAAATCAGGCGCAATCTCTTCCTGCAGGTAGGGCCTTATGTTTTCCACGTAGAGGGAATAACTTGTGAGCCAGTTTATCGCCGGGAAATGCCTCTGGTATGCAAGCCGGTCATCCAGCCCCCAGAAAACCTTTGCGACCCTCAGGGTCATCTGCACAACAGGGTCGGTCAGGTCGCCTCCCGGGGGACTCACCGCGCCTATGACGGAAAGAGATCCTTCCCTGCCGTCTTTCCCAAGGCACATCACCTTGCCCGCCCTCTCGTAGAAAGACGCCACGCTTGTTCCCAGGTATGCGGGATAACCCTCCTCCCCGGGCATCTCCTCCATCCTGCCCGAAATCTCCCGCAGCGCCTCGGCCCACCTGCTCGTGGAGTCGGCCATGAGGGCAACGGAATAGCCCATGTCCCTGAAGTATTCGCCCATGGTGATACCCGTGTATATGGACGCTTCCCTGGCGGCAACCGGCATGTTGGAGGTATTGGCGATAAGAACCGTCCTTTCCATGAGAGGCCTGCCCGAAGACGGGTCTTTCAACTCCGGGAATTCTATGAGGACATCCGCCATCTCGTTTCCCCTCTCTCCGCAGCCGATATACACCACAACCTGCGAATCCGCCCACTTCGCCACCGCGTGAAGTACAACCGTTTTGCCAGAGCCGAAAGGTCCGGGGATGCAGGCGGTTCCGCCCTTGAGAACCGGGAAAAGCGTATCTATTACCCGCTGCCCGGTAACAAGCGGCTCGGAAGGGGGCTTCTTGCCCTTGAAGGGACGCCTCGTGCGTACGGGCCATCTCTGCATGAGATAGAGGGGTTCTTCGCCTTTGTCTTCAGTTTTTATCCTGCCTATCTCATCCTCAACCGTGAAACTCCCCTTTTTTATATCGGCTATCGTTCCTTTCAAGCCGGGAGGAACCATTATCCTGTGTATGAGAATGGCGGTTTCCTTCACCTCTCCGATAATATCCCCTCCCTCAACCATGTCACCCTTCCTGGCGGACGGGACAAACTCCCATTTCTTCTCTCTGTCAAGGGAAGGCATCTCCATCCCCCTGAAAATAAAATCTCCCTTTTCCTCTATCCTGGACAGGGGTCTCTGTATGCCGTCAAAGATGTTGGAAAGCAGCCCGGGACCAAGTTCAACCATAAGAGGTGCTCCGGTGCCGAAGACCGGGTCGCCGACCTTAAGGCCCTCGGTCTCTTCGTACACCTGTATGGATGCGGTTTCGCCCTCCAGGCGGATTATCTCGCCGACAAGTTTTTCCTCGCCGACCCTCACCACGTCAAACATCCTTGACGATTTCATCCCTTCCGCCTGAACAAGCGGCCCGCTCACCTTTATTATTTTCCCCTTGTCCATTATTTATCCGTCCTAATACCGCAGGCTAAAGACCTGCGGCTACCGCAAAAGAGAGAAAAACACCTCAGATTTGGATGGCAGATTAAGTTCGCCGGAGAGCAAGGCAACAAGGAGTCAGAACCGCAGGCATACTTTAGAAGTATGCTGAGGAAGCTGACGACACAGTTAACGCTGCTATCCGGATGAAATTAATCTGCTCACCCCTTCATGCCGGTTGCTTTCCTTATAAGCTCCTCAACGAGGCGATACCCCTTTCCCTCCCTTGACCTCAGACTCGGTATCACCAGCATCTTCTTGTCCGTCATGTATCTCTTGAAGCGCTCCCTGTCAAAAACCTCCTCGGTGATAAAGACCATCGCGTAGTCGGATATCTCCAGGGATTCCATCACCTTTTCCGCCTCATCGGTGTCATGTGCGTCGAAAATATCCGCTCCGAAAACCCGGAAAAATTCAACGGAAGTCGCATCCCCTATGAAGCCTATCTTTTTTTCCATCAAACTTCCTGAATTTCAGACTTTCCACACAACTCTATTCTCCGAGGGTCTTATCCCAGAGGCTATTTTCTGCAATTCAACAAGCAATTTTATTTTTTCTTCAAAGGGCAGTTTTGCCTGGTCCTTATGAAACTTCTCTTTTCCGCAAAACACAATCCTGCGTATTTTTTCCATGTCTTCACCCGTAACGATATATTTCTTTTTCTCTTTATGTTTCATAACAACCCCTGCCGTTTGATTTCTTCCTTCAAATCATATTTTGCGAGTATTTCCTTGAGTTTTTTCCTGTCCACCTTCGCTTCTTCAAGTATCTTTTCAATCTTATGCAGGTCCTTTTTTCTTCCTGCTTTCAGAAGGATGGCTATTAGATATTCCGGTTTCACTATTTTTGTCGCAATCCCTTTGAAAAGAATTTTTCTGGCGTTTCTTACGGCCTCGGTTTCAAGTTCATCCGCGGGGATAAACTGTACGGGGATTCCTTCTATAATTATATGTTCGCCTTTCCATGGATATCCCCTGCCGTTCAGATAATTATAGACGGGCGACAACAGAATAATCCTGCCCTTTTTCCCCTGTTCAATAAGTATAAAAATATCTACGTCGTACGTAAGAAACGGCTCAATATAAAACATGGCGGCAATGCCGCCGCCGATAGCATAGTCGTCAATCAGCCCTTTTTCAACCATCCTGTTGATTGCTTTTATAACATTTACCATCGCAACATTATAATTTACAATAAACGGCACGAAATTGCAAAAAACTTGACAAAATCTTCTCCTGTGAATAACATCAGTAATAAATTTCATGGACAATCTTAAATTCGTTCTTATCGGCGGGGGCAGTTACGGATGGACGCATACGCTTATAACAGACATCGCCTGCACGCCAGCCCTGAAGGGGACGCATATCATACTCCAGGATATTGACCCGGAGCCCCTCAAAACGGTCGTCCCCCTCTGCCAGAAGATCTCAACGGAACTGAAAGCGGAACTGAGGATAGAAGGGACGACCGACCTTGATTCATCCCTGCGCGGAGCCGACTTTGTCGGGCTGACAATCTCAACAGGCGGCGCATGGGCTGACAACCTTGACATGGAAATCCCTGCCCGCCACGGCGTTCTGCAGCTTGTGGGCGACACGGTGGGACCCGGAGGATGGAGCCGCGCGCTGCGCAACATACCTGTTGTGACCGATATCGTCCGCAAGGTGGAAAGACTGGCGCCGAACGCCTGGTTCATGAACTATTCCAACCCCATGACCGTGCTCACAAGAACCCTTCAGAAAGCCAGCCCGGTGCGTTCAATGGGAATCTGTCACGAATTGCAGGGCTTCATGCTCCACATTGACTACTTCTTCGGGGTTGACTGGGAGAAGGACATAACGCTATCAATGGCAGGCATAAACCACCTGATATGGATTTTGAGCATGACCGTGAAGGGACACGACGGACTGGCGCTTCTCAGGGACTATATCCGCGACCCGGAGCATTTCAAGCCCCTCGGTCCCCAGGTTGTCAACGAGGAACTTGCGAGGGCAGGCGGTGTGGCGCCGAGCCAGAGGGTGAAGTTTGACATCTTTGAAAGATGCGGGTTCCTGACCGCTGCAGGCGATTCGCACATAGCGGAGTTTTTCCCGCACTACCTGCGCAGCGAAGAAGAGGCAAGGCGCTGGGGTTTCCTGCAGGAGGGCATCAGGGCTCACACCTTTGCAAGAACAGGGGGCAGGGAAGACAGGGCAGGGAAATGCAGGGACATGCTTGAAGGAAGACGGCCTCTCCATCTCAAGCATTCTCATGAACATGCCGACAGGATTATCGCCGCTCTTTCAGGTAAAGGAACGCCTGTTGTCACACCCCTGAACAGGCCGAACACAGGGCAGGTTGATAATCTACCCAGGGATGCGGTGGTTGAAACCCTGGCCTATCTTGACGGTGACGGGATACACCCGCTTGCCGCTGGCATACTTCCAAATCCCGTCGTACAGTACATAATGAGACATATACCTAACCAGGAGATGATCGCCGAGGCCGGGCTTACGGGCAACAGGGAGATGGCTGTATGCGCGCTTGCCGGCGACCCGCTGATACCGACCCCGGATATTGCGGCACGAATAGCGGATGATTTTTTTGAGGCGTTCCGCGAGTACCTGCCGCAGTTCAACGGAAAATGGAGTCTCTGATAACACAATAAGGAGATGTACCATGAAAATAGTGAAGGTAGGGATACTGGGGCAGGGACGCAGCGGCAGGAACATACACGGCAGGTACCTCAGCACCGCTAAGGATAAATACCAGATTGTCGCGGCATGCGACCTGCTGAAGGACAGGCGGGACAGGGCGGCTAAAGAATACGGATGCGATGTATATGCCGACTACAGGAAGATGTTTGACAGGAAGGACGTTGACTTGTTTGTCAATGCCCTGCCAAGCCACCTGCATGTCCCGGTAACAAAACAGGTGCTTGATGCCGGATTCAACGTGCTGTGCGACAAGCCACTGGCAAGAAAGGTGAAAGAGGTGGACTTGCTGATTGCGGCGGCGAAGAAACGCGGGAAGGTATTTGCCATCTACCAGCAGTCAAGGTACGCACCTTATTTCCAGCAGGTGAAGAAGGTCATAAAATCAGGTGTCCTGGGGCGTATTGTACAGATAAGCATTGCATTCAACGGGTTTGGAAGAAGGTGGGACTGGCAGACACTGCAGGAGTACAACGGCGGCAGTTTGCTCAATACAGGCCCTCACCCACTTGACCAGGCGCTGAACCTGCTGAATGCTGACAGGACGCCGCAGGTAACATGCATCATGGACAGGGTCAACACATACGGGGACGCCGAGGATTACGTGAAACTGCTCCTGCGGGCCCCGGGCAAGCCCCTGGTTGACCTCGAGATTTCATCCTGCTGCGCGTATCCTCAATTCATATACGAAATACAGGCAGGCAAAGGAGGGTTGAAGGGGACTGCCTCCCATATAGACTGGAAGTACTACAAACCGTCAGAGGCGCCGAAAAGGAAGCTGCAGCGCACGCCCATAGCCAACCCGGACGGCACTCCCTCGTACTGCGTTGACAACCTGAAATTCCACGAGGAGCACTGGGACCTGCCCGAAGAGCAGAAAGACCTGTTCATGACCATGAACATGGCATTCTACGGAATGTTATACAAAACGCTGACCGGGGGCAGGCCACTGGAGATAACCCCCGGCCAGGTGAGACAGCAGATTGCGGTTATTGAGGAATGCCACAGGCAGAATAAGCTGGGTAAAAAATAAAATCGCATGGTACCCCTCCCAACCTTCTACCCGGGGAGAGAAGGGGGAGGAGACAGAGGGGAGAGGATTTCAGGGGTCATGGAAATATACACCGGCATTGATATTGTTGATACTGACAGGTTCCGTCGGGCAGCGGAAAGATACGGGGATAGGTTTATCAACAGGGTTTTTACAGCAAGAGAGATGGCAGCCATCCCTGCAAGAGACAAAAACCTGTATCTCTGCATCTCCTTTTCTTTTAAGGAAGCCATCTGGAAGGCAATGCCTGAGATAATGCAGAAGGATTTTTATTTCAGGGACATAGAGGTGACATGGAAACGGAGAAAACCGATTGTTTCCCTGAAAGGAAAGACCGACAATCCGGGCCTCAGCCTCCACTTTTTCACAATTGCCAACTCCGTCGTAACAACAGCGGTTTTATTGCTTTGACGAAGTGGAAACATATTGCCCGTTTCTAATTCGTGCATAGAGGGAAGAAGCAAGGAAGAGGTCCCGACTGACAAAGGCAGACAGCCTTTGTCGGGATCCCGATTCATCTTGTTCGGGATGAGGAGGTGTATGATGGAAATACACCGACGAAGTCGATGACGCAGATGATGAACCTATATGTGCGAAGTAGAAGCGCAGTAGGTGTCGAAGGCAATACGGAGCTCCTCATTGGTAGGAATGACATACACCTTCACCCTTGAATCCTTCGTGCTTATCTCTTCTTCCTTTGAGAAGTTCTTGTAGTTTCTATCGTTGTCCAGTATTATCCCGAACTCCTCCATGCCTGACAGCGCCTTCTCCCTGACCTCAGGGGTCTTTTCACCTGCGCCAGCAGTGAAGACGATGGCATCGACTCTACCGAGAACGGCCATATAGGCGCCAATGTACTTCTTCACCCTGTAACTGTAGATATCAATTGCCAGGGAAACCTGTCTCCTGTCAATATTTTCAAGAAGGTTGCGGAAATCGTTTGAAACGCCGGACAGCCCAAGAAGCCCGCTTTTCTTGTTCAGGAGGTCGTTAACCTCTTTCGGGGTAAGCCCGATTGAATCTATGAGATGAAAGATGATACCCGGGTCTATATCTCCCGACCTTGTGCCCATCACCAACCCTTCCAGGGGTGTCAGCCCCATGCT
>Ga0172366_10003514_pt1 | contig 12356 bp, 11 predicted proteins | sample LakKivSesite69cm_FD_114533 | JGI IMG/M metagenome (GOLD analysis project Ga0172366, IMG submission 114533) | Sediment microbial communities from Lake Kivu, Rwanda - Sediment site 69cm | ecosystem: Environmental > Aquatic > Freshwater > Lake > Sediment | place: Rwanda: Western Province, Lake... | reverse complement strand
GTGCGGACTGGCATCCCTGTTGCGAGAGAAGAGCATGGAAGGACGAGAAGACCCACTGACCCACGGGCGAAGATACCCATCGCCGTGAAGGAGAACAGACCATGAAGGAACAGAAAGCCGAACATGCCCACCCCGCCGAAGTGAGCGACGCGACGTGGAAGAGCGAGGTGCTGGACGCGGAACTTCCCGTGTTCGTTGACTTCTGGGCGCCCTGGTGCGGCCCGTGCCGGATGGTGGCCCCGGTGGTGGAGCAGCTTGTGAGCGAATACGATGGCCGGGTGAAGTTCGTCAAGCTCAACACCGACGAGAACCCGCAGGTGTCCTCCATGTACCAGATTCGCAGCATCCCGACGCTTGCGATATTCCACAAGGGGCGGCCCCTGAACGCCATGATGGGAGCCGCGCCGCTCGGCTACATGCGGCAGTTTGTGGACCAGAGCCTCGAAAAGGTCCCCGGCTACCTCATCGTGCCGCGCTGATGCCGACGCACCGACGATGGATAACCCCTGCAAGGAGCCGCGCACGCTGCGGCTCTTTTCCTGTTGCCAGTAGTCTCCGTTGGAAAAGCTGAGCGGTTCTCTCGCCTACCTCGGCGAGAAACCCACAAAGGAGCATGTCCTCATGAATCGTCGCATCCTCGTCGTAGGCGGAGTTGCCGCCGGAGCCAGCGCAGCAACGAAAGCGCGCAGGACCGACGAACAGGCCGAGATCATCGTCTTCGAGCGGGGCGAATACGTCTCTTTCGCCAATTGCGGCCTGCCCTACTACGTCGCTCAGGAGATCGTCAATCGCGACTCGCTGATCCTCGTCACGCCGGAGCGATTCAAGCGGCGGCATAACATAGATGTCCGGATTCACCACGAAGTCATCGCCATCAACCGTGCGGAGCGCACCGTCGCCGTCCGCAACGTGAAGTCGGGCGCGACGAGCGTCGAACGGTACGACGCGCTCGTCCTTGCGCCGGGCGCGAAGGCGATCATCCCGGACATGCCGATGGCTGGCGCTCCGAACGTGTTCACCATGCGGACGATCCCCGACATGGACAGGGTGGACGACTTCATCCGCGCCGCCAACCCGCGCCGGGCGGCGGTCATCGGCGCGGGATACATCGGCCTTGAGGTGGCCGAGGCGCTCATGGAGCGGGGCATCCGGGTGACGGTGATCGAGAAGCTCAATCAGGTGCTGCTGCCGCTCGACGCCGACATGGCCGCCGTCGTAAGCGAGCACCTCCGCGAGTCAGGGGTTGAGCTTTTCCTCGGCGACGGCGTGAAATCGCTGGAGGGAGACTCCGGAAATGCGCACGCGCCTGGAAATGCGCGCACGCCTGTGTCGAGAATCGTCCTCGAAAGCGGCCAGCTTGTCCCCGCCGATCTCGTGATCATGGCAATCGGCGTGCGGCCCGACGTGGCCCTCGCGAGCGCCGCCGGACTTGCGCTCGGCCCGGCCGGCGCAATCGCCGTGAATGCGCGGATGCAGACGAGCGACCCGCACATTTGGGCCGCCGGAGACGCGGTGGAGAGCACTCACCTAGTCACGGGGCGACCGGTATGGATGGCTCTCGCCGGACCGGCGAACAAGCAGGGGCGCGTAGCCGGAGCCAATGCCGCCGGTGGGAACATGCGGTTTTCCGGCGTCCTCGGCACGTCCATCGTCCGATTCAACAAGCTCGCCGCCGCCGCGACCGGCCTCAACGAGCGCACGGCCCGGCAGGCGGGGTACGACATCGAGCGCGCGCTCATCCACGCGAACCATCACGCCGGTTACTACCCGGACGCCCGGCTGATCGCGGTGAAGGTGATCTACGAGCGGCATACCGGTCGGCTGCTCGGCGCGCAGGTGGTGGGGGAGGACGGCGTTGACAAGCGCATTGACGTGCTCGCCACCGCGATTGCGGGGCACATGACGGTTGACGACCTGACGGAGCTTGACCTCGCCTACGCGCCTCCGTTCGGCTCGGCGCGTGATCCGGTGATCGTGGCGGGCTTTGTCGCGCAGAGCCAGATATCCGGTGCGGTTGAGCCGATCACAAGCTCCGAACTCCACCGGATGCTCGCCGAGAAGCAGCCGCTCCAGCTCATTGACGTGCGCACGCGGGGGGAATACCGTGAGAAGCACATCCCTGGCTCGCGGCTCATCCCCATTGACGAGCTGCGAGACCGGCTTTCCGAAGTGGACCCGGACCGACCGGTGGTGATCTATTGCCGAATCGGCCTGCGGGGGTATCTGGCAAGCCGCATCCTCCGGCAACACGGCTATCAGGTGCGAAATCTGGCGGGCGGCATACGGAGTTGGGGCTTCGAGACCATCGAGGGCGACGCGGAGGGTCTCCGGGTTCAAGGAAGCGCGGCACACGGCGTACGATCGCTTCGCTTACCTGCGGAAGTAGGTCTCCGATGAAGGATCGCCGCTCGGCCCATCGCGCCGCATCGCTCTAATAGCGGACGGCTAACCGATACGGGTCGTCCTTCGACGGGATCACACTCTTCCCCCGCGTGCCCCAGCAGATCCGTTGAAAGATTCCCTGAAGGAACGCCGGTGGGTAATCCAAGCGTATGACGATCTCCGCTCCCCGGTAGTCGGCGTTCTCTACGCGCACTTCCGGATCGCCGGGATGATGCGCCTTAAGCCACCTCACCGTCTCTCTCAGGGCGCGTTCCGTGTTCATGGACGCGCTCAACCGCAATTCTCTCAGGAGCGCGCCGCCGACCTCCTCGCCGCGCACCGTCCAGTTTTCCTGCTCGCCGAAGAGCGATACCAGCAAGGAGGTAGGGAACTCGTCGTCGGCGTTGAAGTCCTGGACAGGCAGCAGGCTCGGAGAGATCGCGTTCATGAAGAGGCGCAGCCCAGCACCCTTCACACTCCGGCCAAGACCAGCACGCGAATCAGCCGTCATTCGTCCTGTTCCTTCTTCCCACTCCTTCGAGGAGAGCCTCCCGACTCCGGGATCGCTAGTGCTCTCCGCAGACCGTGCTCAGGAACCTCGTGCGGGCGCGACAGGTTTATTTCTACGAAGATAGTTACTGCGCATCCATTCTCTCACCTGCCAGAGGAGCCTCTCATGGAAACCATCCGCGTCCACAGCGATTTTCATACCGCGCACCGCCAGTTGCGCTACCCCGGCAAGTGTCGTCACGTGCACGGGCATACCTGGAAAGGCACAATCGTCGTCGCCACCGAACGGTTTCCTCGCAACGAACTCGACATGTCCATTGACTTCGGGGACCTCAAGGACGTGTTGAGGCACATGGACCATAAGATGCTGGTCTGCGAGGACGATAAGACGTTCACGGCGAAGAACCAATTCGAACCCGAAGGCGTCATCGTCATCCCTGGACGCAACCCAAGCGTGGAGAACGTCGCGTATTACTGTCTCAACGGAGTTGTGAACGTCATCAAAAGTCAATACCCCGACCGAAACCTCCGCTATCACATTGAAATTACGATTCAGGAGACGGAGAACAACACCTTCATCGTGGATGCCGACGTGGTGATCTGAAGCCGACAGCGTTGGGATTGGCCCTCCTCCCCTGAGGACGTATTTTTTGCCCAGGTGCGAAAAACCATACCCCTCCCACTGCCATCGCATAGGATAGCCTATGAACGTCATTGTGATCGTCGCGGACAGCCTGCGGCAGGACCACCTCGGATGCTACGGGAATTCGTGGATCAGGACGCCGAACCTCGATGGATTCGCCTCCGAATCGCTCGTCTGCGACCACTACTACCCGGAGAACCTGCCCACCGGCCCCACGCGGACAAGCTGGTGGACCGGGCGCTACGGGTTCACCTGGCGACACTGGACTCCGCTCACACCGGATGATCTCCTCCTGCCGGAAATGCTCTGGGACCGGGACGTGCGCTCTGCGCTCATCACCGACGTATACCACATGCACAAGCCGGGGGCCGGGTACGGGCGAGGGTTCGATGAGGTCATCTATATCCGGGGGCAAGAGTACGACCCGTACGTGGTGGACGCTCCTGCGGACGTTGCCGCCTCGAAGCACCATTACCTCCCGGAAGGCATCAGGGATTACGACACCTGGAAGCGGCACTTCGAGCACTACCTCCGCAACCGCACCCGGATCACCGGCGAAGAGACGACGTACGTCGCGCAGGTGGTGAACCACGCAATCGCCTGGCTTGATCGGCAGTCGGCGCGCAACCGCATTTTCCTCTGGGTGGATTGCTTCGACCCGCACGAACCCTGGGACCCGCCGGAGCCGTACTGGTCCATGTACAAGGACCCGTCGTACCATGGCCGCGAACTGCCGGACCCCGTGCCCGGTCGCGTGGGCGAGGTGATCTCGAAGGAGGAACTTGTCCGCACGAAGCAACTCTACGCGGGCGAGGTGACGCTCGTTGATGCGTGGGTCGGCAAGCTGCTGGACCGGCTGCGTGCGCTGGGCTTCTTCGAGAATTCGCTCATCCTCTTCACGAGCGATCACGGCGAGCCATTAGGGGAGCACGGGATCGTCCGTAAGGCCCGGCCCTGGCTCCACGAAGAGCTTGTGCGCGTGCCGATGATCGCGCACCTGCCGAACGGGGGACGCGCCGGTGAGCGGACGGAAGCCCTCATGCACGCGCCCGACCTCACCGCGACGGTGGTGGAGGCGTTCGACGCGCCGGTTTCCGACCGCGTGCAGGGGAGAAGCTGGTGGCCGGTTTTCAAGGGCGAACGCGAAGCGCACCATCCCTATGCCTGCATCGGCTGGCGTCACTCCGGCGGCGCTGCCGAATGGGCCATCCGCGACCGCCGTTGGAGCCTTCTCGTGCCGTTCACACACCGCCCCGACGACCCGGTGCGCGGCATGCAGCTTTACGACCGGCAGAGCGACCCGACCGAGCAGAAGGACGTGCGTGCGGAGCACCCTGAGATGGCCGCCGCCTTGGAACTGGAATTACACCGTTTTGCCGTAGCGGTCGGGAAGCCCTGACGCCCGCGTTGCGGAACCCGTATCGCGCTCGTGCGTTTCGTTTACGGAGTTCCCGCTCACCATGATGCGGCAAGAGGATCGCGGGATGCGGGATGAAAGTTTGGGGGCGCTTCACATTTGCCATTCGCTGCACTGGGTTATCCATGAGGCACTGCGCGTTGGGTATTCAGTACATCGCGTTCCTGCTCTTGCTCGCGTTCGCCGGTATGGCCGGTTGCGGCGGAGGCGGGAACAAGCTCGTCAACCCCCTGGACCGCACGGGGAGCATCACTATCGAGATCAGCCGCTCGACGACCCCGGAGTTCAGTTGGACCAGCGATGTCGCGGTAGAGGCGATCAGCGTCTGGAGCTTCAGCCCCGCAGGCGCCCCGGATAGGATTCTCTGGGGCTACCGCAATGTCTCGCTCAAGCCGCCCGTCACCTACGGGGCCAAGCTGAACGGCATCAGCCTCGGCCTTGGAACCGCGCCTCCCCTGCAATCCGGCGTGCGCTACCGCGTCCAGGTGGTGCAGAACAACGCGGCAAGCCACGCCGACTGGATCGTGCCGTAAGCCGCCTAAACCTCGATGGGAATGCCGTTCGCCTTCAACGACTTGCTTGCTGCTTCGAGCACCCTCACGACGTTCAACCCGTCCTGTCCGTCGCTTCGGGGCGGCGTGCCGGTCTTGATGGCGTCGAGGTATGCCTGACACTCCACGCGGAGCGGTTCGGTCATCGCAAGGTGGGGGATGTAGATGTCGCCCTCGCGCAGAGAAAGCGCCTCGCCGTAGCTCGCATACTGCCCCGTCCAGTTCACCCCTTTGTCGTACACGCGAATCTTCTCCGACGGCTCCATATCGTCGAGCACCACCATCTTCTTCGTGCCGACGACGGTCAACTGGCGCACCTTGTGCGGGTCGAGCCAACTGACGTGACAATGGGCGAGGTGTCCTCTGGAGAATCGGATGCTCATGAAGGCCACGTCTTCGATGCCTGGCTGGAGATAGGCCTGGCCCATTGCAGTCACGGCGGTCGGCTTGTCATCAATGAGCATGAGCGCGATGGAGATGTCGTGCGGCGCAAGGCTCCAGAGCGCATTCTCATCCTCGCGCACCTTGCCGAGGTTGACGCGGGTCGAGTAGAGGTAATGAATGTCGCCGAGTTCACCGGCGGCGATCATCTCTTTCACCCGGACGAACGCAGGATGATACTCCAGGAGGTGGCCGACCATGAGGATGCGGCCCGCCCTGTCGGCGGCGGCGAGGATTCGCTCCGCGTCCGCGACGGTGAGCGCCATGGGCTTCTCGACGAAGACGTGCTTGCCCGCTTCGAGCGCCCGAATCGCCAGATCGGCGTGCGTGACGGCAGGCGTGGCGATCACGACGGCGTCGAGATCAGGATCGTTGAAGAGGTCGGCATCATTCGCGGTCACTTTCGCGCCCGGAGCCGACGAGACGACCTGCTTCTGCACCGCAGGAGAAGGGTCGCACACCCACCTCACCTCGCAGTCATGCAACCCGGTGAAATTCCGCAGGAGGTTGCGTCCCCAGTAGCCGACACCCAGTTGCCCCAGACGTATCATGGCAGCATTTCCCCTTGTGAGATGATTGGTAACGGCGAACCGTGCGCCCATCAGAGGACCCGCAGGTGGAAGCCACCGTCCACCGGAATTGCGACGCCGGTGGAGTAGGCGAAGCGGCCCTCGGCGATTGCGACCACCGCCTGCCCGACATCGCTAGGCTCACCCCACCGCCTGATCGGCAGCAGCCCTTCCTTGGTGATGAGACGGTCGTATCTCTCCTGAACCTTCGCGGTCATGTCGGTGCGGATGATCCCCGGCTGCACCTCGTAGACGCCGATCCCCTCCTCCGCAAGCCGCGCCGCGAAGAGCCTGGCGGCCATGGAAAGCCCCGCCTTGCTCACGCAGTAGTCGCCCCGGTTGACCGATGCGGCGAACGCGCTGACCGAGGTGATGAAGACGATCTTCGGATGCGGAACAACGCCTTCCCTGCGCCATTCGATCATCTTCCGTGCCACACGCTGCGTGAGGAAGTACGGCCCCTTGAGGTTCGTGCTGAGGAGGCGGTCGAAGCTCTCCTCGCCCGCTTCGAGGATGTCGGCGCGGACGCTCGGCGCAACACCGGCATTGTTCACGAGAAGCGTGAGCGGACCCAGCCGTTCGGTCGCTTCGGCGACGATGCGCTCCCGGTCGCTTGCCTTGGCGATGTCTCCCTGGAGAGGGACCGCGTTCCTGCCGAGCGCGGCAATCTCGGCGCATACTTTGTCGGCTGCGCCCTCGTTCCGCACGTAGTTCACGCCGATGTCGAACCCTGCGCCCGCGAGCGCACGCGCGATCCCGCGCCCGATGCCCCGACTTGCCCCCGTGACAAGCGCAGCCGGGGCGGTGCTCCTTTCGGTCATGTTTTCTCCTTGCATCCGAGCGCGTCCGTCAAGGAATACGGAATATACCCCGAACGGGGAGCGGACGGAATGCAAAGCGCTTCGCGCTTCGTCAGGAGAGACACCCGGAGACACCGCACGCAAGTCCGGTGTCCGGAATAACTCTGACGCCGGTGCTCACCACGACGGCGGCGGGAGGAGGTGCGCTCGGCTGAGCCAACCTCGCGCCTGCATCTCTGCGGCAAGCGCGATCTTTTCGACGAGCGTCAGCCCGACGCGGGAGTGGAGCACCGCGCTCACGTCCTCGGCGATCCTCCGGGCGATCCTGTGGTAGACGCCGCCCATGAGCGACACCGCGACGCGTGAGTCCTCGTGCACCGCGCCGCAGAGCGGACGAGCGCGGTTGAAGTGATCCTGCACCCGCCGCACCTGGAACTCCATGAGGTTGCGGAACGCCGGAGTCGCCGTCGGCCCCGCCAGATCGGCTTCCGGGCATTTGAACCGTTCGAGGTCTTCCTGCGGCACGTAGACACGTCCGCGTCGCCAGTCCTCGGCTACGTCCCGCACGACGTTCGTGAGTTGGAGCGCAGTGCTCAGGTCTCGGCCCCACTCCGGGGTGCGCGGGTCGTCCCATCCGAAGATCGCAAGGGACATCTCGCTGATCGTCGCGGCGACACAGTCGCAATAGACGAGCAGGTCCTCGAATGTCTCGTACCGGGTGACGGTGAAATCCATCCGGCAGCCTTCGATGAGGCGATGGAATGGGTCTTGGGGGATCGCAAAGTTCTTCGCGGCGTCGGCTAGGGCGACGAGGATCGGGTGGTCGGTCTCTCCCGCGTAGCACCGCTCAAGGGACCTTTCCCAGGCGTTGAGCAGCTTCCTGGGGTTGGCGCGTCCTTCTTCGTCGGCGATGTCGTCGGCGAACCGGCAAAAGGCATAGGTCGCGTACACCGCGTCGCGCTTTCGCTTCGGCAGAAAGCGGAAGCCGACGGAAAAGTTGGGGCCGTAGCGATGGGTGACGCGCCGACAGTAGCGATAGCACCCCTCAAGGTCGTTCAGATCAGGCGTGGTGAGCGCACAAGACATGGCAAACAACACCCATCGTGTGGCGAGGCCGCTATTTGACGGCGCGACACCATTCGCAGCGCTCGCCGTGCGCGCATGGCTTTGCGCGGCCCCAGAGGACGCGAAGGACGGGCAAAAGGAGCCTCCGCCACCACACCGGCTCGGCAAGCTCCCACCCCAGCGCGCGGAAATCGGTCTTCGCGGCCCTGCTGATGAATCGGCGGTACGCGAGATGCCCCGCCTTCTCGTAGAGAAAGCGATTCACGAGGCCCATCTCGAAGCGCCGACCGAAGAACGCTCGCCACCGCCGGTCGAAGTCGTCGCCGGAGAGGATGCTCTCCGCCGCAAGCCTGCCCGATTGCAGGCCGACCCGGATGCCGAAGCCGAACAGAAAATCGGAGAACCCCCCCGCCTGCCCGACGAAGCACTCCCCGTGCGCGCCGAGCGCAGAGCGTGCGAGGAACAGGTCCACCGCGCCGACGGTGGAATGCGACTCGACGTGCGGGACGCCAAGTGTCCTCTCGAACCAGTCCGCCGTTGCGCGGAACGCCTGCGGGATGCGCTCGTGCCGCCGCACCACCGCCGCGCCGAGGACACCTCTTCCCCCAGCGACGAGCAGATAGCCGAACCCACCAGGGCAGTAGCGGTTATCGAAGAGCACGTAGAAGCCTTCCGACAGGCTCACCGGCCCAGTCCACTCTCGTGCGACGCCCTGCACGTCGCGCCCTCCAGTGGCGACGACGGCGGCGCCCTCAGGGTTTCCCCGTTCGCCGAAGCGGAAGCGCACCCCTGCGCGTTCTGCGTGACGTCTGAGCGCGCCGTCAAGCATCCGCTCACCCGGCCCCCGTTGAAGGAGATACCCAAACGGCTCCACGCTCCTTGCCAGGACCGGCTTCCCGGACGGGCCGTAGAGCGTCGCAACGTCCTGCGGCCAGAGATCAATCTCCATTCCGGGAGCCAGCGCGAGCAGTTCTTCCCGTGCGTCGCGTTCGTCGGGGTAGTTCGTGAGAAGCTGGAGGTTGCCCGTGTAGCGGCCGCCAACGTCGTGTCGCTGTTCGACGACCTCAACCGTGCGGCCCGCCCGCGCCAGGGTGATCGCGGCAGCCAACCCCGCCGGACCCGCCCCCAGCACGACGAGGGGAGCGCTCATGGAAATTTCCTGTATGACATACCCGTGCCCATGCGATAGGCACATTCGGTCGAACGAACTCTTTGAGTTCGCTTGGCTCCGTTGATACCCTACACTTGGGCAGACAAGAATGTCTGCCCCACCTATGTCAGAACCGCAAGAGTATTGGTGGGGCGGGCATTCCTGCCTGCCCAAGAGGTGGCACACCAGAACTGAAAAGGCCCGTCGTAGAGGTTTTCAACAAAGCCAGTCCGCTTGGAATATACCCCGGAAACGCGCACGATCCCATGCGGAGCGGAATTCGAACTTCCAGGTTTCGTTCAGAGTCCGCGCCATACGTTATTTTCATGCACACGAGGCTTCGGACATGAGCAATCGCCCCAGGGACTTCAAAGGAGGAACCGACCGTGACACGGCGCACCTACCGCCTCATCACTTGCCTGCGGACCCTGTTCGCCGCCCTGGCGCTGCTTTCCTGCGCGCAGCTTGCGCGGCAGACACGGATCGCCGCACAGCCGCCCGCAGCCCGCGTGGCCGTCGTCAACGACACGCTGTTCGGCACGGTCATCAGCGACCCGTATCGCTGGCTCGAAGACGGGTCGAGCGCGGAGGTCCGTGCGTGGACTGAGGCGCAGAACGCGTACACGCGCAGGCGGCTCGATGCCGTGCCCGGTCGTGATCGGATCGGCAGCAGGCTCGACGCGCTCATGCAGATCGGCTGGCTCGACGCTCCTGCTGTGCGCGGGGACCTCACGTTCTACGAGAAGCGCGAAGGCACGGAGAATCAGGCGATCCTCTACCGCCGCGCAGGCGACGGACCGGCGGTCCCCGTTCTGGACCCGAACACGCTGAGCGCGGACGGCACGATTGCGATGGATTGGTTCTACCCTTCCAGGGACGGGGCACTTCTCGCGTACGGCCTCTCGGAGAGCGGCAGCGAGCGTAGCACGCTCTACGTGAAAGACCTCGCCGCCGGAGAGATGCTGCCGGATAGCATCCCCCATACGCGGGCGTGCAGCCTGACCTGGCTCCACGATGGGACCGGCTTCTACTACACGCGCTATCCTGCGCCCGGCAGCGTTCCTGAGGGCGACGAAACCTACTACCGCCGCATCTACTTCCACGCGCTGGGGAGAGACCCGGCGGAGGACCCCGTCGTGTTCGGCGAAGGCCGCCCGAAGGAGGACTGGCCTGACGCGCTCGTCTCGCCCGACGACCGGTGGCTCGTCGCCTTCGATTACGTCAGCTTCACCCACACGCAGGTGTACGCCCAGGATCGCTCGACCGGACTCTGGCGAACGATTGCCGACACGATAGAAGCGAACTTCATCGGGCAGGTGCTCGGCGATACGCTCTACGTCATGACCAATTACGACGCTCCGCGCTATCGGCTGCTCGCCACCACGCTCACCGACACCGGCGCGGTGGTCTGGCGGACGATCATCCCCGAACGCGCATCCATCATGCAGGACTTCGCCGTCGTCGGCGGGCACATCGTGGTGGACGCGATGGTGAATGCGACCTCCCGGCTAGAGGTCTTTTCCCTTCAGGGCCAGCAACGTGGCGAGATTCCCACTCCGACGCTCGGCACGGTGGACGCCCTGAGCGCGGAGGTCTTCGGGCGCGATCTGTACTTCAGCTTCAGCTCCTACTTCGTCCCACCCCGCGTGTTCCGCTACCGCGTGGATACGGGCGAGGTCGCGCTCTTCGATAGCGTCGCTGCTGACCTGAACACCTCCGCGTTCACGACGGAGCAGGTCTGGTATCCCTCGAAAGACAGCACGATGGTCTCGATGTTCCTTGTCCACCGAAAAGGGCTTGTCGGGGATGGCCGGACGCCGACGCTCCTCACCGGCTACGGCGGGTTCGGTTCGAGCGAGACCCCGGTTTTCCAGCGCAACACCTTCCTCTGGCTTGAGCGCGGCGGTCTCTATGCGGAGCCGAACCTGCGCGGCGGTGGCGAGTACGGGGAGGAATGGCACAAAGACGGGATGCTCGGCAAGAAGCAGCACACCTTCGACGACTTCATCGCCGCCGCCGAATGGCTCATCGCCAACGGGTATACGAGCGCGGAGAAGCTCGCCATCAGGGGCGGCAGCAACGGCGGGTTGCTCGTGGGAGCAGCGATCACCCAGCGCCCCGACCTCTTCCGGGCGGCGGTATGTCAGGTTCCTCTGCTCGACATGCTGCGGTATCACCGCTTCCTCATCGGCAGGCTCTGGATGCCGGAATATGGGAACCCGGAAAAGGCGGACGAGTGTGCGTGGCTCTACGCCTACTCGCCCTACCACCGAGTGCAGCAGGGCGTTGCGTATCCGGCGGTGCTGCTCACGACGGCGGAGTCGGATACGCGGGTTGACCCGATGCACGCCCGGAAAATGGCTGCACGGCTTCAGGCCGCGAATTCGTCGGGGCGCCCCATCCTGCTCTGGATGGAACCGAAAGCCGGGCACGGAGTGGGCAAGCCGCGCGCGAAGATCGTTGACGAACTCACCGACGAGTGGTCGTTCATCTTTGACGAACTGGGCATCTCGGCCCCATGAAACGCCGCAGGCCGACTGGAGATGAGAGACAATCACGTCTCATACGCTTTTCGGTGAGGAATTGTGCATGTTGGGACGTAGGGGCGCATGGCTGTGCGCCCCTACAAGGTATTGTTTCGACGCGCCTTGTAGGGGCGACTCGCGAGTCGCCCCTGTAGTCCGTGATGTAGTGTTATTATGGCTCTGTTGAAAACCTGCGTTCAGGCAGACAAGAATGTCTTGGGCAGACAAGAATGTCTGCCCCCACCCGTATCAAAACCGCAAGAGTACCGGTGGGGCAGGCATTCCTGCCTGCCCAAGAGGTAG
>Ga0172366_10003512_pt1 | contig 12359 bp, 11 predicted proteins | sample LakKivSesite69cm_FD_114533 | JGI IMG/M metagenome (GOLD analysis project Ga0172366, IMG submission 114533) | Sediment microbial communities from Lake Kivu, Rwanda - Sediment site 69cm | ecosystem: Environmental > Aquatic > Freshwater > Lake > Sediment | place: Rwanda: Western Province, Lake... | reverse complement strand
CGACCTCCGGGTTATGAGCCCGACGAGCTACCAGACTGCTCTACCCCGCGTTGTCGCCGTTATTATAGCAGAATTGTCTTGTTTGTCAAAGAACCAAAAAAATCTTGACATCGCTAAAACACAAAAAATATAATGGAAAACCAAAAAAAATGGGTGCTTTCCTTTTCTTCTTGTTAGCCTTGCTATGCGTCGGTTCAGTGCTGGGCATGATTATTTCTAGAAATCAAGCCTATAATGCCCTTCTCCTGGTCCTGGCCTTCGCCTCGCTCGGCGGACTCTTCGGCCTGTTAGACGCACCTTTTATTGCCGCCGTCCAGATCATCATCTATGCTGGCGCCATCATGGTCCTGTTCATTTTCGTCATCATGATGATCAACCTCAAGGAAGGCATCCGGCCGGAGAGAAAAAAATGGACGATCCGGCTGTCCGCCGGGCTGGCGGTATTTTTGCTCATCGAGCTCGGCCTGGCGGTTAAGGGAACGCTCGCTTCTTTCCGCGGTGCAGCCGGGCCGGCTATCGGCAGCCCGACCGAGCTCGGACGACTGCTCTTCACTGATTATCTTTATCCCTTTGAAATCACCTCAATTCTGATCATCGCCGCTCTGGTCGGCGCCATCGTGCTGGTGAAGAAGAAAAAGGACGAGAGATGATCCCGGTTAGCTATTTCTTCGGCTTGAGCCTGATCCTTTTTACGCTCGGGATCATCGCCTTTTTCGTCAAGAGAGACCTCATTACCATGTTCATGGCCGTCGAGGTTATGCTCAATGCGGCTAACCTGGCTTTCATCTCTCTGGCTAAGGCTACGAATTCCCTCACCGGGCAGGTTATCGTCTTCTTCGTCATCACCGTGGCCGCGGCTGAGGCCGCGATCGGGCTGGCCATCATCCTGCTCGTCTTCAGGCAGAAGAAGACAATCAAGACCGAGGAATTCCGCCTGATGAAGGGATGACATGACCGAATCCTTCTGGCTCATCCCGTTCATCCCCGGAGCCAGCGCCTTCGTTCTGGCCGTTTTCGGGAGATGGCTGCCCAAGAAGTGGGTTTCCATCCAGGCGTGCCTGTCGGTCTTCGCCTCGTTCGTGATTTCGGTAGTCGCCTTGTTCGACCTGCTCAAGCTCAACTATGAGAGCTTGCCTTTGGTTAAGACGCTTTTCACCTGGATCGTCTCCGGAAGCTTCAGCGCTAACCTCTCGCTTCAGCTCGACCCCCTTTCTTCTATCATGGCTCTGGTCGTTACGGGAGTGGGCTTTCTCATCCACGTCTATTCGGTCGGCTACATGGGCCATGACAAAGGCTACACCCGCTACTTCGCCTACCTTAATCTTTTCACCTTCGCCATGCTCATCCTGGTCATGGCCTCAAACATCGTCCTGATGTTTGTCGGCTGGGAGGGCGTCGGTCTGTGCTCCTATCTTCTGATCGGGTTCTGGTTCGAGAAGCACTCGGCAGCCAGCGCCGGCAAAAAAGCCTTTATTGTCAACCGGATCGGCGACGCTGCCTTCATCCTCGGTGTTTTCTTCCTTATTGTTCATGTTGGAAGCGGCGAGTTCCGGGCTATCAACGAAGCCGTCCACAGCGGGCACATCGGCGCGGGCCTGGTTACGCTGATCGCGATTCTCCTCTTTATCGGAGCGACGGGCAAATCCGCCCAGATCCCTCTCTACGTTTGGCTACCCGACGCCATGGAAGGCCCGACGCCGGTTAGCGCCCTCATCCACGCCGCGACGATGGTTACGGCCGGCGTCTACATGGTCAGCCGGATGAATGTCCTCTACACGCTTTCTGGTGAGGCAGCCCAGATCGTGGCTGTCGTGGGAGCGTTGACCGCCATCTACGCGGCGACAATGGCTTTGACGCAAAATGACATCAAGCGCGTTCTTGCTTACTCAACAATCAGCCAGATCGGCTACATGTTTATCGGCTGTGGGGTCGGCGCGTACGCAGCCGGGATGTTCCACCTTTACACGCACGCTTTCTTTAAGAGCTTGCTTTTTCTTGCGGCCGGGAGCGTTATGCATGCCCTTTCCGGCGAGCTTGACATGCGCAAGATGGGAGGGCTGCGCAAGCACCTTCCCCTCACCTACCCGACTTTTCTCGTCGGCGCGATCGCCATCGCCGGAGTCCCTTTTCTCTCGGGATTTTTCTCCAAAGACGCCATCCTGACCCAGGCTTTTGCCCGGGGGCAGTATTTTGTCTGGGTCCTGGGGATCATGGGCGCGGTGCTCACGGCTTTTTACATGTTCCGGCTGATCTTCCTCACTTTTCACGGCGAGGAGCGGATCGAGCCTGAGGCCAAGAAACATCTCCACGAGTCTCCGCGGGTGATGACTGTGCCGCTCGTCATCCTGGCCTTCTTCTCTGTTGTTGCCGGGTATATCGGGCTTCCGGTCGTTTTCGGTGAGAAAGCCAACCTGTTCAACAGATTCCTGGAGCCTGTCATCAAGCCAGGTCATGAAGCCCACCTGAACATAGGCACGGAGTGGACGCTGATATTCATCTCTGTGGCCGTAGCGCTGTGTGGCATCTATATCGCTTATGTGTTTTACCTGAAGTCGCCCCTATTGCCCCATAATCTCGTGCGACGTTTTCCAGGCGCCTACAAGCTTCTCTATCATAAATATTATATCGACGAGGTCTACAACGCCGCTTTTGTCAACCCGATGGTCAAGGGGTCGGAGGCCGTCTACACCCATTTCGATCTCAAGGTCATCGATGGCACCATCAACGGAACGGCCGAGGCGACGGGGTTGGCCGGCCGGGTGTTGAGCCTATTCCAGAGCGGGCTGGTCAAGGATTATGCCCTGGCGCTGCTTCTGGGCGTTGTCATATTTTTGGGATATCTTTTGTTTTAGGATTGCTTGTGTCTAAAAGGAAAAGATGAGCTTTCCGGTTCTGAGCGTGGTCACGTTCCTACCGCTGGCGGGCGCGATTCTGCTCATTTTCCTGCCGGCCGAGAGGAAAAACCTCCTCCGGTATGCGGCCGTTGCTTTTGCGCTGGCGACGTTCGCTGTTTCTCTCGCGCTCTTTTTCAATTTCGACGCGACGACGCCTCAGCCGCAGTTTGAAGAGAAGTCAGCCTGGCTGGGCCGCGGAATCGACTACCACCTCGGGATTGACGGGATCAGCCTCTACCTCGTCCTGCTGACAACATTCCTCCTGCCCATCGCCTTGCTTTCTTCATGGACGTCCATCAAGAAACGAGTCAAAGAATATCTCATTTTCATGCTGCTTTTGGAAACGGGAATTATCGGCGTCTTCGTCTCGCTCAATCTATTCTTATTCTATGTTTTCTGGGAAGCGATGCTCATCCCGATGTATTTCCTGATCGGCGTCTGGGGCGGGCCGCGCCGGGTCTACGCAACCCTAAAGTTCTTGCTCATGACCATGTTCGGCAGCCTGCTCATGCTTGTCGCCATCTTCGTCCTCTATGCGTACTATTACAGAGCAACGGGCATTTATTCGTTTAACATCTTCGACCATTACCAGCTTATCCTTAATCCCGGAGTTCAGGCTTGGCTCTTTCTGGCCTTTGCCCTGGCCTTCGCCATCAAAGTCCCGATGTTTCCCTTCCATACCTGGCTTCCGGACGCCCACGTCGAGGCCCCGACAGCCGGATCGGTCATCCTGGCTGCCGTGCTGCTGAAGATGGGGACATACGGGTTCCTCCGGTTTGCTTTGCCGCTTTTCCCGGACGCTACAGAGAGGTTCCTGCCGCTCCTCGCTGTCCTCAGCCTAATCGGCATCATTTACGGCGGACTGATGGCGCTCATTCAAAAGGACGTCAAGTCGCTCGTGGCCTACTCGAGCGTCAGCCACATGGGGCTTATCATGCTGGCCGTATTTGCCCTTAACATAGAGGGCGTTGAGGGCGCCATCTACCAGATGCTCAACCACGGACTAAGCACGGGAGCTCTTTTCTTGATCGTCGGCATTCTCTATGAGCGCGCCCACACCCGGCTGATCAAAGATTTCGGGGGTGTAAGCAGTCAGATGCCGGTTTTCGCTGCCTTTTTCCTTGTCTGTATGCTTTCGTCGGTCGGGCTGCCCGGGCTCAACGGGTTTGTCGGCGAGGTCCTGTGCCTTTTCGGCGTGTTCAGAGTGAGCACGCTCATGGCGGTTCTGGCCGTGACCACGGTCATCCTGGCGGCAGCTTATCTTCTCTGGATGTACCAACGGGTGATGCACGGCCCGATCAAAAACGAGAAGGTCCGGACGTTCAAGGACATGAATATTCGGGAGGTCGCGTATTTAGTGCCGATCGTGATCATGATGTTCTGGATGGGGATCTATCCTGAGACATTCCTGAGAAAGATGGACAGCTCCGTCGTCCACCTCCTCAATCGGGTCAAGAACCGGCAGAGGGTCTTTGTCCAGGAAACGAAGTCGACCGGGGTAAGGCTGGCCGTAGCTGAATCGGCGGCAAGAGAGAAGCAGGAGAGAGTGGCGGAGGGAACGGCCATCCCGAGTGTGCTGACGGAAGAAGCCGCGACAACCAGCGACCTGGTTGAAAAGAAGATGGAAATCAAGGAAAGGAACCGAAAAAGCGGAGAAAACCCGGATGACTAACCTGGCCGCCCTATCCCCCCTTCTGTGCGTTGTGTTGGGAGCCTTGCTCGTCCTTCTCCTTGAAGTTTTTTTCAAGAAAGAAAACAAGAGCTATCTGGGGTATGTTTCGCTCGCCTTTCTGGCGGGAGGGGCGGCGCTGTGTGTTCGGTCCTGGAACAAACTTTATTCTTTTTTCAATGATACTCTTATTCTCGACAATTTAGCCCTTTTCTTTTTCCTGTTGTTCTACCTGGCCGGAGCATTTATCATCCTGCTCAGCTTGAAGTACATCTCCGACCAGGGGGCCAACCACGGCGAGCTTTATTCGCTTCTCCTGCTGGCCCTTTCCGGGATGATGATCATGGTTTCATCCCCGGACCTGCTGGTTATTTTTTTGGGACTGGAAGTCCTGTCGGTGAGCTGCTATGCGCTGGCCGGGCTGAAGAGAGAGGACGAGAAGTCAGCGGAAGCGGCGCTAAAATACTTTCTGCTGGGAAGCTTCGCCAGCGCCTTTCTGGTGTTAGGGCTGGCACTGCTCTATGGCTCGGCACATTCGATGGTCATTTCTGGAGTTATCGAATACTTTCAAGTTGGAAGCGCGAGCAAGACGATGGGGCTCGTTGGACTGGGGCTCGTCCTCGTCGGGTTCGCCTTTAAGATTGCCCTGGTGCCTTTTCACATGTGGACGCCTGATGTCTATGAAGGCGCTCCGACGCCGATAACTGCCTTTTTTTCGGTGGGGCCCAAGGCAGCCGGGTTTGCGGTGCTGCTGAGGATATTCCTGGATTTCTGGGGCGCCTCGGCCGAGACGGAGTTCGTCTTCTGGGCTCTGTGGGTCCTCAGCGTCTTGACCATGGTTGTCGGAAACCTCATCGCCCTGAGGCAGACCAACGTCAAGAGAATTCTGGCCTATTCGTCGATCGCTCATGCAGGGTACATACTGGTGGCCGTGCTGGCAGGCGATCAATCCAGTCTGGTCTTTTACCTGACGGCGTATCTTTTCATGAACGTCGGGGCTTTTGCCGCGCTCATCGGGATGAGCAAGAAGGGCAAGGAATACAATGAGCTCGAGGATTTTGCCGGGATCGGGTTCAAGTACCCGTGGATCGGCGGGACACTGGCTGTTTTTCTCCTTTCGCTGGCCGGGTTCCCGCCAACAGCCGGGTTTCTGGCCAAGTTTTACGTCTTCAGCGCGGCGGTGAGGGTGGGCCTGGTGCCGCTTGTGGTCATTGGAGTGCTGGCCAGCCTCATCTCGGTTTTTTACTATCTCAGGATCGTCGTCGTCATGTACATGAGAGAGCCGTCGCCGGAAAGGGAAGTCGTCATCGAGCAAGAGAATCCCGCCCTTTTTTTAGTGCTTTTTCTATGCCTCTACGGCGTGCTCCAGCTCGGCATTTTCCCGGGCAATATCCTGACCATCATCCGGATGGCTGTCTCCTTCCTTTAATCTTTCTGGCTTTGATTAAGATTAGGCTTGAGTTTATCCTGTTTAGGGGTTTATAATATTATTGCCGACAAAAAGAATAGTCTTTTGGCGAAGGGAGAATTAAATGGGAATGACCGAAATCCTTGTCGTCGATGACGACATCATGACTCAAAACATGCTCAAAACGACCCTGGCCAAAGCGGGTTACAATCCCATCGTTGCCTCCAATGGCATGGAAGCAATCAGACTGGCAACAGAGCGGCTCCCCAGCATTGTTATTTTGGATATCATGATGCCGGGCATTGATGGCGGCGAGGTGGCTGACATCCTGAGAAAAGACCCAAAAACCCGTGAAATTCCTATCATTTTTCTGTCTTCACTGATCTCGAAGCAGGAAGAAAAAATAGGCAGCAAGAAGGACATCGTTTCTTTTTTATCCAAGCCCTATAACCGTGAAATCCTCCTCAACGAAATCAGGAATTATCTCACCAGAGAGACAAAGTAGCCCCTTCATCAAGACTTTTGATTAGGGTGGTCCTCCCTCACTATTCTCTTATATTCAATACTGGCAACAACGTCAGGAGGAAGGAGTGGGACGTAAGCCGAATTCTGTTCCCGCTTTGAGCAGGGGCGGTTATTTGTCTTCCCTCCTGATTGCTCAAGAGGTCAAGCGACCTACCCACCCCATGGGACGGGCCATCCCAGAATGGGGCTCGTTTGGTCTTGCTCCGGATGGGGTTTACCCTGCCCCCGGCGTCGCCACCGGGGCGGTGAGCTCTTACCTCGCCTTTTCACCCTTGCCAGGATAAGATTTAGGTCTCATCCTTCGGCGGTGTCTTTTCTGTGGCACTTTCCTCCGGTCGCCCGGAGTCGCCGTTAGCGACCATCCTGCCCTGTGGAGTTCGGACTTTCCTCCCCCGTCTTCTCCGCCGGAGAAACGGGAGCAACCGCCTCGCCCACTCCAACGGTTATCTTTATACCATACTGGGCTAATTTTTTGTAGAGGTTGCTGCGCGGCGTATCGATCTCCCGGGCTGTCTGGGAAATATTCCAATTATTTTTCTCTAACTTGGCCAGGATGAACTCTCTTTCGGCCAGCTCCCGGAATTCTTTGAGGGACTTGACTTTGCCCGGTTCGGCCAGCCTGACCTCGCCCTCTCCCCTGATCGCTTCGGGCAGATGTTTTTTGTCGATGACCTCGGCATCGGCCATGATGAGCAATCGCTCGACCAGGTTCTTGAGCTCCCTGACGTTTCCTTTCCAGGGATACTTCATCATAGCCTCGAAGGCAGCGGTTGAGAATTTTTTCATCCTAAAATTGTTTTCTTCGGCAAAGTTGCGACAGAAGTACTCGACGAGAAGCGAAATATCCTCCTTCTTCTCCCGGAGAGGCGGAGAGGAGATGGGGACGACATTGAGCCGGAAATAGAGGTCATCCCTGAATTTGCCTCCGCTAATCTCCTGGCGCAGGTCCTTGTTGGTGGCGGCGATCACCCTGACGTCGACTTTGTTGATTTTAGCCGAACCGACTTTCTGAACCTCGCCTTCCTCGAGCACACGCAGGACCTTGGACTGCGTTTTCAGGCTCATGTCAGCGACTTCATCCAGGAAGATCGTCCCTCTGTCGGCCTGTTCGAATTTGCCGATTTTTCGCTCGGTCGCACCGGTAAAAGCGCCCTTCTCGTGGCCGAAAAGCTCGCTCTCGATCAGTTCTTCCGGGATGGCGGCGCAGTTGACCTGGACGAATTTTTCTCTGGCCCGAAGGCTGTGATTGTGGATGGCCCTGGCGATGAGCTCCTTTCCCGTGCCGCTCTCGCCATGGATGAGGACTGTGGCACTGGTGGGAGCAGTCTTGAGGATTTCCTTCCAGAGCTCTTTCATCAGGGGGTGGTTGCCGACGAGCTCGTACCTTTTCTCGGCTTTTCGGCGCAGGTCTAAGCACTCCCGCTTGAGCTTGTTCTGGTTCAAGGCGTTGCGAATAGACAGCAGGACTCTGTCTCGATGGAGCGGCTTTTCCAGGAATTCAAAGGCGCCAAGCTTGGTGGCCTCGACAGCTGACTGAATTGTTCCCTGCCCCGAGATCATGATGACCTCAGGCGAATAGGGCCGTTTCTTAATCTCGGCCAGGACTTCAAGCCCACCCCGGCCCGGCATCTTGATATCGAGCAAGACGAGGTCAAGCCCGATGGTTTCATCCATCAGCTGGAGCGCTTCGTCTCCGTTGGCCGCCTCGAGGAACTGGTAACCCTCGTATGCTAAGATCATTTTTAAAGATTTGCGAATGTTCTCTTCGTCATCGACAACGAGAATCTTGGCTTTGACTATGTTTTTCATCTTCTTCTCTTTTAGGCCATTTTAACACAGACACTAGCCAACCGCCAGTATCACGCAATTTCCCAAGATTGCCGATAGCATCACCCGACGGGTCCCCCCTCCGCTACGGGGGCTTCAGGGCAGCCTCCTGCACCCATCATAAAGATCACAACCTTAGAGATGGTTACTCCGAGGAAGAAGAATTTGCCAAGGCGGTTGAAATGAGATAGCATGAAAATGACGATGCCGAATCAAAAAATAGGGGAAAAGTGGCTTAGGAGAAGAGCGGCAAAATTCTTTTTGCGCGATTGCCTTTTGCTTTTTTGCTTTTTGGCTTGGGCCTGGCCTCTTTTTTCAGACACCGAGGAGGCGGCGCGAAGTTTTACGCTGGCCAACGGTCTTAAAGCCTTTTTGCTCGAGAAGCGTAATATTCCGCTGGTCAATGTTGTAGCCGCCGCAAATCTTGGCTCCAAGGACGAAACCGTGGAGACGAGCGGCCTTGTCCACGTGCTGGAGCATTACATCCTTTTCCGGGGCACCGAACTTCGTTCCGGCGGCGAAATCAGCCGGCAAGTTAGGCGTCACGGCGGCTATTTCAACGCCCACACAACCCAGGATCTGGCCTATTTTGAGATTTCCGTTCCCTCCGAGCACGCCGATTTTGCCCTGCGCAACCAGAAGGAGATTCTATTTGACCTCAAGCTCGGCCAGGAAGATCTTGATAAAGAAAAGGAGGTCATTTTCGAAGAGCTGAGCCAACTCGAGGACGATCCCATAAGGTACGCCACAGCCCTCGTCTATCAAAACCTCTTCCAGGGGCATCCTTACGGGAGTCCAATCCATGGTAATAAGGAGGTCATCCGTGCCCTGGCCGTTGACGACGTCCAGACGTTCTACAAACGCTATTTTGTCCCTTCCAACTGCGCCTTGGCTGTTGTCGGTGACTTCGACGCGGCGGAAATGGAGGAAAAGGTAAAGGCGGTCTTCGGTGATGTCACCGGTCCGGCTCTCGAGCCGGTGAAATTCAACCAACCCCAGCTCCTCAAAAAGGGCACCGTTGAGCTCGAGGTCGGACTGGATGTGAACAAGGCTTACCTGGTCATCGCTGCCTTAGCTCCCGACTATAACCATCCTGACCAGTATGCCATGGACGTCCTGATCCAGATTTTCGGCCGCGGCCTTAACCCCATGCTGGGCTCTGTCCTGCGAAGCCGCAGGCGCCTGGCCGAGACCGTTTTCATGGCCTATCATGCCCATAAATACGGCGGCCTGACGCTCGCCTATCTGACTCTCGATCCCAGGAACTTGCAGGCGGCCAAGCGGGAAACCATCAGCTTTCTGAAACGGGCCTATGCCGAGAATTTTTCTCCCGATGATCTTCTGGGTGAGGCGAGGATGTATGCCTACGATTTCCTGAGCAGCGCAAAAAACCAGATTCGCTACGACGCCTTCCAATCCCAAGAAAAAGGGCTAGCTGTAGCCACCTCCCTGGTCAGGCACATGATGTTGAGTGAGGGCAGCGACACCGGCTCCTATCTTAAACACATTGAAGAAATCACTTCCTCTGACCTCAGGAAGGCTGCCACCAACTATTTCAGCCATGGAGCATACGTCATCGTCTCGATCGTCCCGAGAAAAAAGGGTTAGTCCTATGCTCTCCGAGATAGCCAAGAGACTGCTCTTAACACCCGGCCTTGTCCACCGAACCGCGGTCCTCATCTGGATAGGTGTAATCCTGGTCTACCCAGCCCCAGGCTCAGGGTCTTTTGCGGCGCAGAAGGAAATCCTGAAGAACGGCCTGACCATCATCCTCGAACACAATGATTCCTCGGCCACGACTTTTCTGCAGTTCCTCATCCGGGGCGGTCAGAGGGCCGAGCCGCAGGGGAAGCAGGGCCTGTCTTTCCTGACAACCAGGCTGGCCGTGGAAATGCCAGACTCGAGCAAGATCCAGGAATTGATGAGCTTATCCTCCCGTTTCTCGGTGACCTCGAGGGGGGATTACTCCCTTATCAACATTGAGTGCCTGACTTCGAACTTCGAGTCGACACTCAAGATCCTATCCAAGATCATCGCCGACCCTATTATCTCGGGGCTGAGAGTTGACGCGATCAAAAAATACATGAGCCATCAGTCTGAAGTCGAGAGAGACGATTCGCTAATTATCGGACACCTAGCTTCTGTGGCAGCTTTCTTCGGAAGACCAGGCTACGAAGGTTCGATCTACGGCCATGAGGAGACACTCCGGACCATTAAGACGAAGGATGCCTCGGATTTCTATAAACGCTGGTTCACAGCTCCCAATATCGTCCTTTCAGTGGCCTCGGATTTGGAGAAGGAACCGATCCTCAACCTATTGGGCAAATACTTGGCTCAATTTCCCTCCGCTGAATCATCAACTCCCCTCCCGAAAGTGGTCAGGCGGGTCCCCAAAGAAAGGAAAATTTTCATAGAAAGGGAGACCAAACAGACCTTGGTCAGCCTGGCTTTTCCTCTCCCGGCAGTTTCGCCGCGCAGCTATGTCCTGAACGAGCTTCTCCAAAATTTCCTGGGAGAGGGCGCCGGTTCGAAGCTGTGGCCGCTCCGGTCCGAAGAGAAGCTGGCCTACAACGTGGGCTGCCGGGTGACGCAGATGTTCGAGGGCGGGTTTCTCGAGGCTTATCTTGAGACCGATAAGGCTAAGAAAGAAGAAGCCTTGAAAGCCCTTAGTGATACGCTTACGAGCGTCTGGGAGAATGGGCTCAGCGAAGAGGAATTCGAAGCCGCCAGAGCGGTAGCCAAAGCGAACTTCTTAAGGGATAACGAGCTCAAGCCGACCAAGGCGGCGACGCTTGCTTCTTTCGAAGCACTCGGCCTCGGGTTTGACTATTTCAGCAAATTTCTGACTGCACTCGAAGACCTGACTATCGATGAGACAGCGGCATACATAAAAGAGCTTCTCAACCCGGAAAAAGCTTTTGTGGTTGTGGTTGGCCCCGCTGTTCAGGGCCAGAAATCAGGGTCCTGACTAGTCCTCGGCGGTCTTTTTAGCCAGTTCCCTGAGCTGGAGGTCCGTATACTCGACAGTCAGGGCAATCTCTTCATCGCCGCCGTCCAAGCAGGCGACAATTTCCGTCTGAGGTGTCAGCCAGCGGGAATTCAGCTTAAGATAGCCCTGGCTGATGGCTTCGCCCCAGGCCGAGAAATCATCCTTGTAGGCCGAATCCAGCCATTTCAGGTTCTCCTCGAGCGGTCTCCCAAACCTCTGGATGAGGGCTTCCTTGATCTTCTGATAATCCTGGAGGTAAGCGTTCTTATCGAGGTAGCTGTTCTGAAAACGGAATTTTGTCTGGCTCAGCTTGTTTGAAGCAAAGATGTATTCGATCGAGCAGTCCAGGTTGATAACCTTCTGCTCATAAATCATGATGTCCTGACCTTTGGATCTTTGTTGATGCGCCGGTTTTCCTTCCATCTCCAGAATCTGTTTCTTGCTCAGGCCCCACTTCATCTCATCAAATTTGCGAGGCGCATAGCTCGCTTTGCGGTTTTCATTCTCTTCTTTGATAACGATGGAGTTAAGAGCTTCGAAGAGCGGCTCGACGGTTGAATCGAGGATATAGCCGGACTTGGTGACGCCTGTTTTAGCCGACTTGAAACAGACATAATACCAGCTTTTTTTCTGCTTCCCCGAATAAAGGAGGGAGAGCAAGTGTCCCCTCTCTAGGGTATCGACTACCGGGCTGGAATCGTCGGGATTGAGGTGGACGTGGGCGTAATCATTGGCCACGCGGAGCTTCTTGTCGAAGGCAAAGAGAAAAACAGTAAAAGCGGCCAGGAGGGAGATGAAAAAGAGGGGAAGAACAGATCTTTTCCCTTTTGCCGGGGAAACCATTTTTTCCTTCCTATTCATACGTTATTATGGTCCTAACGTTAGCGGGCAAATCCTTAAGGGGGCCAGAAATAGAATGTTCCACAAGCCAATAGAGGGCAATCCTCCCTAAGGGTGAATCCAGATGGGATTTTTCTTCACCTCAAGGGAGTAACCCCAAAAGCTCTATGGGATAGCCTTTAGGTTTGGGCCGAGATCTCAGCTAGT
>Ga0172366_10003509_pt1 | contig 12366 bp, 16 predicted proteins | sample LakKivSesite69cm_FD_114533 | JGI IMG/M metagenome (GOLD analysis project Ga0172366, IMG submission 114533) | Sediment microbial communities from Lake Kivu, Rwanda - Sediment site 69cm | ecosystem: Environmental > Aquatic > Freshwater > Lake > Sediment | place: Rwanda: Western Province, Lake... | reverse complement strand
GGATTTTTTGTAATAATTCTTGACAAAGAAAAAAAGAAAATAATTGTCGAGCACTACCTGAACAAAGAAAAAGAAAAAGGAATGACAGGCAAACTAAACAAAATAATCGAAGGGACGAATGCGGAAGAACTTTGCCACACGATAATTAGGGAAAGACTTGTTTCTAGAACAGACCATGCTGCTTACTTGGGAAGGGAATTGCAAAAGGCTGAAACGGCTTTGAAAAATAATTTACCTTACGAACAGGATGAATAACTAATAGGATTTGGAGAATATGGAAGGAATAGTTGTTGAAAATCTGACAAAACAGTTTAACAGCCTGACCGCAGTAGACAACATAAGTTTGGAAATAAAAGAGGGAGAAGTTTTTGGTTTGCTCGGTCCTAACGGCGCAGGCAAGACCACTCTCATATCAATGCTTTGTACAATTCTAAAACCAAGTTCAGGCGCTGCCAAGATAAACGGTTATGATATAATCAAACAGCCGGACAAAGTTAGAAAATCGATAGGAATAGTTTTTCAGGATCCCAGTCTTGATGACAGACTTACAGGAAAGGAAAATTTGGAAATGCACGCAATGCTTTACGGACTGGCGAAAGATACAAGGAAGAAAAGGGTGGACGAAGTTCTGGAGCTTGTGGAATTGAAGGACAGGCAGAATGACTTGGTGCGTACATATTCTGGTGGTATGAGAAGACGTTTGGAGATTGCTCGTGGTTTGATTCACTACCCGCGCATACTTTTCTTGGACGAACCAACTCTTGGTCTGGACCCGCAGACGCGCGAACACATATGGAACTACATAAAGGAATTGGCAAAGAATGAGCACATAACAATAGTTTTGACAACGCATTACATGGAAGAGGCAGAGCTGTTGTGCAATCGCATAGCAATCATCGACTATGGAAAAATTATTTCACTTGGCACTCCGGAGGAATTAAAAAAACTAATTGGTGGGGACCACATAATTCTTTCTGTGTCGGACTTGGAAAAAGCAAACCAAGTATTTCCGAATGCAAAAGAGTTTGACGGCAGGCTCGCACTTGCGACAAAAAACGCGGAAACAGAAATAAAAAAAGTTTTTGACACTGCTTCCAAGAATGGGATAGAAATACTCGAGGTAAGCATAAGGAAGCCCACGCTCAATGATGTTTTCTTGCACCTGACAGGAAGAGAGATAAGAGATGCAAAGATTGATGCAAAGGAAGCGATGAAAGATCATGCAAGGAGACATGGAGGAATGTAAAATGTCAGAACTAATTGCTGTTTACACAATTTGGCTGCGTGAAGTGAAAAGATACTTCCGTGCAAAGGAGCGTTTGATTGGCTCGATAATGCAACCTATTTTCTGGTTCCTTATTTTTGGAATAGGCTTAGGCAGTTCAATACAGTTCATCGACATGAACATAAATTATTTTTCATTCATCAGTCCTGGTATAGTTGCAATGAGTTTGTTATTCACTTCCATTTTTTCAGGAGTTTCAGTCATCTGGGACAGGGAATTCGGTTTTCTGAAAGAAATTCTTGTAGCACCTGTATCCAGGCTTTCGATAGTAATCGGAAAAGCTTTGGGAGGAGCGACAACAGCAACAGCACAAGGAATAATTATCTTAATAATTTCAATTCTACTCGGCGCAAAAATGAGCATACAATCAATACTGATGATGCTTCCGATGATGGTTGTTGTATCTCTTGGTTTTGTCTCGTTGGGTTTGATAATCGCTTCACTCATGGACACGATGGAAGGTTTCCAGTTGATAATGAACTTTTTGGTCCAGCCCATGTTCTTCTTATCCGGTGCGCTCTTCCCATTAACCACTTTACCAGAATGGCTTCGCATGATCACATACATTGATCCGATGACCTATGCAGTTGAAGCTCTTCGCTACACAGTAATGGGCACGTCTTCCTTCAGCATAACGATAAGTCTGGCTTTTGTTTTTGCATTTACTGTAGTGATGAGTGTCATTGCTTCATGGGCTTTTAGCAGAAGAAAATAAATTTTAAATCATAGATTTCTTTAATCTATTTTCCAATTCTTTGACTGTTAAAATTTCTGCATCTAATTCTTCAAATCTTTTAAGAGAACATTCATAGTCTTTTTTTGTCCTATCATAAATAGCATCTTTTACAATGATAACATTAAAATTAAAATAAAGTGATTCTGTTCGATCAGTTACGCATTGGCTAGCACTACAACCACACAATATAACATTTTTTATCCCGTCTTTTTTTAAACTTCTTATTACACTTTCTTTCCTAAATTTTTCTGGTTTGATTGCCATATAAGGAGGATTGTGACTAAAAATGAAGATTCCATAATACTCATCTAGTTTTCTTTCATCTAACCATAAATTTTCTTCAGCATCGCTAACGAAAGCATTTCTCAAAGTTGGAATATTATATTCTCTTGAAAGTTCGATCAATTTAATTAGATTTTTCCTAACTTCTTCAGGATTGATTCCAAAACCATCTCTTCGTTTTTCCTCTTTTAACTCTTCTAAATAAATCTCCCATAAACAAGTTCTATATGTCATAAAGAAATCAATAAAAAATTAATTATTTAAATCTTATAAAAATCTATATTAATTCAAAATCAAAGGTAATAACATGCCATACGGTGTCTTGATAATAAACGCAGAAACTCTCGGGGAAGCATGGGAAAAAGCAGTAACAACAATGATGAAGGACGGGTATGACAGATGGGTTGAAGCTCCTGAATACAGAACAATGACAAAAGATTCTCCAATGTTTATAATGGTTTCAAATCCTTCAAAAGAACCAAAACTTTCTCCGAAAGCGCCGTTGAGTTTGAAACTTGCAGAAGAGTATAAACAAAATTTAATAAATGGTTTACCAAAAGAAAAGGAAAACAGTTTCGACTATACTTATTTCTCTAGGTTGAGATGTTATCCAGACTGCATAGTGAGAGCGAGTTTGCCAAGCGTTACTGAAAGTGATGCCGAACTGCAGGAAGAAGTAAATAAAATTTCCCAAGGAAAATGTGTAGTAAGAAGGATAGACCAGGTGAAGAAGGCGATAGAAACTTTCAAGAAAGATCCGACTAGACGTTCGGTGGTAATGCACACATGGATTCCTATGAGGGATTTGGAAAAATTTACTTTGCAAAGAAAAGACACTTCTTCGCCTTGCTTGGTTCTGATTCACCCGCAGATAATCGAGGACAAGCTGCACTTCTATGTTGTAATGAAAACCAATGATTTGTTCAATGCTTGGCCTGGCAACGCTTACGCTTTTTCAGCTTTGCAGGAATACATGGCTAAGGAATTGGGAATACAAGTGGGAACATACACGCACTTTTCTGTTGCTATGCAAATTTATGAAGACATGTTTGAACAAGCGAGGAAGTTGATGAAATGATTTTAGCAGACAGGGAAATAAAACAAGCATTGAGAGAAGGAAAATTAAAAATAATTCCAGCGCCAGAAGACAAACAGATACAGGCAGCTTGGATTGACTTGAAACTTGGCAACGAGTTCAAAACCTTCAAAGCAATATCCACACCGTTCATAGATACGAGAGCACCGACAGAAGGACATGCAGAAACAGTAAAGATAGAAGACGACAAACCGTTTATAATTCATCCAGGAGAATTTATTCTCGGACAGATAAAAGAGATAGTAACTATTCCTGACGATATGGCCGCTTACTTGGATGGAAGGAGCAGTTTAGGTAGACTCGGTCTAGTAGTTCACATAACTTCCGGATGGATTGACCCAGGTTTCTCGGGGCAATTGGTTTTGGAAATTACAAACGTCGGCAAACTGCCAATAGTTGTTTATCCGGGAATGAAAATCTGCAAGTTGGTTCTGCACAAGTTGACTTCTACTGCCGAAAGACCATATTATTCGAGAGAAGATGCAAAATACAAAAACCAGAAGGAAATAAAGGAAAGCAAGATTTCTGACGAATTCTAATCAAAGATATTTAGAACAGGTTCTATTTCATTCGTGTCCCAAGGGAGTTTAGCTCTGAAACTTACTATTTTGCCTTCGTGCTTAAGAAAATGGTTTAAATATTTTTTTGAAATAAATCTATATTTTTCTGGATCATCCCTGTCAACTACCTTTAGACTTTTTATAGAGCCGTTAGGCTCTCTTTCAATTTCAATCCTTCCTACATAATCAAAGAAATTGTCTTCAACTTTTCTCTTGAACGGCAAATATTCCAATCTTGGTAACGTTCTCTCTTCATATCTACCACTCCCATCTTTTTTATCAGTATTCAAATGCGAAATTGTTAAATCAAGATATTCTCTGGACATCGCCTTGTATGCCAATACCAATTCTTTTCTTGACAGAGGCCACAATATTGAATAGAGGTCTTCTTCTACCGATTGTAATGCTTTTCCTATGGACGGGAAGCAATCTGCTACTGGAGAACCGCAAATCAAAACTCTATTCTTTTCTCTAGTTAGCAAACCTAGTGGACCATGAGATTCTTTATAGGAAACTACAAGAGCTAAAACGTTGGTAGAACCTATTTTAAATTTTGTATAATTTTTTACAGTTTCCATCTTATCGCTAATTTCTAATAGAACAATTAATTATTTGAATATCTTATCCAGTTGCAAAAGAGATTTAAAGATAAATTTTTTATTTATTATTAATGTCTGTGAAAGAAGAAGAATGCACATATGTTGCAATAAAAGGTTTGATGGGAATAAAAATAGTTAAAAGAGAGGAAGTTGGAAATAAAGAAATATTATTTTATATGCCCGAAAGTGACTACAATAGATATAAAGATAAACAAACAACAAAACAAGAAAAATCTGAAATAGAACTATATTGCAAGGGAAAATTTCCAGCAAAAGTTCCTAAACTAGAAAAACCTACTAACCAATAATCTGTTTCATCATTTCTTCTACTTTAGTTCCCAACTGCTCGACCGTGCCATCGTTGATTATTTTGTAATCCACTTGCTCCAAGCATCTTGCTACTTGCTGCCCCCATTCCGGTTCTCCTTCTCCTTTGTCCCTCTTGTCCATAACCATAAATTCTTCCAGAGTTTTCGGGTCCTTGAAACTGGCTCTTGCCTGCATGCGCTCGAATCTCGTCTGTTCCGGAGCGTCTATACCAACCCATACGAATGCGGCGCCAAACTTTTTTCTAAACCACTGGCCTTCAGCAGGATTTCTTATACCGTCAATTATTATCAGTTTCTTGTCCCTCGGCAAATATTCTATTGACAGAAGAGCAAGTATGTGCCCACCGTATTTTTTTCTCAGTTCGTTTCCCATGTCCTGCAGAGAAGTCCTGTTGATTCTGCCTTTTTTCTTTTCCAGTTCTCCGCGAATGACTTCAGAAAGAGTTACATGATAGCAATTAAACCTTCTAACAAGAATTTCATTTACCAAATATTTTCCAGAACCGATGGTTCCTGTTAACCCTATTACTTTCTTCATTCAAATCATTAAGTTGGAAAAAAATAAAAAGCTTACAGGTCGCAAGCTCTTACAGTTTTTCTCCCGTTTGCCTTGGCTCTCTCCATGGCGCGCTTGACTTTCCACATTATTCTTTCGTCAAGTCCTTTCCATAGGTCTCCTGCAACTCTCATATTCTTTCCAACCAATGCCTTTACGGCAGATTTAACAGCTAATGATTTACCCATTTTCATACCTCCTAATTATTTATTATATTTGTGTTTTAGAGCTATATTTAAACTTTCTATCCGAGTTTTAAAATAAGGATTTAAATCTTTAACTGTTGATACTGTTAGTTAGCGATAAGATGGTAACAATAGAAGAACAATGCGATATAACAGATGCTTTTGGTATAGATGCTTTTAATATTAAAGTAAATTCTGACAAAGTTTGCAGTGAGCTTCTTGAAACTTTAAAATCGTTGCACGAGCCCATTGAAGAAGCAATATTTGAAACAGACAATCCTGAAATAATAATAATTGAACGTTTGAATTGCTCTTTAGTATCAAAATTTGAAATATCGAAACAGTATGGAGACTCATCTTTTACGTTAGATCCAGAATTTCTTTTATTCCCTGATAAGGATGAAGTGACTTTAACTGCCAGATTAAAAAAATTTAGAACTAGTTACTGCTTCTACAAGGAAAAGGTAAGCAAGGATGCTCAAACACGCCCAAATTTATTCGGTGACATTTCTCACGTTTGGGAATATCTTGATACTTATATCAACGGGACTAACAGAAGAACCGTATGCTTATTTAATGAAACAGATTTGATAGAAGAAAAAGATATAGAAGAATACAAATCAAAATTTAAAATAGACCCCATAACTTACAAATTTACAATTAAAAGAACTCCATACGGTGCTAAAATTTTAGTTGAATACGACATAAAAGATCAATAAAATATTAGTTCTAAATAATCAAACTTCATATTCCTTTCTGTCTTTGAACTCTTCCTGCTTCCCCTCGTTCCATTGTTGTACAGGCCTGTAGTAGCCGACGACTCTCGAATAAACTTCTGCCTGCTTGTTGCAAATCGGGCACTTGAAATGTTCTCCTATTATCAATCCATGCTCAAGACAAATGGAAAATATGGGAGTGATGGTGAAATAGGGAATCCTGAATCCCTCGGCAATTCTTTTCACGAGAACTTTGCAGCTTTCCATGTCCGGCATGCTTTCGCCAAGAAAAGTGTGGAATATCGTCCCGCCCGTATACAATATTTGCAATTCCTCTTGGTGCATGAGGGCTTTGAAAATATCATTCGTATAATTTACCGGCAGCCAAGTGGAGTTCGTGTAATAGGGAATTTTTCCTCCAGCAGTTTTTATTTTTGGATATTTTTTTCTATCAGTGTTTGCAAATGCATACGATGTTCCTTCTGCAGGCGTTGCTTCCAAATTGTATATGTGTCCAGTTTCTTCTTGGAATTCCTGTATCTTGTCTCTCATAAATTTTAAAACTTTCACTGCGAATTCCTTTCCCTCTTTCGTTGCTATATTTTTTCCCAAGAAATTTTCGCAAGCCTCGTTCATCCCAATCAATCCAATAGTTGCAAAATGCCACTGCAGCGTGCCAAGATATCTTTTTGTAAACGGCAATAAACCGTTGTCAATATTTTCCTGCACAACTTTTCTCTTTATCTCCAAACTTTTTTTGGCAAGCTCCATCAGATTTTCCAATCGCTCGAAGAATTGTTTCTCATTTTTTGAAAGATAGCCAATCCTCGGCATGTTTATCGTCACCACACCAATCGATCCGACTTTGTCAGAATACCCGAAAAATCCGCCGGTCCTCCTGTACAAATCCTTCAAGTTCAACTGAAGCCTGCAGCACATCGCTCGGATATCTTTTGGATCCAAATCGCTGTTGATAAAATTCTGGAAATACGGCACGCCATATCTGGCAGTCATCTTGAAAAGCGCGTTCGTCACTTCTGAATTCCAGTCAAAATCTCTTGTCAAATTGTATGTTGGAATGGGAAAAGTGAAAATCCTCTGGTTCATGTCGCCTGCAGCCATTATTTCCATGAACGCTTTGTTAATCATGTCCATCTCGTTTTGAAAATCCCCGTATCTATTCCTTTCTAGTCTACCGCCAATTGTTACTCGGTCATTTTCCAAATCCTCCGGAGGCTTCAAATCAAAAGTTATATTGGTGAACGGACTTTGTCCGCCCCATCTGGAAGAAATGTTCAAATTGTAAATGAACTGCTGAATCTCATGCTTCACCTGCTTGTAGTCGAGATTATCATTTTTGACAAACGGTGCAAGGAAAGTGTCCAAGGAATTGTAAGCCATTGCTCCAGCCCATTCGTTAGACAGTGTGCCGACAAAATTTGACAATTGGGATAAAGCTGTGGAGAAATGTTTTGCAGGATAAGATTCTATTTTCCCAGGAACGCCATTGAACCCTTCTAATAAAATGTCTCTAATGGACCAGCCAGCGCAGTAACCGACAATGCCCATGTACAAATTGTGCAGATGCAAATCGCCGTTTATGTGAGCTTGGGAAATTTCCTTCGGATAGACTTTTGAAAGAACGTATCTTGTCATTCCCTCTCCGGCCAATCTGAAAAACACGGAAGAGAAAGAATAGCCGAGGTTTGCATTCTCCTTTACCTGCCAGACAGTCTTTTTAATGTATTCGTCAGCAGTTTTTTCAACATCAAACTTTGTAGAAGGTTTCTTTTCTTTCACAATTATAATATTTATAAACAATAAGGTATATCATTTACTAAAGTGATTTCATGGGACTGAGACCGGGAAGAGCAACAAGAAAAATAGAAAGACCTTACACAAGAATGTCGAGAAGAAAGCCTAGGCAAAGCTATGTGGTAGGTGTGCCTTTCCCAAAAATTCACCAGTTTGAGATGGGAACCAAGGGGAATTACAATACGACTTTGGATTTGGTTGCTGAGCGAGCCGTACAAATAAGGCATAACGCTTTGGAAGCATCAAGAATAGTAATAACCAATTATCTTACAAAAAAACTTGGAGTAAACTTTTTTCTCAAGATTTTGATATTCCCCCATCATGTCATTCGCGAAAAGCCGATTGCAACAGGAGCAGGTGCGGACAGGTACTCGCAGGGTATGCGCAAGTCTTTCGGCAAGCCGTCGGCTCTAGCAGCGCAAATCAAGGAAGGGCAGATGCTGATGAAACTTTTTGTAAACAAGGAGGGCGAGAAAGTTGGTAGAGATGCTTTGAGAAAGGCCGGGTTGAAACTTCCCACTCCTGTGAAGATTGTTGTTGAAGAATAGCTATTTAAAACTAATTTCTGAAAGATAAAGTATGAGTTTAGAAGGCAGTGGCTATCAACTTGACGAACAAACATATCAATTTATAAAAAACAACAAAAGATTGATTGAAATCCTTTTCTTTTATACCAACCCATTATCGAAAAATTTAACTTATGAAGAAATATCCGAGCGACTCACAAGAGAAGGAGAGAGCACCATAACTTTATTGAAAGAACTTGATCGAGGCATTCAATTACAAATGATTGGTTGCTTAGAAGGAAATGAATTAAAACAAAATAAATATTTCTTGAAAGAGGAATTATCTTATAAGGCCTTTGTTAGAAAAGAGGAAGCGGAAGCAAAAGAAAAGAAAACGACATAATTGAAGAATAGCTATTTAAAAATAATTCTTGAAAGATAGATTATGACTTCAGAAGAAAACACTATCCAATTGAGTCCGGCGATATGCGAGTATGTAAACAGCAACAGACTATTGATTGAAATTCTTCTCTTGGACTTCACCATCTCAAGATTTTCGAAAACTTTTACTTATGAAGAAATAGCAGAACGTCTTGAAAAAAAAGGAAAGAACACCATGGATTTGTTTAAAGAACTTAACCAGGGCATTCAGTTGGGAGTAATTGATTGTTATGGAAATGATCTGGTAGAAAAGAGATATTTTCTAAATAAGCCATATATCTATAAACGTTTTATTGAAAAACAGAAAGTAGAAGCAAAAGAAAAATAAGAGAAAATAAAAATTATTTTTTTCTTGAGTAAGAAACTATTTTTTTGAATATAGAAGCAATCATTTCTGGATCTAAACCAGTTTCCTCAGCCAGTTCATTGTATCTTTTAGTCAATTCCTCTTCGCTTTTTGCATCGTAAAACGGCTCCAAATCTATTCTTCTTCTAATCAGTCTTGCTATTTCTTTCTCTACTTTTTCGATTTCACCTTTGTAAAGTTCTGAAAAATCCATAGTAAACAAATAGTATGTTAATTTTAAATGTATGACATCTGTCGGCGTTGCTTACCGAACAAACCACCAAATAATATTTTTAACCAAAAATTATTAACTCGCAAAAACACAAGTTTAGTTATGGAATATGTTCTATCTTTAGGAGAATTGACAAAGGATTCTGGTCCAATAGCTGGCGGTAAGGGAGCAAATCTTGGAGAGATGATGAGTTTAAAGCTGCCAGTACCAGATGGATTCGCAGTAACAACAAAAGCGTTCGAATACTTTCTGGAATCAAGTGGAATAAAAAATAATATAGAAAATGAAATAGCTGCTTGCAATGTAGATGATACTCCACAACTTCTGGAAACTTCAAAGAGAATAAAAAAATTGATAGTCAGCAAGGACTTTCCCCTGCCAGTAAAAAATGAAATTGGGCAGGCGTACAAAAAACTTTCCTTCACAAAACAGTCGGAATCACCAAGAGGATTGGGACTACCTATCATCGGACAGGACTTTGCATTGGTAGCAGTGCGCAGCTCGGCAACTACAGAGGATTTACCTACAGCATCGTTTGCAGGACAGCAGCAAAGTTTTCTAAACATAAAAGGAATGAGGGACTTGTTGAATGCGGTAAGAAATTGTTGGGCCAGTCTGTACGAACCGAGAGCGATATTCTACAGAAGCAAGCACGGATTCAGGAGTGCAAGCATAGCTGTTATCGTTCAAAAGATGGTTATCTCGGAAAAATCAGGTGTATTGTTCACAATCGATCCTTCCACAAACAAAGATGTAATTCTGATTGAAGCGACATGGGGACTGGGAGAAAGTTTGGTTCTTGGAGAAATTCAGCCGGATGTTTATATTGTTTCGAAAAAAGGAGAGATACTCGAAAAAAGAATCGGAAGAAAGGAAAAGATGAGGATAAAAAATAAACTGGCAGACATGACAATAGAGGTTGCGGTGCCGACAGAATTAATCAATCAACAAGTTCTTGCAGACAGAGAAATCTTGCGACTGGCAGAGTTTGGATTGGGTTTGGAAAAACATTACGGCAAAGCGCAGGACATGGAATTTGCAATAGAGAAAGATAAAATATTCATTGTCCAGACAAGAGCAGTGACAACAGAAGCAAAGAAGAAGGAAGTAAAAATAGAAGCCGAGCCTATACTAAAAGGGATTGGATCCTCGCCAGGAATTGCAACAGGGTTGGTAAAAATTATCCGAAGCATAGAAGACTTGCCAAAAATTCAACAGGGAGATGTTCTTGTAACAAGGATGACTTCGCCGGACATGGTTGTCGGCATGAGCAGGTCTGTAGCAGTAGTAACGGATGAAGGAGGGATCACTTGCCACGCTTCCATAGTTGGTAGGGAAATGGGATTGCCTGTGATAGTCGGCACTCGTACAGCCACGCAAATTCTCAAAGACAATCAGCTTGTTACTGTGGACGCTTACAATGGTTTGATTTATCCCGGAAAAATTGAAATGGAAAAACCGAAAGAAACGAAAGTTGAAGGAGTAAAAACAAAGACAAAGATAAAAGTCAACATTGCTTTTCCAAGAATTCCAGAACAAATCCCGCAGATAACAGACGGTGTCGGCTTGTTGAGAATAGAACATATGATAGCGAAAGCCGGAATGCACCCTGCCAAATTAATCAGGGAAGGAAACAAGGAACAATACATAAAAATTCTTATGGACGGAATAAGACCGATTGCCCAGGTCTTTTCTGGAAAGCCGATATGGGTTCGCACGCTGGATGCGCGTTCGGACGAATTTAGGAATTTGAAAGGCGGGGAGAGCGAATCGGTTGAGGCAAATCCAATGCTTGGCTGGCACGGCATTCGAAGAAGTTTGGATGAACCGGAACTGTTGAAGGCGGAGTTTGAAGCGATAAGAAGATTGCACGAAGAAGGGCTGGATAATATACATGTTATGCTTCCATTTGTAATTTCTGTTGAAGAATTCAAGACTGCAAAAAGAATCGCCGAGGAAGTTGGTTTGTCTTGCCAAATGGGAATAATGATTGAAACTCCTGCTGCTGCGCTGACTGTAGAAGAATTTTGCAAGGAAAAAATTAATTTTGTAAGCTTCGGTACAAACGACTTGTCTCAACTGGTTCTAGGCGTTGACAGGAACGAGGCAAGGTTGAATAAACTGTTTAATGAAACTCATCCTGCAGTAAAAAGACTGATAGAATATGTTATTGAGGTTTGCAAGAAATACAAAGTTGAAAGTTCTGTATGCGGCGAGGCACCAAGCAATATTCCAGAATTTGTGGAATTTCTAGTCAGGACCGGAATAGATAGCATCTCTGTTAATATAGACGCGGTGGAAAAAGTTAGAGAGTTAGTTGCACAGATTGAGGGATAGCTATAGCAGTTCCCACTCTTAATTTCTTTGTTTCCAATTTTTGTCCTAACATATCGCTAAGTCTGTTTGTAACATATGGAACGGTTTGAAAACTTGCCACCTGCTTTTCTCCGCCTGGAATTTGCATTTGTTTTCTCCAATCAGGAAGTATGCCTTTTATGCTGTACAATTTTCCAGTCAATTGACTTTCTTTGGATGCGGGCAAGAATCCCACTCCTTCCATTTCATTTCCTAAAAGTCCTATTAAAATTTCTTCATCCAAGCCAGAAGCAAAGTATTCCTGTCTTTCACCAATCTTATCTATAATCAAATGTTTGGGAATTGAATTATCAGTTTTAATGTTGT
>Ga0172366_10003507_pt1 | contig 12369 bp, 11 predicted proteins | sample LakKivSesite69cm_FD_114533 | JGI IMG/M metagenome (GOLD analysis project Ga0172366, IMG submission 114533) | Sediment microbial communities from Lake Kivu, Rwanda - Sediment site 69cm | ecosystem: Environmental > Aquatic > Freshwater > Lake > Sediment | place: Rwanda: Western Province, Lake... | reverse complement strand
TGGAGAAGCACTTAATGAGAAAGGCTACGTTGATAGGTGGAATGCTATTAGTAAGATCTTTAGTGAATTAAAGCATTGGAAGAAAGTTGAAGGAACTGAGACTCATGACATGAGAGGATTCTTTTCTCTAGCTAAGAAGTATCGTTCAATGACTAACTCAGAAGGAATAGTTGCTAAAGCTTCAGATTCCAAGTATCCCATTAAGTATTCAGGAGAGAATAGAACAGCAGAGTGGGCTAAGTTAAAGAACTTGAAAGAGATAGATGTCATGGTTTGGAAAGTCATTCAGAAGAAGACATCTGCTGGCAAACCTCTCAATCAGTGGTTGTATGAATGTGTATTCTCAGTACCATGTTCAGATGAAAACAAGTACAGAGAGAAAGATGTAGTTAAAATCAAAGGCAAATGCTATCTGTGGATTGGGAGAAGTTATGCAACTGGCGAGAAAGTTAGCCCTGGAACTATTATTATAGTAAGACCTATTCGCATAGCAGAATTCAAAGATCCTAAGGGTAAACTCTATTATACTTGGATGTTTCCATATTATGATGGAAAACATCCTGCTAAGACTGAACCAGATTCAATAGATGTAGTTAAGAAGTTGGTTGCTATAGGAACAGGACCAGGAAAAGAGAAATTGAGTACTCAGGTCTTTGATCTGCCAGTGTGTCCATTCTGGAATGATTCTCATATCTGTATTCTTAAAGAAAGATTCAGACTTCCACGAGATGAACTAACTAAGACAATAGCAGTACAGTACCTAAAGTTTCCTATCCTATGTAGGTTTGCTAATCACTACAAGTGTCGCTTCGTGAAAAAATATTACTATGGATACAAAATACTAGAACTCAAAGGAAGCCCAACAGATGAAGATGATCTCACACTTAATGGAGAGGAAGATTAAAATGACAACTGGAAAGAGATATCTAAACAAGGAACTATATAGAAAACATAAGGCGATGCCACATTGAGAATTCGAAAAGATATGATCAATTGGTTAGAACTTCTAAAAGCGGTACCAAAAGGTGAGGGAGGAGGAGGAGGTGCACTCCTAGCTCCATACATGGAATATCCACCTCAAGATAAAGAACTTAAGTATGTTCAGCAATGGCATATTCGTGGTAGATCAGTTCATACTGATTTCAGGATGGAAGTAAACGATCACCTCGTTGGTTGGACTATACTTACTCCAGGAGGCATTTCTAAACCTGCAGCTACAGTAGAAGAAGGAAAAGCAGCTATAAAAGCCACTGGATTCGAATTCAAGAGTGATGTTAAAAATAAAGGATTTAGAGCAGAGACTAAAGCTAGACAACCAAAGGTATGGCTAACTGTAGAAGGTGTAGTCAAGCCAGGAGAAGTTGGAGCAACGAAAGAACATCCTGGAGTTCTCGTGATTGTTGACACTGGTAAAGTATACTTTGGAACACAGAAACCCTACTTCCATGAGTACTTCATCAAGAGCAATAAGAAGGATGGACCTTTCAGTTCAGGTGACTGGACTAGAATAGTGGTGAGAGCAGTTAATGTTAGCGTGATAGATCCTGAATGTGTAGCCTCAGATACTTTGATCTTGACCAGAGCAGGTCTAAAAGAAGCAAGAGAGGTTAAAATAGGAGATTTCCTTCTCAGTGCTAAAGGAAGATGGGTTAGAGTTTCTTCGGTTTACCCACAACAGGATAAAGAACAATACAAATTGAAAGTACTCTTTTCACCAGCTTTCCAAGTTAATGGTAAACATCCATTTCTTACGAATGAACTACCACCTGAGCTTAATAGATCTAAGATGAATAACAGACAAAGAAAAAGAAGGATGAAATATTTCAGACCAGTCTTTAAGAAAGCAAGTGAGCTCAAAGTTGGTGATATCCTACTCTTTCCTTTGTCTAAGTTTAGAGAGGAGTTTGTAGGTACATACAACGAAGGCAAATTACTAGGCTTCTTCCTAGGAGATGGGCATTGTCCTAAGAGAGGACAAGTAATCAGCTTAGCTTTCAACAAGCTAAAAGAGAGATCTAAGGCTAATGAATATCTTAATCTTTTGAGATCTACACTCTCTGGAGAAAGTTGGATTGTTGAATATCCTTATAATAATGAACTACGAATTTATTCGAGAAACAGAGACTTCTTTGCTAAAGTCTTGAAAGATGGGGAAAAAGTGATCCCTGAGACTTTCCTTTATGCTAACAAGAGTTTTATTCAAGGTCTCTTAGATGGTCTCAGAGATGCAGATGGTTCTAGAAGGTTTGAAGGATTTAGTAACAGAAATAAGAACTTAATTGGAATGGCTAGCCTTCTTGCTTTTAAACTTGGATTTGTACCATTCTTATCGAAATATCAGGCTAAAGATGGAGTAGATTACTCTCTTCATTGGTCTCGAAGTAAGACTTCAAGAAAGTACATAGACTATTCAGAATATGGTTATCTAGGATTCAGACTTTTAAAGAAAGTAAAAGCGAATCCTAAACCTCTTATTAATATAGAGGTAGAAAATGATACTTTCTGTCTCCCATTTGTAGCAACACATAACACGAAGAAACCTAAAGAAGGTACTGAACTAATGTGGAGAGTTCTAGTTCCTGGAGATCAAGTCCCTTACGCCATTGACAGAGGATTTAAGAAGAAGTGGGTGCCTCCAAAGGGATACATTCCTGTACCACCAGAATGGAGAAAGGGTGAGAAGTATGAAGCTTGGGAAAAGTGGGTTAAAGATGCTTGGGCTGGAAGAAGAACTGAAGCCCCTGCCAAAGAGAAAGAAGAGAAAGCAAGATCACTTGAGGAGTTACCATTTGCTGATTTTAAGAACTGGGCTGATTGTATCAGAAAGACAAAGGCTGATCATCCAGACTGGAGTGAAGAAAGATGCAAGAAATACTGTGGAGCAATCAAAGCAAAGACAGAAGGCTCAGGTGAGAAATTTGTAGTTCATTATCTCTCTTATCAAGGTCAGATAGTTGTGAGAGGTATTCCTCATCAAAGATGGTTCCTTAGATTGAAAGAAGGAGACAAGACACGCTCATGGAGCGCAGACATAGACTTCACTAGATTCTCTCCTGCTGCTTTAGAGTTTGAAGGTATTGTAGACAGCAAATGGTTTGACTATGAGGGAGATATTAAACCAAATACGAAGTATAATCCTTCTAAGTCATTGACTGCTAAGATGAGAGTGATGGACAAAGGCTCTTGCTCAGTAGATACTGAGACAGTTGAAGGTGCTGAGAGATTATCTATCAACTTCCATGGTAAAGAGTTACAAGGGAAGCATGTTGTAATGCAAGAAGAGAAAAGTAGTCCAATGTATACTATAGAGAAGTTAGCTGAGAACCTTGAGCAAGCAACTTTTGTCTTACAACTTCATGAGATAGAAACCAAACAAGGATTGAAATCACATTATGACATCAGGATAAGCAGAGGATTTGAATTCAATATTTGGGGCGATCCACTAGGCATAAGCAAAGAAGGTGAAAGCCTCCCAGCTAACTATAAGATTTGCAGAGATATCAAGGCTTGGATGGCTATTGATAAACCTAAGACACCAATGAAGGTTGGCTCGCTTCAGACTTATGTTACTCCAATAGACAAAGGAAAGGTGACATTGATAGATCAGAGTCCGCCCAGATTCTACTCAATGCAATTTGAAGGCGAGAAGCTCAAGGGCTACTGGGTATACTTGGAACGAGAAGGTCTAGGCTTCTTTGAACGAGCTAAAGTACCTCATCCATTAAGTGGAGGAGATCCAACCAAAGGTGACTTCTACACACCATTCAAAGAGATAAGGAAAGGTGGTTGGGATTATTTCTGGTTGGAGATATATGATCAGAAGGAATTCAGTAGATGCGTAGACAATCCTGAGAAGTATCTTCCTGACTTAGATAAACCTGAAGAAGTACAAGAGATCCTAGTATGCTTGTATCCACGTCCTGGAACAATTCATGGTGTGAGAGTTTCAAGAGTTAGATTCTCAGATAAATGGACTGTTACTGAAGCAAGTGATTGGATCAAGAACAACAAACTTCACACATGGTCTGGACAGTTAATCCGTGAAGAAAGGACAACTAAAGAAGACGAAACTCTAATTAAGATCGTAGAAGATACAATAAAGAAAAGAGAACAGAAGTCTAAGGAAGAAAGACTCTTGGAACTTGAATTGAAGAAAAAGAAACTAGAAGAGGAGGAAGAAGAGTAGACTTAAATATAAAATTCAACCAAGATAAGGTAGTGAAGATTAATGGATGAATCAGGTATCTTTGAAGAACTTCATGCTGAGCGTCAAGAATTGGAACGTATGATTAAAGTAGCCAAGAATATAACTAAGGAAGAAGTAATTCTCTCGTCTGCTCCTTTCTTTTCACTTGAAGAGAAAGAAGGTAAACTCCTGATAACTGGTATTGCTTTAGCTGAGGGAGTTTGGAAGAGTGTTTTATATCCTGCTGAAGAGATAGAGAAGTCTGCTACACACTTACAAGGTAAACCCTTAAAAGTTGAACATGGTTTAGATGCTCTCTTTGAGACGCGTGAAGTAGGTACAGTTAAGAAAGCGTATTATGATAGAGCTCTCAAATCAATAGTCTTTCAGGCTGAGGTTACTGATCCTGAAGCTATTAAACTAGTTAAAGATGGAACCTTTCCTGCAGTATCCTGCTCAACTTGGGTAGATAAGTTTCCACTCAATCAGGAACAAAGTATAGGGTTCAACTTTAACTTTAACGAATTGTCCCTGGTGAGAACTCCAGCGTGCGAGAAATGTTTCATATTCGCAGTGGAGGAACTTAGCAAAAAGATAAGCCAGGAGAAACAAGACTTAAATAATCAAAGTCCTCAAATTATAAACAATAAAGAGGCAGAAAATATGTCAGAAGAAAAGGAAGAAGTCATCGAGGAACTAGAGGAAGATGTTGATCTTTCTGAAGTAGAACAACCAAAGCTCTTTGCAGTCATTGAAACAGAGAAACTCTCAGACATTGAAGAGGATCTTGCTAAGAAGGTAGTCAGCTATTACTATGGTTACGGATATCCTTATGGATACAAAGGTAAGTATCCTTACCCAGCATATCCATACTATCCTTACTATCCATATTCTGGCAAGAAAGGCAAGTATCCATACAAGAAACCAGAGAAGAAATCCTTGTGGGCATTGCTTGAACTTGAATCTCCAGAGGAGATTGAAGACTTAAAGAAAAGAGGCAAGAAAATAGCAGCAGTCTACTATGGCTATTATGGCTATCCTCACTACGGCTATCCATATTATGGTAAGAAGTACGGTTATCCATATTATCCATACTACCCATACTATGGTAAATATCCTCAAAAGAAGAGTGAAGAAGATGATTCTGAAGAGGAAATGAAGCATGGCTACTATCCATATTACCCATATTATCCATATTATGGTAAGTACGGTAAGTACCCATACTATCCTTACTATGGTTACAAGAAACAGAAGAAAGGATTAGCTATAGTTGAAGAAGAGGATGGTACAATGACAGAGCTAGAGATTGAGGAAGATGCCCTAGACGAATTAGCTAAGAAGAAGAAAGTGAAGGGCTACTATCCATACTATTACAAATACCCAGAAAAGAAAGCCGAGGAACAAAAGTGTCCAGAAGGCCAAGTATGGGATGAAAAAGAACAGAAATGCATTGAAGCTCCAAAAGAAATGGCCAAAGTAGAACCTTATCCATGTCCAAAAGGAACTGAATGGGATGAGGAAAAGAAGCAATGTGTCGAATTGTCAGAGGAACTTAGCGATGCTTTTGCGATGCTTGACGAATTAGCATTGCCAAAGGATTATGTAACTTTCATGAAGAAATGCATGAAAGAAAGCAAGACAATGCCAGTAGTCAAGAGAATGAAGGAATGTGCAGAAGCATTCAAGAAACAAACTAAGCCTGAAGAGAAAGCTGAGGAAGAATACAAGTGTCCTGAGGGTCAAGTCTTTGATGAGAAGGAGAAGAAATGTGTCCCTATAGAGAAGAAGGAAGCATATCCCGCTCCTGAGAAAGACTCTGGAAAAGAATTCACTGATATGGAACCTGGCAAAATTGAAGTTGCACCGGGTCCAGCAGAAGATGCAGCAAAGATTGCAGCCAAACTAAGTACTGAAACAGTTAAAAAGGAGGAAGACCTCTCTATTTCTAAGGTTGAAATCCCAATGTCAAAAGAAGAGAAACCATGTGAGGAATGTCCTAAGAAAGAAGAGGAAAAAGCTTCTGAGAAGAAGCCAGAGCCTGCAGTCGTGCCAGCAGCTCCAGTGGCTCCTGAAGTTGAGGAAGTAAAAGAACCTCCAAAAGCTGAAGTACCAAAAGAAGAACCAAAAGTCGAAGCACCTAAGGAAGAGCCTAAGGTTGAAACACCTAAGGTCGAAACTCCAAAGGTAGAAGAGCCTAAGGTAGAAGAACCCAAGGTAGAACCTCCAAAAGCTCCAACTCCTGAAGAGATCGCAAAGGAAACTCTGGAATACTTAAAGCAACATCCTGAAGACAAGGAAAAGTTCTACGAGCTTCTCGTACAACAAGCAAGAAAGAAGAAGTTCCCATAAGCTTTCCTCTATATTCCCCTTTCATAGATTAATTCCCTTTCAAAGTAGAGGTTACTAAAATGGCAGATGAGAAGGAAGAGAAGACACTCGAGGAGAAAGTTAAAGAATTACAGAAAGCAGTTAATACTCTCATTGAACTTGAAACGAAGAGAGTTCAAGCAGAAATGCAAGGAAGAGAAGAACCTAAATCTGAGCCAGAGATGTCCAAGGAGGAACTAGAAGTTGCTCTTAAAGAAATGGACTTGGGTGAGTTAGTTCGTTACGCTATCAAGAAGAACTTAATTCCTCGATCAGGTCCTAGTGGTAAAGAATAATTCTTAAATATATAATTCTACATTGTATACTTGTACACCTAAAAAAAGGTGAAAGAGAAAATGAAGTCACTAGAAGAACTGGCAACAATTGATGAAACCGCAATCACTGACTTGATACCAAAAGTTATCCTTCAAGAAGTTGAGGAAGCTGCTAGAGCTCGAAGATTTGGAAGAAGCCTTGTCAGAATAAATGAAGACTTGGTTAGGACCAAAGGTCGATCTATAATCATAGGTCGTAGAGCAACTCTATCGGCTGCTTCTGTATCTGAAGGAGCAAGTCTCAAGGCAGTTGATGCAGGAACTTTAACCTATAGCTCATCCACAATAACTCCTAGTAAAATAGGAACTCATTGTGGAATTTCTCAAGAAGCTATAGAGGGCTGCGAACTTAACTTGATCAGAGATGCAGTAACTGAGGCAGGAATTGCCTTAGCTCAAAAAGAAGACGAAGACATTGTGACTGAGTTATTGACCACAAGCAACACACTCAATGCTGAAGACATAGGAACCTGGAGTGCTGACAAAGCCTATGTGATCATAACCACAGCTGCAAGCATGATCAAGGCAAAGAACTGGGCACCTAAGTTTCTGTTGATACACCCAGATGAGATGAGAGGTATCTTGGTCAGCTCATTGTTCATAGATGCTTCTAAGTACGGTTCAAATGAGCCAATCCTTAATGGAGAGATCGGTAAACTAGCGGGACTGAAGATATTGGTCACAACCAATATAAGTTCAGGAACAGCACTAGTAGTCGACTCTGATAGAGCAGCTTGGATGGCCGTGCGAAGACATGTGGACATGAAGCGTTGGGACAACCCAGACACCGATGCTATAGAATTATACTTCTATATGGAGTACGGTGTTGAGGTTACTGACGAAGATGCGGTTGTCATGATTACCAACATCAGTTAAGCCAGATACCTAATCTGTCTCGGGCACGAATCCCTGTGTGGATTGAATGCCCATTTCTTTTTATGTTTAAACTTTGATCTTGAAGAGTAGCTTTTAATAATTGAAAACACGTAGTGTATATCAAGGGTAGTGAATCAGATGGTCTATAATAGAGAGGCCGTTCTTAGATGGAGAAAAACTCATCCTGAAGAATATAAAGCCTCGCGTAGAAGAACTTATGCTAAATACAGAGAAGAAATCTTAGCTGAAAGACGTTTATACAATAAGAGATTGAAAGAAGAGATAGTCCAGCATTATGGTGGCAAATGTGTCTGTTGTGGAGAAACTGAAATCAAGTTCTTAACTTTAGATCATATTAATGAGGATGGTTTTCTTTGGAGAAAGCAATTTGGAAGATCAGGAACAGTCTTTTACCAGTGGGTTAAAAAAATGGGATTTCCTAAGAATCTACAACTATTATGTTGGAATTGCAATTGTGCTAAACATTACTATGGCAAATGCCCACACAAGGAGGGATCTTAGACGTATACAACCCCACAGGACATCCGCGATCTTCTTGGCCTAACAATTGACAATGCACCTGATGAGATCTTGGAAGAATTTATTACCAAGGCTCAGAATGTTATTCTTCACTATATACAAGTAAGAGTTCAAGATGAAGCAATTAGCTTAGACACCTCCGGAACTACTTTCTCTCTTCAGTACAATTATCTTGCAGATACAAACTTTGACAAGGTAATAAATGGTTTAGATATCACAGTCTATGGTTGGGTAGATGCTGAATCTATTGAGACAAGAACAACGCTAACTGTCTCTACGATTTTTCCTGAAAATGGAATAGTGAAACTCTCTTCTGATGCAAGTTCTTATGAGAAGATAACAGTCAACTATTCCTATTACACTTGTGCAATAGACTGGAACTTGGTAGCTTTGGCTACTGCATATTATGCTGGGATGTTATGGGTTGCAAGAGAAGAGTTTCTAGTTCCAGAGGAACTTACAATTGGTAATGTCAAGGTGAGACAAAAGCAACCATGGGATAAGCTAAGACAAGAATTCCTTCGAATGATATTCCATCTAACTGAGATTCCAATGGACTTGGTTAACTATAGAAAAATTATGGTTTCAGCTAGAAGTCCGGTTAAGTACAAAGGTCCAGGAACAGTTTTAAGTGAGGAAGACACTTACTCCGGAAAATATATTCAAGACCCAGAGGCTAAGTAACAATGATTAAGGCACCTCCTACTAGAAAGCTAGAAAATCTAATGCTAAAGAAAGTAACTTTAACTAAGTATGTAATGAGTGGTGGGACTGATGCCTATGGTCAACAAGAGAGAACAGGAACTTCCTATACACTTAAAGCTGAAATACAAGAGATAACTGCTGAGAATCTTTCTTTCTTTAAGCCTGGTACAGTTGATGTCGGAGATGCCTGGGGGTATTTTCAACCTAGTTACACAGTCAAAGGGCTAACAATTACCATCTCACCAGAGGATGAAGTGACTTGGAATGGCAAGACTTGGAGAATCGATTTTATTGAAGATGCATACATTGGTGAATCTCTCTGGTACAGAAGGGCTTTCTTGAAGCGGGTGGTTTAAGTGGCTCATAAAGCTAGAGACATTTCGTGGCCTAGAACGCAGCCAATCCTTAGACCACGAATGATCTTTACTTACCCACAGAGGATTGGTTGGACTCTTCTCTTTCACACTTACACAGCATTTTCTAATTGGCAAGAAAGTATTTATCCTGAAGTCTTAGCTAGAACACCACACTTTAAAGGACCAGCTGATGAACGAAGACCAACTGGCTTTATCGCTAGACATATCAAGCTAATGTGGACATCTGGAGAATATGGAATAAAATATAAAGCAATAGGAATTCCAGGAGGATCTGTAAGAGGAAGTCCAGCCTTTCATGCAAAGATGGCAGTCTATTCACTTCATGAAGGCAGAGGACCAACAACTATTAAAGGAGGTCCACTTACTTTTCCATTGAAAGCAGGAACTTCATTTCGTAATCCACATACTGCTCAGCAAGGTCCAGGAAGAGAACGAGGTAGAAAGAATTGGGTAGTAACTGCTAAAGTCTACCAACGACCTTGGGGTGCTGGAAGAAATCCTTGGATAGCTGATGTTTCCATTAAACGGAGAGAAAGGCTAATTAAGTGTTTACACTTAGAGTATGTGAGAGCAGCAAGAGCAAAGGAAAAGAAGGGATTGAAGAAAATTGAAATTGGTTGAACTGACAAGTGCACTAGTAGATCATTTGAGAGGCACAATACCTTCTCCGCATGCTAGTGGCAACTGGATATATTCTGATTATCCTAGAACAGATGCAACCTTTCCTAGGATATCAGTTACTCAGTTATCTGGTTCTCTTGATCAAATTGGAATTGGCGAGAAAACAGAACAAGCAACTCATGGTAAGCTAGCAACTATAGACTATGATATAGATGTCTGGGTTAAAGTAAATGACAAGACTACTTATCAAAGCAATACCTATGTTGGAACTAAGTTGAGAGACTTGTATGCTGATTTAGTAATTGATACCCTTAGCAAGAATAAAGATACCTTCAAGACAACCTATGGAATTCTAGATATTGAAATTCTTAGTATCAGTACTCAACCTTTAGAAGATGATACTCAACTACATCGGAAGACTGTGACTGTCAGACTTAGCTTCTTATGGGAGTGGTAAACATGCCAGTATACAAAGGATTCCAAGCTCAGATTTACAAGGATGGAGTGAGACTTGGATATGTCAAAGAAGTTACCTTAGAGATCGACCACTCTTTGGAAACATATGTAGAGATAAATAGTCAATACGTTAGTAGACTTCAGGAAGGACCTATCAGCATTACTGGAAGACTTACTCGTGCTTGGGTTGATGTGAATTATCTAGCCTTAGTAGGTCAAGATACTCTCAGTGAGTTTGACTTAAGCTTCGTAGTTAATAGTCAATTTACTCTCTATGTGTATGATTGCAAGTTTAGCAAAGGAAGTGTCAATGTACCTAGTGATGGCTTCCTAATGGAAGATTATGACTTCATGGCTAAGGACTTTGGAGTGGTAGGATAATGCCAGTCTATAGAGGGAATAAAGCCAAGATCTACTTTGAAGGAGAATTGCTAGGTAAAGCTAGAAATGTAAGTGTAGACATTGATAGAAGTCTGGAACAATACTATGAGATTAACTCTCGAAAGGCTAGTAGAATACTCCAAGGCACTGCCCTCATCACTGGTAGGTTAGAAAAAGCTTGGGTTGACATAACATATTTATCACTCTTAACTGGAAGTGGAGCTCTTTCTACTTTTGACTTAATTGTTGAAGTCCCTGATGCCTTTGATCTATATCTTTATGATTGCAAGTTCTCTAAGGGTTCTATTACTGTTCCACAAGATGGTTTTCTAAAAGAGGACTATGAATTCTCAGCACTTACATATGGTGTAGCAGAGTTTGATCCATGTGCAGGAATCTCTGGAGAATTTATTGACCAACCTGGATTTGAAGCACAAGGTTGGGCCTGTTCTTACACTCAATGGAAAGAGTCTACCAATCCACACTCTGGAACTCTATGTCTTGCTAAAGAAGTCTGGAATGACTCAGAGGAAGAGACTGTTCAAGAGTTTCCCTCTTCGTTCTCTGCTGACAGTGTTACAACCTTCACTGCTTGGGCTAGAGGTGATTCTTCCTCAGATATATTGAAGATTCAGGTTACCTATTCAGATTCTTCAACTTCTTCACATGAATTCACTTTGACTACAAGTTGGGCTCAGTATAACTTCTTGCCGTATCTAACTGCCGGAAAATATCTCACAAAGCTACACTTGATCAGTAAGGGAACCAACTATGACTACTTGTATATTGATGATGTCTCTATCATAGCTGATGGTGTTGAAAAAGTATGGGATGGAGGATTTGAAAATGAAGACTGGGGGGATTTGCACTGGGACGGAACTGGAAGTTTGTATACCTTTGGTGGTTACCTAGGTAATTGCTGCTATCAAATATCTAAAGATGAATATGTTGAGCAAACCTTAGATACTGTGTGTCCAGTCACATGTCTTACAGAGGCTTCTCTCTATTATAGGGGGCTAGGAGGTGGTTGTTCTGGATCTTCAGAGGGTAAAATTACAGTCACTTATGAAGATGATTCAACTACAGAAATAGTCTTGGGCGACCCTTCCAGTTGGACTCAAATAGATTTCAAATCTACCTTAGTATTAGGTAAGAAAATAAAAACTATTAAAGTAGAAACTACCTTTGGTGCCTACTCAATCGATGAAGTGCATATCATATGCTAACTATAGTTGTTCCTGTGAAGAACCCTCCAGATCTTGCTTTATTTATTCAAGCCAACAAACAGCTTCTCAGCAAGTATCCTCTTATTGTAATAGATAGTGGTAAAGGTAAAGAACTTGCTCCATTGGCTTCAACTTATCTAGAAAAAGAACTTTCTCTGTGGGAAGCTCGGAAGCTAGGATATTCTCAAGTGAAGAGTCCTTTTATTCTTAACTTAGACTCAGATGTTGTTTTACCAGAAGGATATGTAGAGAAAGCGCTTAGAATCTTGACTTCAAATGAGAATGTAGGTGCAGTCTCA
>Ga0172366_10003506_pt1 | contig 12370 bp, 12 predicted proteins | sample LakKivSesite69cm_FD_114533 | JGI IMG/M metagenome (GOLD analysis project Ga0172366, IMG submission 114533) | Sediment microbial communities from Lake Kivu, Rwanda - Sediment site 69cm | ecosystem: Environmental > Aquatic > Freshwater > Lake > Sediment | place: Rwanda: Western Province, Lake... | reverse complement strand
GTTTAACCGGCTAGTCGCAGAGACTGAATCCGCTTTTTCTGGTGACCATCACAGGAAAGGCACCAAACTTTGGCACCAAGCTGTTCACAATTATTTCTGCAGGTCAGGTTACTATCTTGGCCCAGCCAGCGGAGAGTTTACAAACTTGGATGACTTGTTTTCTAAATACTGTGCTTCTTTTACCGAGCCTAAAGTGCACATGACTTACCTTGCACCTTTGGAGTTCGTCCACTTTGCCCAACCTTCTATGGATTTTGGCACTTTCCAAATCAAACGCTTCTCAAAGCAGGAACTAGAAACCATCCTTCAACATCGTATTAACAGCATTTTCTATCCCTGGGCAGCTATTAGCTTAGACTCCTTGAAATTGCTGTCGCAATACTGGTTTATTCAGATAACTGAGCCAGCAACCCCATCTCAGATTGGCGTCTTCACCCTACCAGTCTCTTCGGATATGCTGCTATTCTCAGGGTATGCGGAGAGGGAGTACACAGTGTTTCCACCGACAGTTGAATCGGCCTTGCGTCAACTTTGCTTGTTCGATTGGCCTGGCATTAGTAAAGGACAACATCGCGCGTGTAATGTCATGAGCCGAAGAGACGCCGAACATGCTGTTTGGCAAAAATTTAACGTGCCAATTGTCTTAAGAGTAAACGACGACCTCATAGATTTCCCGGAACGTATGCCCATCATTCCAGAACTAGAAACAGAACCTCTCCCAGACCTAGAAACTGGAGAGGAAGTAGGACACGTTCCGCTGGTTAAAGTCTATTTGGACCAGAGTGAAACCCAGCATTTCGTTATATTTGCGAAGCATATCGGGGATATGATGCGTTCACTGGAAAAAGGTAGCGATAGCTGGAGCTTCTTGGAAATCGCTCTTGGCTACTTTATGAAAGCATTCCTTGTTCCACCAAATCTCGAACAATTGCTATGGCATATTGTTGTGTTGGAGGCGCTCCTAGGCGAAGGACCCGAGGGTGTAACGGAACGACTGGCAAGGCGGATTGGCCTGATTCTGGGTAAGGACAAGAACGAAAGGCAAAAGATTTCAAAGAGATTTCGGAAGTTATACGAGGTCAGGAGCTCCTTGGTTCATGGGAAGTATCAGAGTAGAGCCGATGTAACAGCGATTATTGACGCCTATCGGTTTAGCAGACTTGCGATTATCTGGTTCCTTAATTACCTAAGTAATGTTCAGTCCGAGATTGTGAAATACAAGACTACTGATGAAAAAATGCCTAACCGTCAGGAGCTTCTCACGCTTCTGGATGTTGATGCTGACAGGCGAAGCCGTTTGCAGTGGCTTATGAATAGAGTGCCGAGTGATTTCCCATATGTAAGAGAGTGGACAGAATAGGAGCCGTAGTTTGACGTCAAGCCCGTTAGCAGTCCCAAAACTCTGCCCTGGTCTATCCGTGTGATGAGCTCGGTTATCGTGGCAAACAACATAGGATTTTGTTACCTCATTATCTAATGAGGAGATTTATTGGAGGGTTCCCGAACTAATGTTTGAGAAGAAACGGCTAATTCCGGCGCTGCAACAGCTGCTTGTGTCATCCCAAAGACCAAATACTTAACACTGGAGTTATCGTATATAACTAGATTCATAAGATGCTTGACAAAATGGTTAGATATGCTATTATAGCTATTAGTATGTGAGGTGAGAACCAGAAGGTGGCTTAGATGGCAACTGATGGAAAGAGAAGTGATAGCAAGAGTCTCCAGGGTGATAAAAACTATACTATGGCTATCGCGGTTAAGCTATCAGGAGTTGAATCTCACCGTATTCGAAGATATGAGGAAGGGGGATTACTAAACCCCGAAAGAACAGAAGGGAATCAGCGGCTCTTCTCAGAAAGTGATATTGAAACTATAAAACAGACTGCCAAACTCGAAGACGAAGGTATCAATGTTGAAGGAGTAAAAGCAATTCTAGCCATGAGAAGAGGAGAGCGAAAATAGACGATAGATAGAACAAATTAAAGAGTGGCTTTTAGAGGCTCGAGCCCTCTACGCTGGGTTTTATGAAGGTTACCTATAAGTTAACCAGACAGCCGCGGGCTTTCAAGAAAAATTGAGCCCGCAGTTATTTTTGGAGTAAAAAAATGTGGTAGCATATCCTGATGCTTGTACTCTATTCGGGCACGCTGATAATTGAGCATTTGGAAGTGGAATGCCCTAGACAAAATCATTGGAGGTTACAATGCCTATCTACGAATACGAATGTGAGAAATGCTTACTGCGTTTTGAGTTGAAGAGACATTTCGGTGAGGACGGAAGCATTCCTTGCCCTCAATGTGGAAATGAGTGCCGCCGTCTTTTCTCGCCGGTACCCATAGTATTTAAGGGTTCCGGGTTCTATGTTACTGATAATCGGAAAAGCTCCAACCATGATTTAGGTGAGGACAAGCATCCAGTAGATGAAGGTAAGCTTGGTAAATCGAAGTCAGACAAAAAGGAAAACAAATAGCTTTGCGGAGCCCCTGCAATTTTCATTGGCTCATTAGTGGAAGAGACGATGACCTGTCGGTTATAGCTTATTCAGATTCTAGGAAGGAATTGCGGTAAAAGTGATTTGGCAAAGAAATGGCCATTCGAGGAACTTTAGTGAAACGAGATTATTATGACATTCTCGGAATTAATAGAGATGCCGATGATGCTGTCATTAAGCAGGCTTATCGTCGCCTAGCGATAAGGTATCATCCTGATAGGAATCCAGACGACAAGCAGACAGTAGAGAAGATGAAAGAAATAAATGAAGCCTACGCCGTCTTATGTGACCCACAAAAGAGACGGCGATACGATGCCTATGGTCATGCCGGGCTTGAGGGCTATACTGCCGCGGATATCTTTGGTGGCATTGATTTTAGCAGCCTATTCAGGGAGTTCGGCCTTAGGAACATATTCAGCGATTTTGGCTTTGGGTTTGGGAGTAGAAGAAGCATCTTTGATGACTTCTTCGGTAGTTCAACAACGGGAGTGAAGGAGCTAGAGGCACGCAAAGGAGCTGACCTAGAATATGACCTGGAAATCGACCTAGAGGAGGCCTTCACTGGAGTTGAGAAAAAGATAAATTTACCGAAAACCGAGGCCTGCCCATCTTGTCGCGGGACGGGAGCTGCTAGAGGGGGTATTTCTACCTGCAAAGATTGTGGAGGAACCGGCCAGATTGTTAGGGAGCAAAGAAGCGGTTATGGCATGTTCCGACAGATTACTACCTGCCGCCGATGCCGGGGGCAAGGGCAGATGATAACCACACCATGCAAAAAATGCCAAGGTAAAGGTATTGTTGAACTAGAAAGAGAGATTAGTGTTCAAATACCTAGGGGTGCTGACACCGGACACACCATCAAAGTGGAAGGGGAGGGGGAAGCCAGCAGCGGCAGGGGCGAGGCAGGCGATTTATATATCAAGCTTCGTGTCAAAGAGCACCCCCTCTTTGAAAGACAGGGAAGTGACATTTATGTGAAAAAGGAAATAACAGTTACCCAAGCTCTTTTGGGAGGGAAAGTGTATGGAGTTCCGAGCTTGAGCGGCAATATCATGATTCAAATCGCCGAAAGCACGGAAGATGGCACGATTATTAGGGTTCCGGGGCAGGGGATGTCAAAGTTCGAAGATGAAAGAGGCGATGAGCATGTCATTATAAAAGTGACTTTACCTAAAAACTTAACCCAGACAGAAAAGGCTCTGCTTTACCAGTTTGAACGATTGAGGCTGCTCAACCTCGACCCACTTTATCTTTGTCAGCCATGTTTAGGACTACCCGCTCTACCATCGCCCAGTCGAGAAAAGAAGCAAGATGAAAGGAAGGAGATATAAAAATGACAGAGAAACTAGAACCACTAGGTGACCGAGTAATTGTAAGACCACTTGAAAAAGAGGAGGTCAGCAAGGGGGGAATCATCCTACCCGATACCGCTAAGGAAAAGCCCCAGGAGGGAGAGATTATTGCTGTTGGGTCTGGAAAGCTTACAGACAATGGCATAAGGATTCCTATGGAGGTGAAGGTGAGTGATAAGGTTATATTTGCCAAATACGCCGGAACGGAAGTAAAGGTCAATGACGAGAAACTCATAATTATGTCTCAAAACGACATTATGGCGATAAAAGAAAGAAGGTCTAGGCAAAAAGCGAAGGAGGAGAAGAAAAATGCCTAAGCAGCTAATCTATGATGAAGAAGCGCGAAAGTATTTCAAGCAGGGAGCGGATATCCTTGCCAATGCAGTAAAGGTGACTTTTGGTCCTAAAGGAAGGAATGTAGTGCTAGACAAGAAATTTGGAGGACCGACTAGCACTCATGATGGGGTTAATGTCGCCAAGGAAATTGAGATAAAGGACCCCTTTGCTAATATGGGAGTGTCGCTCATTAAAGAGGCTGCCAAGAAAACTGGTGACGATGTCGGGGACGGAACTACGACAGCAACAGTCCTTGCCCAAGAGATGATTCGTGAAGGGTTCAGAAATATAGCTGCTGGGGCTGATGCTATGGCCTTGAAGCATGGCCTGGAGAAGGCTACTACGGCTGTTATTGATGAATTGAAAAGAATGGCCAAACCAGTAACCACCAAGGAGCAGATGACCAGGATTGCTACTATTACTTCCCATGACGCCGAAATCGGCGAGATTATCGGTAATGTGATGGACAGAGTAGGCAAAGATGGCGTTGTGACAGTAGAGGAAAGTAAGGGTATTAGGTTTGAAACGGACTATGTAGAGGGGATGAAGTTCGACCGGGGTTATATTAGCCCCTACTTTATAACTGATGCAGAGAAGATGGAGACAGTTATTGAAGACCCCTATATCTTCCTCACTGATAAGAAACTTTCTGCCGTCCCCGACCTGTTACCTACACTGGAAAAGGTAAGCCCTACCAGTAAAAACATTGTCATCATTGCTGAGGATGTAGAGAAGGAAGCGCTGGCAACACTGGTGGTGAACAAGCTTAAGGGAACACTCAACTGCCTCACTGTGAAAGCGCCTGGTTTTGGCGACCGGAGAAAAGAAATGCTTGAGGATATGGCTATCCTTACTGGCGGTCAGGTAATAAGCGGGGAAAAGGGAAGAAAGCTTGACTCGGTGAAGATTGAAGACCTGGGCCGGGCACGCCGAGTGGTCGCCGATAAGGACAATACCACCATCGTCGAAGGTAAAGGCTCTCAGGAGCTAATCAAAGCAAGGGTGAAGCAGATAAAAGTCCAGATAGAGGAAACGAAGTCTGACTATGATAAAGAGAAGCTCCAGGAAAGACTGGCCAAGCTCGCTGGCGGTGTCGGAGTGATTAAGGTTGGTGCACCTACCGAGGTTGAACTCAAAGAAAAGAAACGCCGAGTTGAAGGAGCTTTAGCCGCGACCAAGGCAGCATCCGAGGAAGGCACTTTACCGGGTGGGGGAATAGCTCTCATCAATGCATCACGGGCTCTCGACAAACTATCGCTACAAGAAGACGAATTAACAGGGGCTAACATCTTAAGACGTGCTCTTGAAGAACCCCTACGTCAGCTGGCCGCGAATGCGGGATATGATGGCGCTGTTGTCCTTGAGAAAGTGAAGACTTCTAGACCAGGCTTTGGCTTCGATGTGGAAAAGGAAGAGTATGGGGACACGGAAGAAAAGGGTATTATTGACCCTCTCAAAGTGACGCGAACTGCTCTTCAGAATGCTGCTAGCACTGCCGCTATGGCATTGATTACAGAAGCCATGGTCACCGATATCCCCGAGAAGGAAAAGACACCGTTACCACCATCGCCCGAATATTAATAGGGGTCAGGTGCCAAAACAACAAGAAAGGATGATAACTAATGAACTGTCCGGTTTGTCGAAAAGAGGCCAAGGCTCATATTTACTACTGTGCCAAGTGTGCTATCTATGTCCATGAAAAATGCTGGCGACAGCACGTGACTCAATCGCATAAGAAGTGACAGCCCTAAGATGCTTGCTGTAGGGAGGTGATAATGTGGAATTGTCTCCACTTGCTAGAGAGAAATTAGCAAAAATTGGAGAACTAACCCAAGAAGAGAAGGCGGAGATAAAGTCTTCCAAGCAGTTAGTCGAGTTGTTAGCCAGATATTTCACTAATAAGCTGAATCCAGATGGCTTGTGGAAGGAGCTCCAAGAGCACAAGATTGCGGGCAGAGGGTTTATGCTTAAAGGCGCCCAACTCAAACTGCTTGAGGCTATGAGTTTATCTAGCAATAATGCAGATTTCGACAAGCTGTGTCGCGGCATCTTGGCAGTGGAGACGCTCAAAGAGGGGGGTGATTACGCTGGCCTTGAGCATGAATTGAAATCCATTGAGAACCTGCGCCGCCAATACGGCGAGGAGAAAAACAAAGCCTACAATAGAATCAAGGCTGATGTTGAAAAGCAGGTCCGGATGGCTGCTCGTCAACTTGCCGGACAAGCTTCTGCCAAGGGAGCTGCTATTGATATGCAGGGTTCGGTAGAGGCTTCGGCCAAAGCCAGCCCTGAGTGGAAGTCATTTATTACTAGACACGAAAGCACCTATACCCAAAAATTCAAACAGTGTATCGCGAGTGTGCGACTGAGGCTAAATGTCTAGCACATGCCCGGATTGACCAGACTGCCTGCCATCCTCAATTTGCCTCGCTTGTATAGAATATGGCGTATTATGTCCCCCTACCTTCCTTTGCCATTCCAGAAGGTCACCGCCGGGTTAATCATGGGAAACCAGAATAGTAGCCTTGGAGGTAATTCAACTGCCAAAATTTGAGGCTGAAAAGCAAACCGCTATAGAATGTGAATATACAGAGCCTGGACTTTTGGAGAAAATCGTCTCGCTTCCTTATCCAGATTGTTCCCAGAGAATAAAATTGTACGTAGCGGTCTTAAAGAAGCTGGGACTGGCTCAGCATATCAAGTTAGGGATGGAAGCAGCATGAGATTAGTTAAAAACTTGTACACCTACGTTTGGAGCGGAAGCAACAACAACTGTAACACTTGCGTCTTTGCTGCGACTCTTAGCGAAGGCAGACATTTGATGGTTGACCCTGGGCATATCAACACACCCTTTTATCAAGAACCGAGTTTCGACAGGCTACTAAAAGAGATGAAGGAAGACGGTATAGACGGAGGTGAGATTGGGTTGGTAGTCCTTACCCATGCTCACCCCGACCATTGTGAAGCAGCCGTGGTAATCCAAGACAAAACCAAGGCATTAATAGCCTTGCATGAAGCTGATGAAGCAACATATCAAGTCATTGGTGGGAAGGCAGATTTGTACCTGGATGAGGGAGACCTGCTACTCGGTGAACGGAGACCAGCGAAGTTTTGCGTTTATCACTCGCCTGGTCATTCTCCGGGGCACATCACCCTCTATTGGCCCGAACAGAAAGTCCTTATTGCCGGAGACGTCATTTTTTACCACAGCACTGGTAGGGTAGACCTACCCGGAGGAAATGCCAAGGCTCTCAAACAAAGCATAGAGAAGCTCGCTCAACTTGACATCGAATATCTTCTCTGCGGCCATTCTTATGGCCATCCTGGAATCATCAAAGGCAAGGAAGCCGTACGAGAGAACTTCGAATTTCTAATGAGGAATATCCTCTTCTAGGAGAATGAAGTGGAAGAGCATAAAATAAAGAGTGCCTGGGAAATTGCGCAGGAGAAAATAGCCAGGATGCCCGATTTGACTTCAGAGGAGCTCATTAAGCAGAAGGAGAGGGAGTTTGAGCCGATTGGTGAAGCCATAGCTAAGAAGTATTTGGGAGGTGGTATAAGAGCAACGGAATTAAAGACGGGGTTAATCAAGTATCGCGGTGCTGAAGGTCAGATAGTCAAACAGGCTCTCATATCAAGCCTTGCCCAATCAATTGAGCTTGGAAACGACGTGAGGAATAAGAGAGCAATGGAAGGATTTCAGGTGTTTGCGGGAGCTAGTATCGCATTCGAAGAAGCAAGAAACACATTTGATAGTATCAATAGCGAGTTTGAACAGGAAATTCAACAGAGACACAAGATGTTTGAAACTCTGGGAAAGGACAAGCTACAAAGGCTTGGTATTTCAGGCTCGGCAATCAGACCAAACGTGAAAGGTAATGAAGATTGGCAACATGAAGAAAACAGAATTCGTCAGTCATTCGATATGAAAGTAGATAGACTTAGAAAAGACCTGGTGCAACTTGCCCAAGATGCACAGTTATGATGATTAATTGGGAGGATGATAATAATGGCAGAAAAGAAGATTCTTATGGTAGTTCCACCACAGGGATTTAGTGACGAGCAATATGAAGCTTGCCGCCGGCTTTGGGAGCGTCGCGGTCACAAAGTGTCGGTTGCTTCCCTGACGGGAGCCGCCCGGGGCGAAGCAGGAACAGCTATCCCGGCGGATATGGCAATCAAGGATGTAAGAAGCTATGACTACGACGCGATGGTATTCTTAGGTGGGGAGGGAGCTAGGCTTCTCTTTGATGATGAATCAACGCGTAAGTTAGCTAAAGATGCCAAGTACAAAGTAATTGCAGCAAGCGATAAGGCTGTTGTCCTTCTATCACTGGCTGGCGCTCTGGAAGATAAGAAGGTGACCGGTCCACCCGAGTTAGTAGGATGGTTATTAAAGGGTAAAGCACAGTATACCGGGGAACCTATTCGGGTTGATGATAAACTCATCACCGTTCAGGACCTGGGTATGTCGGAACAGATGGCTAATGCGGTGCTCACCGCACTGGAGAAATGAGGATATTTTGCCTGCGAAAGAAAGGTTGAGATAATGTGGCTGGTCTCAAGTTAAAAAGCTTGAATCTATCTGACGGTGACCTGGACTTTGTCATCAGGGAAGCGGCGCCGGAATTTGGCGATAAAGAGAAGCTCAAACAAATCATCAGAGAAGACGATGATTTTAGAAAAGCTCTTATTGGCGATGACAGGGTGTTTCGCGAGGTGATGGGAGATGAGAAGATATTTCTGAAAATCTCTCCAGCTTTATATTTCGAGATTCTCTTGAGAAAGACGCTTAGGGAACTGGAGAAAACAAGTCACACTATAGAAAAGATTGGGGGTGAACGGGTCCCGGTGTTCGATACTAAAGCCGTAGTCAACCTTCTTGCCCGGGAAATGGTACTGGAATACCTTGCCGACATGCTTTCCTCTTTCACCAAGACTGAAAGCTATGTAATTTCCATAAGAGTGAGGAAAGGCGTTTGGAGAAAAATCAGATTCAGTGATACGGATGTCGATTCCTTAAGCCGCTTATGCGAGGCGGCTAGTGAGGAGCATCGGTTCAGTTTCTACAAAAGGATTGCTGATGTCTGCCTGTTTATTCTGGGTGTATTCCCGGAGTACGCTCAGTTTGATTATCGCTATCCCCTTTCTGGGCATGTGAGACCAAGAATAAGATTGGGGCGGAAGGGCCTGCAAGAATACGAAGAGGAGGGCAGAAAGTTTTATAAGCTGGCTGCCGAGCATGAGTCAGCCAGAATGCTTGAATTATCGCGGGTGTTCTGGCTTCTCCACGAAAACTTCAACACTGCCAGAAAGCCGTTAAATTTCATCTCCGAGCATTATTTCGCCCACAAGAAACGCCAGTTGTTTTGTGTAGAGAATTAGTAGTGCATTCCATAGAAACTCCAAACGGACAATTGACAGCTGGCTCCAGAGGCCTGCGACACGTGATGCGACAGCATCCTTTGCTTCCTCATGTCATATGCTTTCTCTTGGATTATTCTGACTCCTTATGTGCTCTCGGTTTGGGGCATCTTGAAGGGCAATTTCTCTTTCTTGTATATACTAAAGCCGTTCGCGGGACCGACCCTGGCCGCTATTATCATGACCGGCATCACCGAAGGGAAAGAAGGTTTGCTGCACTTGCGTGACCGCCTTAAACAACATCGTGCCAGCTGGAAGTGGTATCTGTTCATCCTGCTGGGCATTCCAGCGCTGATTTTGTTTGGGATAGTTATCCAACCAGGAGTGCTTGGTAGTTTTCAAGGTCTTACGTCCAAAATACTGGTGAGTTATCCTTTGTACTTTGTAATCGTCTTCTTTGGGGTTGCGCTACCCGAGGAAATCGGTTGGCGCGGATTCGCGCTGCCTCGCATGCAACCACGCTATGGACCTTTATGGGGAACCCTGCTCCTGGGCATCTTGTGGGCCTTCTGGAATCGGTCTCTTTGGGAACTCTTTCTGCATCAGCTTTCCAGTGGTGATTATGCTAAAATTGAAGCATGGGCAATCAAACTCAGCTCTATCGTCATGCTGCTACCTTCGGTCTGTCGGCGAGTTTTCAACCTAGCTTTGCATTAGAAACTCCGCAGTTTTTATGCTTCCGCTGTGGTGTATGTTGCACGAAATATCAGGTTCGCCTGAGCTTGACAGAGGCGCGACGAATTGCCGACGAGTTGGCGCTTACATGTGATGAGTTCGTAGACAAATACGTTGAGGGACACTGGTCTGGCTCTGAAAACTTTCTGCTCCGCCGGCGTAATGGTTCATGTGTGTTTTTGGAAAATGTAGAGGGCGGTAAGATGACTCGTTGCCTTGTTCATCCTTTCAAACCGCATGCTTGCGCAGAGTGGAATCCCAGCATGTATCGAAAGGAGTGCCAGGAAAGGCTTGCTAAGTACTGGGGGCTAACGGTAGGTGCTTCAGGACGGCTTGAAGGTTCTGAGCAAAAGCTGCGGGATTTCGATTCTTTCTTGGCGGCGTTGAGATTTTCGGGCGAGTCGGTTGGTGGCTAAACAAGGAATAGAATGATGGAGGCGGAATATGCTAGAAATTAAGCAATTGGCAGTAGCCATCGACGGCAAAGAAATCCTGCACGACGTGAATTTAGCCATAAAAACCGGACATATCAATGTTCTCTTCGGCCCTAATGGCAGTGGCAAGACCACTCTTCTGATGACGATTATGGGTTTTCCCAAATACCATGTGACCAGGGGGAGCATAATCTTCGAGGGGCAGGATATTACCAAGCTGTCTCTTGATGAAAGAGCCAGAATGGGAATAGGCATGTCTTTTCAGCGACCGCCAGTCGTAAGGGGAGTAAAGACGCGCGATATGGTCTCCGCCTGCCTTGGCGGCAAGGGCGATAACGAGACAATCAATGAGCTGGCAAGCCGGGCCGATTTGTCCGATTTCCTGGAGCGGGACATAAACCTAGGTTTTTCCGGCGGTGAGATAAAGCGTTCCGAAATGCTGCAGCTAATGGCCCAGAAACCGAAACTGGCGCTGCTGGATGAGCCGGAGTCCGGTGTAGACCTGGTGAACATTGCTCTCATTGGTGAGCTGATAAATGAGTTGCTAGAAAAAGACTGCCCGATGCATGACCGAAAACGGGCGGGGCTTATCATCACCCATACTGGCCATATTCTGGACTATGTCAGCGCTCATACTGGCTATGTTATGTGTGATGGGATAATCAACTGTGAGGGCCACCCCAACGAAATCCTAAAAACCATCAGAGAAAAGGGGTATAAGGCATGTGTCAGTTGTTCCGTGAGGATCGTACCAAATGAGTGAGATGAAATCGTCGGAGACACCGGAGGAGAAGGCCAAGGCGGCGGCCAGTAAACCGGCTGCGGTAGGCGAGGATATAGATTTAGGGGCCTTTATCAGCGAAGCTGAGCCCCAATCCTACCGTGCCGATGCTTCACAGTTGCCGGCTCGAGCTAAGGAGCAGATGCTGGAGGTTGGCGTCATGCTGGATGATATACGCCAGAGGGCCGGCACATATATTCAGACGAATAATACTCCAGTGCATACTTCAGCCACGCAAGAGGGTATAGAGGTGATGGCCGTCAGCCAGGCGATCAAGAAATATGACTGGCTGCCAGACTACTTCTGGAAGGCTGTAGCCGTGGACACCGACAAGTATACCGCCAGCGTCGAGCTAGGCCAGTATGACGGCTACTTCTTCAGGGCTTTACCCGGGGCCAAAGCCGAGTATCCGGTCCAGGCATGTCTCTACCTGGCCAAAGCGCAACTGGCTCAGAAGGTGCACAACATTGTTATTGCCGAGGAGGGCTCGGAGCTCCACGTGATAACCGGCTGTGCTACCGCCTTGAGAGAGGAACCCGGATTACATCTTGGCGTTTCAGAGTTCTTTATCAAAAAAGGTGCCAAAGTTACTTTTACAATGATACATAGCTGGAATCCACAGACAGCAGTCCGTCCCCGCACCGGCGTCATTGTGGAAGAGAATGGGCTTTTCCTTAGCAACTACATACTTATGAGACCGATTCGTTCCTTGCAAATGGACCCTATCGCTAAGTGTGTCGGTGAAAACGCCGTGGTCCACTTTAATAGTATCCTGGTAACCGGAGAAGGGTCTTCGATAGACGTGGGCTCGCGAGTGTTCCTTGATGCTAAAGGGTCAAGAACCGAAATATTGTCCCGTGCCATCAGCACCGGG
>Ga0172366_10003504_pt1 | contig 12377 bp, 9 predicted proteins | sample LakKivSesite69cm_FD_114533 | JGI IMG/M metagenome (GOLD analysis project Ga0172366, IMG submission 114533) | Sediment microbial communities from Lake Kivu, Rwanda - Sediment site 69cm | ecosystem: Environmental > Aquatic > Freshwater > Lake > Sediment | place: Rwanda: Western Province, Lake Kivu... | reverse complement strand
CCTCGGTTGAGTCTCGCTCGGAACATCCGTTAGCAGATGCGATTCTTAGAAAAGCACGCGAGGAAGGCGTAGAGGTCATGCCGCTGGGAGATTTTGAAGCCTTAACCGGGCTAGGAGCTAAGGGTACGGTTGACGGCAATGACTACTATGTTTGTAACCGCAGACTGTGCGACCGCATGTCTATCCCTCTCGGGAAGGCAGAACAAGAGCTTACCCGGCTGGAGAATGAGGGCAAGACTGCCGTCTTAGTATTGAGTGGTGGCCAGATTCTGGGAATAATAGCCGTGGCGGACCAGCTCCGCCCCGAGGCTAAAGACACCATAGGTGAGCTCAAGAAAGCCGGGATTAAACATACAGCCATGCTAACCGGAGACAATGAAGGGACGGCAAGGGCTATCGCATCGCAAGCTGGAATAGATGAATACAGAGCGCAGCTCCTGCCGGAAGACAAGGTAGAAGCGGTCAAGGAATTGAGGCAGAAATACGGCAGGATAGCCATGGTGGGGGACGGAGTAAATGATGCCCCGGCAATGGCCGCCGCCGATGTGGGAATTGCCATGGGAGCGGCTGGCACTGATATAGCTCTGGAGACTGCCGACCTGGCGCTTATGTCTGACGACCTCTTCAGGATTCCTTATGCTCTGAGCGTAAGCCGGAAGGCGATGACGACTATCAAAGAAAATGTGGTAGCCTCTCTGGCTATTGTCGCCCTGGTGGTTACGCTGGCGCTTATCGGCAAGATTGGCCTGGTGCTGGGACTGCTTATTAACGAGGGAAGCGCTCTTGTGGTAATGGTTAATGGCCTACGGTTGCTCAGAAGCTAGTAATCTTAATGTCATTAACTGCTACAAAGGCGGTATAAGCCCCTTTTTCTCAAACTAAGAGTTCGGGAATCGTCCTCCAAGGCCCCCTCACTCAGGTAATGAGGTAACAAGTTCCTATCTTGTTTACGATGATAACCGGGCTGATGAACCACGGTCGGTTCTGTGTCCAATGATAACCGAGGGTCATTGACTCCTCTTCTTGTCTCTTCGGACTAAATAGTACTGGAGGCACTGTCCCAAGCAAGAGAAAAGAGACCGCTTTGACTCCAGAGATGCTGCAATATACCGCTCAGCGTTCTAGAGTCTTCTGGCCCCAGAGATACGCCTACCTCGAAGTGCCCTTTCATACCCCGACCAGTGAAATTGGCAGAACCGAGGTATCCATGGCTTCGATCTACCACTAGGCATTTTGCGTGGGGATAGTCTGTCTGTTCTTTTTGGTCAGGTAGATGAAAATAAATCCGAATGCGAGACAGCGACCAAACAGAATGTATCTCATTTGCCATACTTTCTGTGGGAGGTATCCGTCTCCCCATATGCACCAACAAGAGCACTAGTTCGACATTTACTCTTTCTCGTGGCACGCAACGAAGCAAGTCTGTAAGTGTTGGCATATCCCAGAAAGGTGCTAAAAGCAGGACTTCGTGCTGAGCCTTCCTAAGGATTTCTTCAAGGTAATTTGGGATTGCCCTGACTTGCTGACCGGTCGGAATATGCTCAAGTAAATCATCAGGGGCTACTAAGAGTCTCTGGATGTTGGACGACTCTCGTATCGCGGTAGCCAGTAACTCTACAACTTCAACAAGGGAAAAATGTCGGTCAACCCCGATAGATTCTGCGAGCTTGAGAACCTCACGCTCAACCACTGACCGACCATGCCTAGTACTTGTTCCGAATATCGAATTGAGCTTTATCCAAGGATTAGCCCCAATTATTCGGGCCAGTTGTATGACCTGATTCTCGTCACTGTTGCCAGAAACCTCTTGAGATAGCATATCCCTCCTTGGTCTCTCCTCCGAATAAATAGGCACGACTCAGGCATGAATTCCATTGAGCACAGCCCAGCGGCAAATGAAGACAGGCCACACACGCTCCACCATCATCTTCACTGCAGCTGGGATCTAGCTGACAGGCAACTAAATCATTGGCTACCAGTTCCAGTGGCTGCCACGGCGTTTGGGAGAATACCGAGCTAAGGCCACCGAGTGAGGTATCACCAGCATTCACGATCGCGGTCAAAGCACCAGGTAAAAGCTCTTCACTAAAGGACGGAAGATCCATACCGCTACACCATGATAGCCCGATGATGTAAGCATGAGAGATTGTGTGAAGAAGGCCTGAGACGGCTTGTTCAACAGATGGTTCACGGTTAATTAGAATCTGTAATTCATCAAACGCGTTGCTCGATGCAGTAGAATCTTCTTCTGAGCTATCAGCCACTAATCCATTATCATAGAGCCAACTCAGGACCGCCTCTGGGTCTAGTCTGACTCCGCATGCCTCTACTTCTGTGGAATTGGTGAAGACTCGTATCGCCTTTGTTGTAACCTTCGGTTGGAAAAGACAAAGTGTTGCCGGACGTTTGGATCGCTGCCGACGGTAGCCTAGTCCGACGAGGCTAACCGGGAACCTCTCTAGGTGGAATAGGTCAGCCACACCAAATCGATCAGCAGGCTCCCAAGCTCCTTTATATCTCAATGATGAAGTCCCAGGAAGATCCCAGAGTAGAGCATAAGTTACCAAGTCATCGATAACCTCTCCTGAGAATGTAACCTCAATTCCTTCTGATGTTTCCTGTCTAACATTGCCAGATAATGGTGCACCGCATTGGTCACAGAACTTGGCTGACGTAGAAGCTGGGGTACCGCATTGTAAACAAATTGTCCCGGACCTCTCAGCAAGAGTAAGGGCTGCTCCAACACCTGGCGCTAGCCGGCACGAAAGTACAGCGTCCAGTGCTATATCTCTTTGTGTAGCCGCGTAAAGGTGCTGTCTATCCTCTTGGCTTAGATTCACCATCTGAAATGTAACGCTCGAAAAGACCCCAGGGTCATTCCACTTCATCGGCTGTGGTCTAGGATTGGTAGAACCACACTGTGGACATTCTAGGAAACCTACTTGGGCTTGATGACCACACTCCCGGCAGCGCCAAGATGAAGTCGTGAAGGTTCCAGTATCATATAGGTATAATGATCTTTCTCTGTGTTTATTACAGTGTGATCTCTTACCTGGTGCAAGCGTGGTAAGGTAACCGCAGTGATGAACCCAGACGAAAGGGGTCTGTTCTAGCGGAGATTGACAGCGATGGCAATGTCCCTGGTTATCAACCAAGTCTTGACGGTATTGCCAGACTCCGCAATCATCACGTCGGCATCGAAAATAATAGGGGAAAATTTCCCATTCTACTGACTCCGGTCTAACGATTTCGATGTCGGACGGTTGTAGATAACCTACGGCCGGGTTAACAATGCCACCCTCACCATTGTCGCCTTGCTGCCATCGGTCGATGGCAATGCGTATTCGGTCAGCAAGGCGATTAATATCGATTGAGGAATCCAGATTTCCCTCCACATTAGTAACCCGACCAAGAAGCCCCTGTTCTTCATCATATATGAGAGAGCCAGGAAGGTGATTAAAGATAACTTGCGGAAGAGAGCGGGTAGTTGGCATGCCTAACCTCCTCTCCGTGCAGATTGTAGTAACCTAGCAGTTCGCATATCCTTCGGCGTCATGCCGAAATCAACTTGCTCACCGACTTCCCGTAAGCTAGACACTGGTTTTGGATCCAAGCGGGTGTGAAAACTCCAATCCGGCTTAGTACTGAGTAGATGAAGCTGATTTCTGATTATCTTTTCAAGGGTGTCCTCTAACTGATGGCGATATGCTTCCATCATGGTAAAGCCAGAAAAGTACGCCTCAGATACCACTTCCATAATCTCACTCTCTATGAGTTCCTTATTGGCTAGAGCCTTAATTACTGATTGAGCTGAATTAAGTCGCCTTTTGTTGCTTCTATAAAGTTTGGGCCCAAACAGGTTGTACACGACAGATGCGAGGAGACCAGTGGCAGTCCTTTCCAGAGACGGTGCTGATACTCTGTTCACTGGCACAGGTTGAACCAGTTGATAGAGACGGTCATGGGTTTCCAAGAAGTGTTCGTACATACTCACATTACGCCGATTCTGCCATCGAAATACGGTAAATATTACGCCGGCGTGGATTCTGCCCGCTCGGCTAGATGCCTGAATATATTCCGCCACGGAGCGAGGCATGCCGACAATAACCATTTGGTTGAGGCGTTCCAGATCTACCCCGTGACTCACCACGCTTGTGGCGATTACTGCATGAAGTCGCTCAGGATGAAGTCTCGCTCCATCTGATTCAACCCGAGCGATCACTTGCCTAACTTCGTCTAGAGATTTATCACCGGTGAGTACTTGAACGGCAAATTCGTCACGCCAATCAGCTCTAATATCTCCAGCCGTGTTTTTCTCATTTACGTAGACTAGCAAGAAATCGTGGTAAATATCGTCAGCTTTGTCATGGTATCTTTGGATTGCTAATTGACATAGACGCTCAGCCACGGCTCTAGAAACGTCGTCTGCATCACGTCCAGAAGGAAGTACACCGACATACAACCGGGCCAAGGTGCCCTGGGGATCCACCTCCACATAGGCTGAGTCATTAATACCCATTCCCTTAACTGGAAAACAGCGCCCTTCTCGAACATACAGGTGATAAGTGTGCTGCTCCAAACCTTCAATTGTGGCTGTTGCTGCCATTCGTTTAGGCGGCATGCCTATACCAAATCTCCGAGAAAGCACATCAATTAAGCCCTCATAATGTGAATCGTATGTACCAAGGCTTTCACGTAGAAGATGGATTTCGTCTTGCAAGAGTAGAGATGGACACGGGTCCTTCACATCTGGAACAGGCTCGAGCTTCTCTCGACATACTTTGGATTCCATACACTCGCCGAAAGATGTGTAGCCATGCTTCGGGCACTTGGCTGTCGGGCCACTGAATATTAGAGAAAACCTATCGGTTTGACCTGCTCGAGCAAGCCGGTCAACAGTGCCAACCAGCACAGACGGAAGATAACGGTAGATTTCAGAATCCGAGATATACAAATGCGGAGTAAAACCACAGTTATTACAAATATGTTTCAACCTCACAGCTTCTTTGTCAACCTCTAGCTTAATAGAATCAGACCCACACATGGGGCAATATGACAAGACCCGGTAACGAACAAGCCCGTCTTGGTTCCGAGTACTTTCTTCATAGAGTCTATCGATGAGGTCTTGCCCTCTACCGGGGAAAGTTAACTCGTTGGGAGCATTCTGCTCGCCTACATAGTAGCCTACTGAGAACGGAGCTCCTGAAGAGCGAAGCTCCTGTTCTTGACAGCGTATTTGTTCAGCCTGTACCACAATGTCAATAAGGCGCTGCAGCTGCTGAACGCTCAGCATCCGGAGCGGGTAACGCAGCCATGCTGTAGTGCCGAGCGACTTACCTCTGAACCTATCGTAGAAGAGAGCGGTAACCACAACCGCCAGAAATGCCTCGGTTTTCCCCCCTCCTGTTGGGAACCATAACACATCGACTGCGTTCTGCTCCTCCGCCGCCCATTCAGTTTCGCGGTGCTCTCTCGCATAAAGCGAGAGCATCATGCTAACCACAAAGCAAATCTGGAATAGCCGCCAATTCACGATGCCAGACGCCTTAAATGTGCGGTTCATGAGATGGAAAGCCTTGCGTAGTGTTTCATCTTTCCTGAGAACTTGAAGCCCGTGTCTAAAACGTTCCACCTCGCTATTATAGGACTCAAGATCCCTTCTCATAGCGAGCAATACAGATTGAGGTCTATTTTGCTCGTCAATAAGTGTATTCCATCGGCTGCCATATTCTTCAAGCCAGGCCAGAATACGGTCCAGCAGCTTTAAATCTCTGTCAGCAGCCAGCGCTTCGGTATCCGTCACATCTTCAAAGCCGATTCGGGAGCGAGTGCGACACTGCTTGTAAACTGGTAAATGTTCAGTCCAAGCCTTACCAGTTTCGTTGTCCACCATGAGAACTGTATTTATGCCTTTACCCCAGGTTGGGGTATCATACCGATAGTCATTGCGTACAGCCGTAAACGGCTCAGCAGAGAAGTAGCCTGTCTGGCCTTGCAAGAAGACACGTGCATTAAATACTTCGGGACAATGCCATGCCACGCGGAATTCCGACGGGTCTGATGAATTAGTTAACAGTATGAGGAGCCGTCTGTGGGATGGGAAATCAACTACTTCAGCTCGAAAATCTACTCTCCAATGGGGAGCCTCGTCAGTAGCCGCACCGACAAACGCTGATATATAGGCTTCTGGAGAAAGCAGATTCCTACCAAAAAGCTTGAAGCCGGGACGGGGCCATCCCTCTCCATCTTTGGCTATTTCGTCCCTCGCCTCATGAATAGCCGACTCTATAGAGGCATTTATCCCAGTACAATCAATGTTCGTGCGGCGCTCAAAATCCTTTGGGATAATGATGGAACCATCAGCAACCTTGTCGATGCGCCGGTATTTTGGAACGGGTGCTATTTCATCGTTTTCTGGTAACTCACCGACCATGTGTCGTGTTTGTTCCGTGAACGTGGGCCGTACCCGATAGTAAATACTGAAGCTTATACGGCAGTGGAATTCCACGCTTGTATCTTTGTTCAGCCGTACGTAAAACCCTATAGACTCGGGACGTCGTAGCGTAGTTCCCTGAGCACGCTCGGAGGGTCTGTTGGCGTTTAAGATGCCCACTGAAAATCGCCTTCCAGGCTCTCCATCCACTACTTCTGGCTCATCTTGCCCCGTCAGCCGGGCTTCCACAGACTGTTTTATGAATTCAAGGAGATGGGATTCATTGTCATTTTTCTTATTTGCCATCAGTTATCTCCGCTAAAGCTCTCTATTGAAGCAATAGTCTTGTACTCTACAGCTTCAATCGCTTCATCAATCTCAAAGTCGATGCGCTCTCTCGCTGGCTGCACATGTCCGGTAATCGACGTCCTGATTTGTTCTCTTATGCGACGCCCAAGACGGCGGTTAAACGCACGAATTATTTCTATCTCCCTGCAAACAACTCTAGCAACCTCCGACGCTCTTTGTACACCAGCTAGCTCCAGAACTCTCCCTATATCCTCGATGTCTTGTGGCGCAAGCGTTGTGCCTCTGAACCACTGTCGAATGGTGAGCTCCACTCTGCGACAACCTAGATTTCGCAAAGCGCGAATAATCGCTGATATGGACCTATATTGACCTTCAAAGTAAATCTTCTTTATCGAGCTTCGCCAAAGCTCAATAACTCTATTGTCTGCCCTTACAAGATGGTTGACTTGGGCTAGGACAGATTGGAAGATAGAACGTGTTACATCTCCCCTCATTACAGCGACAATATCACCTTCTGAGAGGGCACTGGCGAAAACATTCTCGACACCATCATCAGTAACAAGCATCATCTCTGAATGAGGTCTTACCACCACATCGGAACCATCATCAAACCGTATCAGCAAACCTTCCACGAGTTGTTCTTCCTCCGTAACCTTCTCCTCAGGTTCCAAAGCGTCCAGAGCAAACTCCGGTTCAACCTTCAGCCACTCAGGAGGCTGGGCAATCGTAGTCTCCTCTTCTGCGAGTCCTTTAACGGTGGTAAGAACCTGAACCTGTTCCGTTGGCAGAATGATAATTGGAGCATAGGACTCTTTGTTTAACGAGGTTCTCGCTAAATCTGTACATTCTTCGGTGTGTTCTCGAACCCTGGTTTCCACCAGCGTAGCCTCATAGGGGTACATGAGTACTGTCAAGGTCGAAGCTCCAATCGCTACTAAAATCGAGTCTTGCCAGGGGGCCCAGACTCCGGGTAAGACACAGTTACTTAGTAGCTTTGTGCGAGCTACAGGTACTGCCTGTGCCAAATGGATTATAGGCACTCGGGTATCAAGAAGATCAACATCGGTGAAAAGGAAGTGCTCCCTTAGAGCGTCTACTTGAGACTTCTCGCTTAGAATGAATAGCGTATCTTGCTTACTGTCAGATTTTGTTTGATTCAACAATGACATCAATCGGTCTGCCTTCGGACACGCTTGGGCCAACGCACGGTAGATGCTTCTCAGCCTATTGCCAATAACAGGCGCAACCAACTGCAGTGTTTTTCCCTCTGCGGTGTATATTCGGTCCGCCGAACTGGCTATACGATCAATAGCGTTTTCCAGTGAACCTCTCCCTTGAGCATGCATACGGTATCGTTCATAAGTGTCCAACGGAATTGCCAGGTCCTTAAGTATTCGCCACACATTCCACCATTTGGCGAGTACCGCACGGCACTCAGTTGACTGTACTTCCTCGTTTACTCGAGCCAAGTTACACGCACAGTCGAGTAATAGTTGTGAGATTCCATAATCATCCCTTACTACGTCTATAAAGATTTTCTCAGGGCAACAATACCAGGAAAATGTCCCCTGTAGGGTGGGGACACACGCTATCTGTACATCTACAGGGGTCTCGGGTCTGACATGCACTATTTCATAGTTGTTCTGCACCAAATAATTCCGTATTTGTTCATCAAAGCTGTTGAAGAACACGATAGTTTTTGGTTCTCTTGCAAAGGTGCGTACGCCTTCTAATCGTTCTAACATTGTGCGGCTGAGTCGTGAATCTGTTTCACTGACTTCAGCTAGTACTAGTGCGATTTCTGCTTCATTCACATTTGACTGGGCAAAGTCAATATTATCAAAGTGGTAGAACAGCACAGGTGTGGACAATCTGTTTGGCTGGGCCAAAGAGATAAGCATTATCCCACCATCACGCCTAAACCTGTATATCGGAAACGAGCTGATTAGAAATGACTGACCGGTAAATAAGATTCGTTGTGACAGGTACAAGTCACGTAGCGACCGTTCACGACATGCAATCAATATCCATCGGGAGCGGGTCTTTGTGGCACGAGAATCCAAAGAGGGGCTTGTTCTGGAGGAGGCAACTCGGGAAATCATTACTGATACAGCCAACCAAGTTGAAATTCCTACCGGCACGCGAGGGAGTCCGATTGCCATCCTCGGCGGACCAATTCCAATGTTGACAGCAAGCTTGAAAAGCAAAGCATCAAGTTGCCCCAAAGGGGCTGGAACCCACTCCTCGCTTATCCTGTATTGAATGCCCTCTTGCTGGCTGGCAAGTCTCTCAAACAGGTCATCGACTTGGGACCCCCTGCGAGATGAGACTGTTTCACTGGCACGGGCTAAACTTTGTTGGGCGTGCTCTTGCTGCTGGAGATCCCTCTTCAACCTTTTTAGAAGCTTCAACTGTTCTTCGTTCCAGAGGGTCATTAGATTCTCCCACTCTCGTCACAATCCGGTAGACGCCGAGAAGAACCATGCTTTAGATGCGGTGACGTATTTCCCCTCGATCTCAATGGATATCCAGCGACGACCTAGTTGTTCCGCTATCGCTCCAGTGGTATTGCTACCAGCGAATGGGTCCAATACGATATCGCCTGGCTCGGTCAGAAATTCGATGAAGAACTTGGGCAGTCCCAGCTGCATCCGGGCTGGATGGGGAGTCAAGTTGTACTGACGACAGTATGCTAGGTACGAGTCGTTAGCTCGCGTATTTGCCATCACGAGGACATTCGGAGGAATCGCGCCGTTATTATCGCGGAGAAATGATTTCGTTCCTATGCTATGCTCTGAGGGACGCTTGCCCGAGTTATAGTTTTTCGAGGAAAGAAGCTGTCGCATAGATGGACTGTAGGGCTTGGGTACACGGCGATTGTTTGCTTTCGGTCTATCCACCGGCGATAGCCACCAGACATACGTAAATGCGTCCTTCACGCGTATGCGCTCAACGTTGACCCATTGTGCTGGGCTGGGAAGGCGAGCTGGATTGTAACAAATGAATTGTTGGCAAAGATTAAGCTTCCCCCTATCCAGAAAGGAAAGCAAGGCGCGTACATTGAGTGGAGACATCACCGGCCGTCCTGGTTCCCAGGAATTTCCGAGTTCTATCACAATTGAACCGTCGGGTGCTAGTAGTTTTTCGAAAAGAGGGGCAAACCCTACGAGCCATTCGACATACTCATTACCCTGTAGATTACCGTACTTCTTTTTGCGATTAAGAGGAAATGGCGGTGACGTGAAGATAAGCTGAACTTTTCCTTTGAATCTGGCGATGCTCTCAGATTTTAAGACCTCTTCGGCATCACCAAGAAACATCTGGCCCAATTTAGTTTCATAGGCTACACAATCCTTTTGATTGCCCTCTTCTGAGCTATCACCTGGGAACCCACCTTCCGTGGGTATCTCAGTTAAGCTAAAACACTCTCGGCTCCCTTTTAGAGCGTCACCTTCAGAATTGGTCATTAATGTTTCTCCGATTTCTTCAGTCTATCTATTTCATTCTTCGGAATCAGTGTATGACCGGCTATCTTGACCGGAATGAGCTTACCAGCCCTAATCCACCTATAAACAGTGGCATAGCCTATCCCAATCAATTTGGCTGCCTCAGCAGGTTTGTATAAGTCGTTCATGTTAACGATTGGTTCTATCATGATACGATTTGTATCATATTCCTCGGGGCTTGTCAAGATAAGCGATACACCAGGGGCTTGCTTACGATGTGAGCAGGCACAAGATAGCAGTTACACGTTGATTGAACAAGAACCTATCTCGTTCATCAATGCGCCGTGCTGAACTATCCGACCTAATTCTGGCTGTCACTCTGTGTTATAATGACCGTAGTGCGATCGAAAGGTGGTACATTGGAATGCCTTTACCAGTATGGTGGGCTGCACCTGAGGACTTTGCAACACTATTTCAATACTTTTGGAATCGCGATTTCCCCATAAGTGAAACAGCTCCAGGTGCTAGGCGTACTGATTGGACCATTCATATCGGTGTAGTTGTCCGTAATATCGCTGACCTAATGGGTATGGTCACCAGGTTTGAGAGCCGAGGAAGAAAGGATGCCGTCCTCCGGAGTGGTGACGGCGACGAAATTGCGGTCGAATGGGAATGGGGTGGCGTATGGGGTAACGAGTTAGAGAAGCTAAAGCACCATAAGGTCTGGAGTAAGGACAAGACCACCAAGAGAACATTAAAATATGCCGTGCTAATAACATATACGCATACGCCAAATATTGCAAAGGTCTATGCCCATGTCACGCAGGGTTGGCAAGATGCAAAATGGCCCCTCTTGCTGATTCTTATCGACGTTGAAGAGTCTAAGAAATTCTCCACGGGTAAGGAATTCAAGAATATCCAGATGTCACTGTTTGGTCCCGGCGGTCGCAAAGAGCTACGCACCGCTCCTGCTTTTCCCTGGAGGGTCGAAGGTTCTCGTTGGTATTCAAGTGCACCTTGAGTCGGGAATTTCGACCTCACCTATGTTGGCCTTCTGACTGCACAATTCACAATTTCGTGACGCTCGATAACCCAACCCCCGATTAAAGTTGACCTTATACAAGTTGACAGCTATAATGATTGTGGAACGAAATGTGGAGGAAGTCAATGGTCAAGAAGGTGATACAGGTTCCGGTTGACGAGGAATTGCTTACTGCTCTGGACCAACTATCCAGGAAGCAGCGTAAGGCCAGGTCAGAGTTGATTCGTCAGGCCTGCCAGCGGTATTTGGGGCAGGTGGAATCTGAGGAGTTAGACCGGTTATATCAACAGGGTTACGAGAAGCTACCCGAGGAACCGGAGTTGGGAGAGGCCCAGATAGCTATGGCCGGTGAGATTTTGCCCAAGGAGTCATGGTAAGTGCGCCGCGGCGAGGTGTGGTGGGCTGAACTACCACTACCCATCGGCAGACGGCCGGTAGTCTTACTGTCGAGGGATGCGGCTTACAGAGTAAGAACCTCCGTCACTGTTGGCACGGTTACGCGCACCATTCGCGACATCCCGGTCGAAGTGCCACTTGGTATGGAAGATGGGATGACTGAGAAGTGTGTTGTCAACCTGGACGATATCCTCACCATCCCCAAAGCCAGGCTGAGTGAGCGAATTACCACCCTCTCTCCTCAAAAGATGACCGCTGTTGCTAGGGCAATTATCTTCGCTCTTGACTTAAGGATCTAGCGTCAGAGAAGATTCTACCCGACAAAAAGACGAATAATATTTGCTTCCGCTGCTCATGTGGATGGTCGTTACGAACCACAAGCTTGGATAGGGGGTGGGCATCATGGTCGGCAAAGACGAGGAACTGGAGCGGCTACGCCGTCAATTAGCGGAGGTAACCGCCGAACGGGATAAATTGCTGGCGGAGAATCGCCGTCTCCGCCGTGATTATTCGATAGGTGCACAAGCAGCAGGAAAGGTGAGCCTGCCTCCCTCCGGTATGAAATCTGCTCCTTTGCCTCTTACTGGCAAAGGAGCCACCGACTCTGTAGCAATCAGCAACGAGTCTGCGTTGTCCGAGAAGGTGAGACTATTTCGCTCCCTGTTCCGGGGACGGGAAGACGTGTTTGCCCGGCAGTGGTGGAGTTGGAAGAGTCAGCGGGTAGGCTACAGCCCAGCTTGCCGTCACGAAT
>Ga0172366_10003503_pt1 | contig 12382 bp, 15 predicted proteins | sample LakKivSesite69cm_FD_114533 | JGI IMG/M metagenome (GOLD analysis project Ga0172366, IMG submission 114533) | Sediment microbial communities from Lake Kivu, Rwanda - Sediment site 69cm | ecosystem: Environmental > Aquatic > Freshwater > Lake > Sediment | place: Rwanda: Western Province, Lake... | reverse complement strand
GCCATAATAAAAATTCAAAACGTTGTTGCTTCTGCCACCTTAAACCAGAAAGTTGATTTGAACGCGGTTGTTAAGAGTTATCCAGGAGTTGAGTACCGTCCAGAACAGTTTCCTGGACTAGTATTTAGGCTTAAGAGACCGAAAACTGCTACGTTGATTTTTAACTCTGGCAAAATGGTTTGCACGGGAGCAAAATCGGAAAAGGAAGCGCGCAGGGCTGTTATGAACGTTGTTAAAGAACTGAAAAAGGGCGGAATAATCATCATCAGCGAGCCGGACTTGAACCGGGGACCTTCTGCACGTCAAGCAGAATTGCAGCCTGTTATTTCAGCCATGACCTCAGTAGAACAATAATATGCAGATGGCAACGACATGTGACGAGAGGGAAACGTTTTAGACAAGCGTTAATTACCTATTGGGTTTGGTGTTGTCTTGCATGAATGGTCCCTACCTTCGTAAGATCTCCAATCCGACTCTTGAAAATCCGGTTTTTGTGCAGGGTCTACCAGGGTTTGGAAACGTTGGGAAGATTGCGGCTTATCTCTTGATGAAGTTTTGCGGGGCGAAACCGTTTGCGGAGCTTTATTCGCCTTCTTTCCCGGATTATGTCTCGGTAAATTCGAAGGGGATTTGCCGTTTGCCCAGATACGAGTTTTACGCTGCGCCGATGGAGAAAAACGATTTCATAATAATGACCGGGGACACGCAGCCTTCTTTTGACGATGTTGTTGCGCATTACACGCTTTGTGGTGAAACATTGGATTTTGTTGAAAAGCAAGGTTGCAAATTCATTGTTACGACAGGCGGAGTTCCTATCACGGAAGAAAAGGCTCAAGTGTATGTGGCTGCAACTTCGCCAAGACTTGCCCTAGAGTTTATGGAAAAAGGCGCGGTAATATACAGTAAAGGCAGAATTGTGGGGGCTACAGGCTTGACATTGGCGCTTGCGAAGGAACGTGGTTTGGAAGGCGTATGCCTACTAGGGGCAACAACGGGTTTTAAGGCAGATCGCGGAGCAGGGTTTTCCGTCTTTAAGTTTCTGATGAAAGCCTTAGGGAATGAAGTAAAGGAAGGGTTATAGGGGAATCGATCGATCGCTTCTTTTCTTTAGCGCGTGCATGGGAGATATACTGCTACTTAGCCCAGAACAAGTAAACTTTTGTTTGTGATTTTAGCCTACCCTAACTGCTCAGAAATACTCAAAAAGCACGGTACTTTCGAGAAGACAAAAAAATGGGGGGAAAGAATTGAGTAATTCACCTTTTCTTGATGGCCTTTTTTAATTTTTGAACGGTTTCAGGGGGAATCTTCTCGATCGATCGGAATTATTGTGGTGGGGACAATCGCTATTGCGACTATAATTCTCACCATGTTTTATTTTTCTAATGGCCTTCCGGCAAACCCCATTAGCTTTCCCTAATTCCGAGGAGTCTGCACCTTTTCACTTGATGTTTGGATCTCAAGCATGGCTTTCTGCATCAAATCTTTGATTGCGTCGCTGGCTCCACCAGGATACCTAGGTTTAACAACTTTTTGAACAAACTCTCTGAGCAAGCTTTCTGGCACGTTATAAATTGTTATGCTGACCGACATTTCCTTAGTTTCCCAGGGCCAAATGCCAGCCGTTTTTGCACTCGTTGGAAGCCTTGTCATGAAACATCACCACACATCAATTTACCGAGCTTGACGAACTTGCCTCCACCAAGCTGCCTGAGACTACGAACCGTGAGGAGTGAATTGAAGCAGAATTTTTGCGAAAGCAAAGTTCGTCAAACCCTGAAAGAAGGCTTATCTAAATACACTTAAAAGACCGGTGGCGAAGCGACCCTTCTGAGTTGTGGAGAGTAGAGTTAAAGTGGCAATGTGTGATCACGTATGTGTTGGTCGGCATTGACTAAGAGTTTCTTTTAGCCCACTCAGTAAAGCGATTGTCTTCTTTGCATCGATCGATGCAGTAGTCTAGCTGGAGGAAGACAAAAAAGGACATTAGAATCTGATTGGCAAACAGCTTCGATCGATCGTCAAACAGATTTTTCTAAATTATCAAACACAAAAATGCGACGATTGAAAGGAATGTATCCAAAAATGATATTTATAGGCTATCCCAATCTGTACAGCAGTGATTTCATATGTCTGCAATGCCAAAATTTGAAATACACAAAGATGCAGCAGAAAAATTCAGGTTCAGACTGAAGGCTCCTAACGGAGAAATCATAGCTTCGGGCGAAGCCTACGAGTCAAAAGACGGGTGCAAAAACGGAGTCGAATCGGTCAAGAAAAACGCTCCTATTGCCGAAATCGTTGACCTGACACAATAAGAAGGTTTCTCGTACGGAGAATTTTCCTTCAAATCCCCTTTTTGTCGGTGCAATCTGAGAGTGCAAAGTGCCCTCATTTATCGATCGGTCGGCAAATGGAACCGAATTCCAGTAAACAAGATTTTCCTTGAACAGCCCACTTCAGAGCCTAAAGTCACAGCTTACATTCCAGTATATGACCCGCTGGAAGTTGTCAACTGCAAGAAGTGCTGGAAAGTCTTGGCTGAACCGAAAGAACTGAGATCGATCGGCTAAAGACTTGTATAGAAACTATATCCGCGTTTTGTCTTAGCCCTTTCTCGCTGGGGTTTGAAAGGTCGACAAGAGGTTGTAGGTGGTCATTTCCATTCATGAAGAATTTGTCGCGGGTTCGCTTGACCTCAACGCTTCTGCCATCTACAGTTAAATCAGGATGTTTTCCCAGTTTGACTTCGTATCCATATTCTTTAGCAAGCCGAGCGAGACTGCATTCTGAAGATATGTCCGCCATAAACAACCGCAACATTCCAATTATTGAGAGAGCACGAGCATTGTTCTTCAGCTCTAACTTCTGAAATTTTCTTACATGTTCTCTAGCCTTCTTTCCCCAATCAGAGATCTTGGAGGTGACATCAACGCCGAATGAACTAAGTTCATTTAAGTCAACTGCAAATGAGAGCAAATACACAAGTAACCCTTGATCCAGTCCTGTAACTAGAAACTCTAAGATCGCTTCCGTTTCAACTAGAATTTGAAAACGCCCTGCATAGAAGAGAACTTCATAAGCCATTAAGTTGTATTGTTCTGTTGCTATGAGTCAACAAAGATATGTGTCTAATGGTTGAACAAGTCATTCAGAAGATTTAATAGTTTTCAGCATACCACTGATACTAGAACTACAGCCCTGTGATTGAGCAAAAGTGGCGACTCCTCACGAAGACATACAAAGTAATGAAATTTTTCAGAGCCATTATTCATGCGCTGATTAGTGTTAGAAATGGAATTTTTGGTTTTGTGCTTTCTTTCTTCGAAAATGTGAATAGAAAAGTCCGCTCAAGTCTCTCATTCTGGCGTATGGAAGAAGAAACAAAAGAGCACGTTAACATGATGGTCAAAGTGTTTAAACTTGTAGTTTTTCCTGCAAGTGTTTTCTATGTTTGTTGCGTTTTCTTTTTCTTCAAGGAAAATGCTCTGGATTCTATGCTCTGGGGCATAATGATTTTCATATACGGCAATTTCCTTCCAGACCTACCTTCCATTTTTAGGAAGAAGGAACAAGACAAAGAAGGCAAAGAACTGCCCTGGTATAAGAAATATGTTCTCTTGTTGTTTGCTCCAATATTCATTTGGCTTCTGTTCTCAGGCATTCGGTTAGGATGGAAAACTACTGAGACATTTCACAATTTCAAATCTCTGGCAAGCTTTGGAACATTTCTTTTTGTTCTAGGTTTTCTCGCATTTAGTAGCTCTCCAATTGGCATAGAAGATGCTATTGAGATTCTTGCCTTCACTTTCTTTGGAATGATTGGATATTTGGTTCACTTAAGGGTTGATAAGATCTGGTAGAAGTGAAATGATGTTACGATTGAAATCTTAATAGTAGCCAGACACTGTGATATGTTCCTTCTTCCACGCTTCCCATCAGACTAGATCTCCCCGCTCCGCATCTTGTTTCTGAAGGCTTTCTTCCTTTGCCTTACGCATGTATTTCTGAAGAATTTCTGGGTCAATGCCCGTCGCTGCGTAGAGATGTTCTATTAATCGCTGGTGAGCCAAATCATCTGATTTCAGCCCAAGAAATGAGTTTATAACTTTAACTCACCCATATTCTTTATAAGAGAAAACATCAGTTTTAAGTCACTGTTGGAATGTGGAAGGCATGTCCCAAGAGAAACAAAGTAAAACTGGAATGTTAGGCTCAAAATATTGGAAACTATTCTTAGTCATAATTGCAGGTCTCCTCACTTTTGGCGGGCCCTACGCAGCTTATGTGCTCATCCACATCCTTGAACTAAATTATACTGTTTCAATGATTTTCGGATTTGCCCTTTTCATCGTGGGCCTAGTTCTTGTCTGGTACTTGATTAGGCACAAAATTGTTTCTTGAGCTCGCATTAGTTCTTGCCTCAGATACCCTAGAGTACATCATCTTTTCAGCCAATAAGGTTCGTCATCGGCAAGTCTAAAAATGCTTAAACCTTGTTAAAAATCGTTCGGTTGCCTAGATCTTTCATCAATACAAAAACTTTTCATTCATAGAAGTTGCAGTCGCTCCTGCTTCAAAGCGTATTCAATTTATTCTTTATTCTTAGAATTCACCGTGAGGGGATATGAGATCGCACAGTATTTTTGCTTTTTGCTCAGTGATGATCAAAGAGGAGGAGAGACTTATCTTCTAAAGACATCTTGCAATCATAGATATGTCTATTATATTTACCCTTCCGTCATTATTTAGATCCGCTTCGGGATCCCAATTGGAATCTCCCAGTCTGGTTCCGAACTTTCTTGCAACCATGGCTATGTCTAATATGTTGGAAAGGACCGGGCGATCTTCTTCAGGAAGTAATAGCCCGCCGTGACCCATCCATACTCCCGTGGCAGCTATCATCAAATTTCCCGTCTTGAGATTGAGTATAATGGTTATCCCAAAATCCATTGGCGCTCGGCGGTACATGAGAAACGGTCCATTGACAAGGAGGCTCTCGTTTCTAAAACCCACCCAGTATTGATTAGGATCTTTGTTGATGAATTCTTCTATAACCCTTGCTCCACCATCAGGTGACACCAAGGTATAGTTGACAGATGACGTATAGGTTTTTCTTAAGGATGGATAAGGATAAGTGGTCCTCAACACCAGCTCGTGGATAAAACCGTGCTCGTCAGGCTGCAAAGTTGTTGCCACCACCCACCATTCGGCACAGAATCCTCTTATGACACCACTGGTGTAGACGTGAATGAGGATAGCAACAGAGATATTTCCATATGCTTCCAGTTCAAGCATTTTAGGGTACTTCTTCACTGAATCCCAAACTTTTCGTGCGCTCGCGGGTTCATCAACAAAGTATATTTCAACGGGTTCAGAGCCGACTCCTACTGCATAGAACCACGAATTGAATGTTAAGAGTAAAATCAAGGAACCTACAAGGAGCGCCAAAATAGTCTTTCTCAGAGCGACACACCATTACAATTTCGAAGTTAACAAGCTATTTAATTGTTTCGAACACCACAACATACATCATCTATGCTATGTAGCGCGCGCGTTTCTTTTGAGAATGTACTCTTGTTTGCCAAGAAAGTAGTAAGGAGAAATCAACAAAAAGAAAGTAGCGGCACCGCCGAGAAACGCTAGACATCCAAGCGTTCGAGTAGGCAATGTTCTTATCAGCACGAGTGCTCTCACAATGTAAGGTAATGTCCGTTTTATTGGCCTGTTGTATCGTTGTGACGTGTGAACCAAGCTATTCTGCATTTGCTTGTCACGATCAGCGCGTGCGCCACTTTTCTCGTAGACTTTCCCAATTTTTTTGGGCAGTCTAACCCAATGGTTGATAGCCGCGTCTTTTTCCTATGTAGTCACCGAGGAGCGCCCCTAATACTATGGCGGTTCCAAAAGAAAGCAGAAGTGCAAGCTCTGGGCCTAAGCTAAGCACCAGAATCTTTCCGAACACGCCCAACATTACTACTAGTATGAGGGTACCTATGCCGCATGCGCCAAGCAAAATCCATATCGCTCTCCACACTTTGAGGGAATTTATCTTTCGAATGTAATATGCTGTGGCTGTGAGCACGCCGGTGATAATGGCGTATCTTAGAACTTCTGTGAGCATCGTTACACCTTGAAGAAACAGCGTACCAAGCACCATTAATATCGCAACGAAGGGCAACAGTACACAGATAAGCCAGTAACTTCGAACGCTTCTCTTCCACCATCTTGGCTTCCGATAGTCATTCAATCCACGAATACCCTGTCTTATTGGCCTCGGACAGTAATACCAGAGTTTTTCACGGACACCCACTCTCTTTTACTCTCCTGTGATTTTTTGAAAGAGGAGTTCAGCAATCTTGCTGGGAGAAATTGATCCAAGATTCTCGGGAGGCTGAATGTTTCGCCCTTCTATCTCGGCAAGCAGTGTTTTCCTGCAGTTCTCAAGATGATCGCAATTCTCACAGTCGCCTTCGTGCTTGTACCAGACTTGAACTCCGTTTTTAGCAGAAAAAGTGATTATGACTGGTGTCTTGAATTCGGAGCTGAAGCCTGAAAGAATTCCAATTGCAGGATCTACCGTTTTCACTTTTATCTTGTTCAGCTTGGCCATTTCCATGAGTGCTTGCGAGACCTTTCTGTCAGCTACATCCGCAGCCTTGTGGACTGTCTGACGGCTTACGCTTAATTCCCTGGCTATTCCTGCCTCTAAGAAACCTCTCCTTTTCAGGTCCCAGATCTTCATTTGCTTAGAAGTCAGGTAACCAGCGCTCAGAGCCAAGAGTATCCTCGTAAGCATTTAGATGCTGACAACACTCATAAATCTTGCGGTGCGTGCAAAAGTAGCCCGCTCCTGCCCAGAACAGTGATTCAGCTTCTTTCAAGAGTTCTGTGACTTCAATCGATCTCACTGGCATATGCTGTTCGTGGGGCGAAAAAATAGACGGGGGTAGCGAACTATAACAGGTCGAACGACCTTTAAAGTTCTGACAGCCCCACGCGCGGGGCGCTCTTCATGATCTGACAGAAGAGCAACAAAGAGCAGAGACAATGCGACACTTAAAACACGGATTTGTCACAAATCGAGGCGCGCGCACGACCATAATTCATAATAAGAAATATCTTTAATCAAACAGAGTCATATAGCCTCAATGTGTCAATAAAGCGAGCAAGAAGCTATTGTTTGAATAAATAGCATGTGTGAGAAAGATGAAGCAAAGTAAGAACAGTGCCGAGAAAGAAAAGCTTGCGGCGGAAGCCGCCAGATTGGTTGATTTGGTAGACTACCAAGGAGGTTCTGTGGTAAGCCGGACAATCATTGACAAGAAGGCGGGAACTGTAACATTGTTCGCCTTTGATGAAGGAGAAGGCCTAAGCGAACATACAGCTCCATACGACGCTTTAGTCTACGTTGTTGATGGCGAAGCAGAAGTTACTGTTTCTGGTAAGCCTGTTTTGGTGAGGGAAGGGGAAATGGTTGTGATGCCCGCCAACAAGCCGCACGCTTTGAGAGCAGTAAAGAGGTTCAAGATGGTTTTGACGATGATACGTTCCTAGAATATGTTCAGGTATGCTGATATGTGAACGTAAATTATATAAAATATGCTGAAAGATATACTGACTATGCAGGAAGAAAAAGAGAAAAAGCTTGAAGAACTGATCAGGAAAAATGAAGGCTCGGCTAAGAGGACAACAATAATTCTGGAGAAAGAGGAACGAGAATTCATTGATTCCTTAATTCGAGAGGGAAAGGAGCCAGGCATTAAGCCTCTCATTTCAAAAATGCTTGACGTATACAGAAGCATGATGATCTACGATTGGCGTTTTCCCGGCGAATACTACTGCGGCATAAGCCGCATAGCTTTCGTAAACTTGGAATTACTAAACATTCTCATCCAGAACGCCCCTCGAGAAAATTGGCGTGAGATCGGAAAAAAAATGGGTGAAGCCACAAAGGTTTCAATTGAAACCACCATGGGAATACAAGCTGCAAACCGTGAAAAATGGCCAGACGTTTTCAAACGTTTAAGAGTACAAGGCTTCGGCGACTTCTACCTAAAAGACAAATACCTTCTCATAAAAACACCGTTCATTGCTGAATCCGAGATTTGGGCTGGGCTTTTAGAAGGCTTATTTGGCGTAGAATTAGATGTGAAAACCACTTCTCCACCGTTGGTTTTCGAAATCAAAGAAAAACAGGGCTCCAAGATAAGCGAATAAATCTTATACTTCAAAGCCCAAGATTTACAGGAAGACTCGAGGAGCGTATAAAATGTCGCTTCATGAGGCCATGCTTTACGAGAAGTTGGAAAACAAGAAGGTTAGCTGTAGCTTGTGTGGGCGAAGATGCCTCATAAGTGACAGTGGAACTGGTTTCTGTTTGGTGAGAAAAAACGAGGGAGGCACTCTATTTTCCCTTAACTATGCTAAGGCAATATCTGCAGGCATTGACCCTGTAGAGAAGAAACCGCTTTCACATTTTAACCCAGGTGCTCTGGTCCTGTCCATCGCTACAGTTGGCTGCAACTTCCGCTGCCAATTTTGCGACAATTGGATGATAAGCCAAGAGAAAAAGATAGCGGGCAAACACTTTCCTCCAGAAGAGGTCGTTAAGGCCGCTAGAGATAACGGTTGCCAGGGAATAAGTTACACGTACACTGAACCGACAATATTCTTTGAGTACGCTTATGACACGGCTAAACTCGCCCGCGAAGTAGGGTTCTTCAACACTTTCGTAACGAACGGTTACATGACACCAGAGGCTGTGAAAACCATAGCTCCCTATCTGGACGCAGCGACTGTGGACTTTAAAGGCGGTGCAGACCCAGAATTCTACAAAACTTTTTCAGCCGTTCCCTCCGTTGCACCGATCTTTGAGGCCTTGAAGGAACTAAGGCGAAACAACATTCACATAGAAATCACAAATCTGATCGTGCCCAAGTCAGGAGATTCAGCTGAGAGGATTAAAGAGCTTGCCACATGGGTTAGAGATGGACTTGGCAAAGACACTCCCTTTCACCTGCTACGCTTCCATCCAGACTATCAACTGACAACTATCTCGGCAACTCCCATTGAAACTTTGGAAAAAGCCTACGTCACAGCAAAGGACGCAGGCTTAAACTACGTTTACATTGGAAACGTGCCGGGGCATCCATGCGAAAATACTTATTGCCCAAGCTGCAATGAAACGTTGATTAAACGTTACAACTTCGCAATCACACGGTGGAATCTGACAAAGGACATGCGATGCCCCGTGTGCGGACACGAAATCCCAATTAAAGGTAAACTTCACGCAGGCGGCTACTCCTATCCATACGCCTTGTTTTAATAATACACTGCCTTACAGTAAAATTGAATAAAAATGTGGAGACTTCTCCGCCCAGATGCCATGACAGTGTCAAACGATAAATCAGCAAGGAAACGTTTGGCCAGATATTTCGCTGTCTTAGAGAACGGAAAACCAGCAAAATTCATGATAGCTAAAAAACTTCACGCAGAATTCGGCGAAGACGATCCGGTTGAAGGGCTTTGGGAGGAACACGCACGCCTCATGCAAGAATTTCGCCGGATTGAGAGAGAAATTGACGAGGGACACAGAAGCTTCCAGGAGATGGCAACTCCGGAAAAATCCTACTTGGACTTGAAAATTGAAATCGTAAACAGAATTCTCTCCAGCTGTCATCTTTGCACACGCAGATGTAGCATCGACAGACTCGAAGGAAAGTCAGGCTACTGTAGATGTGGTTTGGTGATGAAGGTTTCAAGCATTTTTGAGCACGTAGGCGAAGAACCGGAGCTTGTGCCTTCGGGAACGGTCTTCACGTTAGGCTGCACGATGCAGTGCAAGCACTGTCAAAACTATACAATCTCTCAGTGGATGGAAAATGGCGAAGTGTACAAACCTGAAGATTTAGCCCAGGAAGTTGAACACTTACGCGGAAGCGGTTGCAGAAACATCAACCTTGTAGGCGGGGAGCCAACACCATGGCTCATGCAATGGCTCCAAACGTTCAGGTATGTTAACGTGAATGTCCCAGTTGTCTGGAACTCGAATACCTACTACAGTCCAGAAACTGCTTTGCTTCTCGCTGGATTCGCAGACATCTACCTACTAGATTTTAAATATGGACCAGGCGAATGTGGCGAGAAAATTTCTGGTGCCCCAAATTATTGGAGCGTATGCACGAACAATCATTTGGAAGCTAGAAAACATGGAGAACTCATAATACGTATACTGGTTTTGCCAAACCATTTAGAGTGCTGTGCAAAACCGATCATTAATTGGATAGCTGAAAATCTAGGCACTGAAACAAGGGTAAACATTATGTTTCAGTACAGACCTGAGTGGCGAGCGTATGAGTTTCCAGAATTGCGCAGAAGTCTGACACAAAATGAAATGGAGAAGGCTGTTCAATTGGCCAGAGCGGCAAAACTAACAAATTTCATAACGTAAACCTGCCGGTTAAAGCGAAAGCTATTTCTCAAGGCAGTTTCACTTCTTTGGGCAGAACGAGTGAATAAGAATGCCATATTGCCCAGAATGCGGTGGCGAAATGCAATACATGATAGCCACTAAACACTACGTGTGTAAGAGCTGCGGGCTATCCGTGACGCAGCAGGAATTGATGGAACTGAGAGAAAAATTGAGACCCAACTTGGAATCTAAGGAAGAAGAACAGGAAAGGCGTAAGAAAGAATACTTGAAATGGTACCTTAGCAAGAAGAAATAGGCCTTGCACCAACCTTTTTTGAACGGAAAGTTAGCAAACAGTATAAAAGAATAAAAGTCTTTTCCGTAATCGCTTAAACGGAGAAGTTCAAAGAATGAATGTGCAAATGGAAATAATCTGCGTCGGCAATGAACTTTTGATCGGCAAGACTTTAAACACAAACGCCAAATGGCTGGCCAAACGCGCCACCTCGTTAGGTGTAATGGTGAAAAGAATAACCGTTGTAGGCGATGATGTCGATGAAATTGCTGCCGTAGTGCGTGAAGCCCTAAAGCGAAAGCCACGGTTCATAATGACAACCGGAGGACTGGGGCCAACTTTTGACGATAAAACACTGCAAGGCATTGCTAAAGGCATCAAACGCAAGCTCATAGTTAATGAAAAAGCTTTGAAAATGGTTAAGGAAAAATATGAGACTTACCTTAGAGAGGGAAAAATAGAAAAGGTGGAGCTAACGCCGTCGAGAGTTAAGATGGCGACGTTTCCTGCGGAGACAGAACCGCTGCATAATCCTGTCGGAACTGCTCCAGGCATGTTTGCAAAGGTTATGGGGACATTCTTAATAGCGTTGCCTGGGGTGCCTCCTGAAATGGAAGCTATTTTTGACGAGTCCTTGGCAATCATGCTTAAAAAAGAAGCTGGAAAATTCGGTTTTTTTGAAGCAAGCATCCATGCGGATCATATCATGGAATCGAACTTGGCGCCGTTAATCGACCAAGTGATGCACGACAATCCGCATGTTTATATAAAATCACATGTTTACACAAAATCGCACCTGCAAGTTGAAGGGCAAAGATCACACATTGAAATCCACTTTTCAACAACCACAGAAAACCCCAAAACAGCTAAGGACTGGTTGGATAAAGCAATAGCTCAGTTATCAGAACTTGTGCAGAACAGTGGCGGAAAAATCAGAACTCAATAGAAGGAACTCGCTTTCAGCACACGTTAAGCGATGTGTGACGAGATTTTGAAGCGACGATAAGATCGGCAAAAAGTAGTACATGCTCATACATGTCTATTTGATCCTAAAAACGCTCGCGAGAACTTGAGGCCAAAGTACCCTTGAAGAGCGTGTGATGTACAGGACTAAACTGTCTTTTCACTATTGATTAGTCCTTCATAAGTGCCATAAATCGGCCGCGTAACAAGATTTCGAGACAAAGATGAGCTCCAAACCTGCAAAAGCATTCATGGTACTAACTGTTTTGATTACACTTTCTTGCCTATTACCGCAGGGCTTTTCGGCGAACTACAGTGTCGCCTATCAGCTTTTGAACCATCCGGGCGGATCCACACGTTACAGGTTGAATGTTGCGGTTTCAGAATCACTTCATGAGTATTACGTTGAAAAAAGTCACAGGCTGATCTCAGATAACGATTTTGCCAAGTTTGTTACGCCTTACGCTTTAAAACCTGTTGCCGACAGTCTGTGGGAAATCTACGTGGACGATGAGGATTTTGCAAACGGTGTGCTGATGATTGTGCATCAAATATCCTATGAAGAGAGTAAGCCTTCAAAATATCCTGTGGAGACGATGGTGGACAATAAAGGAGACTGCGACCTTTTTTCTTACGTTGCAGCGTCAATCATGAAGGCCGGCGGGTTGGATGTTGTGCTTCTTTACTATGAAAGCGAGGCTCACATGAAT